>Ga0307518_10003786_pt1 | contig 10872 bp, 3 predicted proteins | sample 25_EM_MG_FD_203889 | JGI IMG/M metagenome (GOLD analysis project Ga0307518, IMG submission 203889) | Populus trichocarpa ectomycorrhiza microbial communities from riparian zone in the Pacific Northwest, United States - 25_EM | ecosystem: Host-associated > Plants > Roots > Unclassified | place... | reverse complement strand
AAATATTTGAGGCTGAGGATTTAGAGGAACTTTTGCAGTGGAGACAGAGTCATGGAGTTATTGTGCAGGCATTCTTGGAGATTTGGGAGTTCGTGTTACGTGATTCTCATGTAAAGAAAAAAACAATTATATTTTGGTGTTTTTAGATTATTTTAATCCACTAATATTATAAATAAGTACTTTAAAAAGCAACGCAACCACACTCAAAGATTCGCTTTGCTTGCTTTCTATTTGTAATCAATCAGACTTGTGAAAGAACAAATATTGGAACATCTCCGGCAACCTGCAAAAATTATTTTACTGTGGTGGATCTATCTTTGATTCAATTGCTTTTAAAATGTTGATGTGATGTACAGAGTGCTTCTGATCAATTGCTAAGCAACATTGATTAATTAATGGAAAAAAAAACACAGAAAGATGGCGCACATACATGATGTTTTGATTGTTTGGAAAGGTTCCTAGCAGGATAGATGTTTCCCCTTGTAAATCTTCAATTCAAAACTTGTAATCAGGTATGAGGATTAAGAGCTAGAAAATCATATTTGAAGGAATAAAAACAGAGAATGGAGGCCGAAAAACTGGGATTATCTTTAGACAAACTCCACAAAATGCAGTGCAAAGATGTGATTTTCCTCTTGTTGATGTAACGCTAACTGACATCATAGGAAATGCCAGCCAACCACAATTATACATTTGTTCTTGGGCTGGGGACAAGAACACAAGATTGAACAAAATGCCTCAATTTCAAGTAACGAGGCAAGAAAAGTATAAGCACACACTTTCCTATTCTCTAGCTATCAGTAATTGGAGTCAGCACCATTCTGCTTTCCAGCTGAATACAACTACTTTCTTACGCTAGCTTCTCTCCTAAACTCAGGCACAACTTACCCTTAGATTAAGACGTGCCTCATCATACTCCATATATCCCATTTTGCCTTTTTCTAGAAAGCATCAGATAAGCACTCAAATATCCAAAAGCATCCCTCTCCAGAAGTGAAAAGAAAATGGGATGAACTAAATGTACAGTGGACAAAAGCTTCATCCTTTATTTAATCGAAATTTACCTATTTGTCACTGCTAGAAGACCCTGTGACAGAAGCAGTGTCATTCTCAAAAGTCTTGACATCACAAAGCTTTCCGCCGGCCTCATCAGCAAAAACTATCTTCCTCTTCTCCTTGTGGACCACATTTCCAGAAGTCGGAGAAGCTTTGTCAGTCAATTTCTGAGATCAATCAAACGAAATATCAGTAAAAACCTCAGTACATAATTAAGTATACAAGCAGTCTCTGTTTTTCAAAATCATGCCCTGAATCCAGAAGTATGATAAGAAACAAACCATGATTTTACAAAAACGGTTACAATCCCTTGCCATGATGGAAAGCCATCTTCTTGCACTTTCTTCCACTCTTGTTGCATTTTGAACAGCAATTTTCACCTGCCAAATTAAGATAATTTACACTTAATCATACTGTACATGCATTCAGACCATATAGCCAAACACAATGAAAAGCAATCAAAATCATGTAAGAAACTAAGAATACATAGTTGTCAATAACATTCTGCAAAATTTGCATTTCACCATCGAAAATTTGAGCTTCTTGTAATGTGAAAAATAAATCGGTTTCCAAACTCTAATCAATTTCAAATCCTAACAAAGAGGTGCAAGGACGCAAAACACAGATGGCATTAAGTCAATTATGTAGGTTGAATACAAAGGTCAAGTCCTCGAGCAGCCTCAAACAGGTGAATTGATATTCAAAAGGGAGTTAAACTGTTTGTGCTGAAGTGTTCTTCAGAACTTAAAATCAAACCATCTCATCATCGTTCTCAGTTTAGCCAAAAAGCCTCATTCAACTATTATGAAACAATGGTCAAGACAGAAAAAAAATCAGATTACAAGAATAGAGAGAACTATGTTTGAGTGTATAATTAATTGTTCTAAACATGGAAGTAATCCACTAGGTGAATGGAAAAGTTCCGCACAAAAATACGAGTTACATCGGGTTCGGAACTCAGAAGTATGAGCATTGTGGCAGAGAACTTAATCGAGATACAAGAACAAAAATTGCAACGCAGGACTGGATGGAGTTGAAGGAAAGTTGATACAAACTGCAAATCAACCTCGTAGTCATGTTGATGATGTGATTAAGATAATTAACATAAATTTTTCAAATCAAAGAAATGGATTTGAAAAAAGACAAAAACACAAGTTCATTTGGTTTCAGAAGGCCTCTTTAGTGTGTTGTGCATTTTTACTCTGTTGTCTGCATTTGACTGATAGTGCATAAAAAATATAACATAAAAAACATCAGTTTTAAATTTATACTTCACCTAATATATTTTGAGAAAAGAAAATTTTGGGATGTGGGCACAGGTTGGATGTACAGCTAAAAATGTCTACAATTTTATATCTTAACATACCTCATCTGCACTATATTTCAAGGGCGTAGCTGGATAGACCTTGGAGTGCCATGATTCTTGAACAACATCCTTCATGGAGTTCAACTCTTTTGTAAGTTTAGTTGCAATAGATTCAATATCACGCATTTGCTTCTGTGAAAATGAAATGGCACTCTCTGAACAGCTTTGGACAGAGCTGCACCCTGTGCCAAAACGTGGTACAGTTCCAGAAGGTTGAGGAACCTTGAGAATGCCTTTATGATGGAAACCATTTTTATCATTCTTTGGTTTCCTGGTGATCCGCTCAGGGCTAATAGTGAGATCAACTCTCTGGTTTTGATTGGCTCTTCCAAGCCTACCAATCTTATTCCCATTCAAATTCCTGTAGCATAATTTCCTTGTATACTCTGCAATCATCAACAACCCGACAAATTCTTTTAATTTGGAGTTAGGGTGAGTGAGGACAAGGTAAAAAACCTTCATCCAAATGAAAAAATGAAGTTTTTTTTTACCAGCATCAGGAAAACAAAATGCATGGTCCATAAATCTAAACGTGATATCTTATTCACTTACTGTAATATTCTTCATCGTCTAAGTCACTGGCCTCCATAGCCTTGCACAGTTTTTTTTGAGATGTTGGAGAAATTGCCTGAAATGTAAGTACTGCTTTATCAACTTCAGAGAATTATAAAAGAAAAATTAAAGAATATACATGCTGTGGTTGACGCACCTTCCGGGTCGAAAGGAGCTTTTCAGGAAGATGTTGTAGCTTTGAGTGATGGCGTCCCTGAACATTTGCCAATGTTACAGGTTCATCAACACAGGTTACTGCAGAGAACTTTCTTGCTGCATCGGCACAGGCAGATAGTGGGGTCTTCTTTTCTTTAGCTGCAGCAGATGCTAAGCAGCCATCTTGACCTGAGCATAAATTTGAATCCCTGAGTGAGATAAAGCCACTGACAGGGCTGCTTATCACGCTGGCTTCAACATGAGGCCTATCGTCTTTTGCTTCATCTTCGGAGAGATGTAAACCATGTCTGTTGCTGAGTTCTGTAGAATGAGAGATATTAACCATGGAGGTGTCAGGAACTTGACTGTAACTTTTAGACTCTGACAACTCGTGCATGCCATGAAGATTTTGAGAGTCATTGCCCATATCAGATGCATGATCCTTGCTTGGGGAAGCGACCTCAATGGAGTCATCCCCACAATGTTGGGGATGTGGGTATGCAGCAGAAGATTCTTTCTTTAGCTCTGCTGAAGACAAACATGAATTATGATCAGTAGTTACTTCTGCAACATCCACCATTATTATCTCCCTACCAGAGGCTCTTATATCAGGCATTGATTTAAGAACGGCATGCTCCACAGGTTCATAGGATTCTTTGTTAACAACACAGCATTGGAGGTCATTAGTGAAGAAAGTTGACTTGTGAGTCTCAAAACCATGATCCTCAACTCTCTCAGGCTTATGATCAGTAGTTAGTTCTGCAACATCCACCATTATTATCTCCTCACCAGAGGCTCTTATATCAGGCATTGATTTAAGAACGGCATGCTCCACAGGTTCATAGGATTCTTCGTTAACAACACAGCATTGGAGGTCATTAGTGAAGAAAGTTGACTTGTGAGTCTCAAAACCATGATCCTCAACTCTCTCAGGCTTATGATCAGTAGTTAGTTCTGCAACATCCACCATTCTTATCTCCCCACCAGAGGCTCTTACATCTGGCATTGATTTAGGATCAGCATGCTCCACAGGTTCATAGGATTCTTCATTAACAGCACAGCATTGGAGCTCATTACTGAAGAAAGTTGACTTGTGAGTCTCAAAACCATGATCCTCAACTCTCTCAGACTCTTCACTTTGGGAGTCATTGTATGCAATGGAGCTATCACCCTTAATTGGTGAGACTACTCCAGCGGGGTCAACACTGGGGTGTGAATCTACAACATAATCTTCTTCCTTTATTTCTGACAGGGACAAATCTGAAGACGGGACACTGATTGCTTCAACTATATCCACCGTCAATATCTCCCCACAAGAAGCATTAACATCAAGAATTGATTCAGGATTAACATGACCCCTGCCTTCATAGGATTGATCATTAACAACACAGCATTGAGGCTCATCACTGGAAAACACTGGCATTGGAGGACCGCCATAATTGGCTGTCTCAGGCTCTTCAACGGATACAATTAACGTTCCAGTCCCCAAAACACAACCATCAGCTATCTCAGGCTCTCCACTAGATACCACAAGACTAGAAGCCAATGGCTCACCACAACCACCCGAGGAATTTATTAAAGTCACATATCGGCAATCAAAGGAAATAGGCTCCATAACCTCAACTTTAACATCAATAGGTGCAGGTAAAATCCCACTAGATTGAAAAATGACCTGGTCACTTTTCTCTCTCTTAGATTTCACTATACATGGCGCACTTTCAGATGAACTGGAAAAGCTGCTTTCTAATCTGCACTTTCTTTTCTTCTTCCTACTCTTTAAAATTCTGGATTTCCAACTACTAAGGGGCTCCATAGCCTCGAGTTCTTCCAATTCAAATTGTGAGTCAGGAGGTTCTTGTTTAGCAGGGGAGCAAGTTTCACTGGTTTGTCCAATCAAACCAGCATTTCGTGAAAGTTTCCTTTTCTTTGATTTGTATCTCTCCTTAAATTGCTTCAGCGTCATAGTACCAAAGTTAACATCGTCTGATTCAGTTTTTCCTCCATCGACAACACTGCTGCAGTTTGACTCCGGAGATTCGCTCTCAATTTTTATTGTTGCTCCTGCAAGCACATGTAGACTTTCAGTCTCCGCCCTGTCACTGTCAATTGACCAGTCCTCGAGCTCAAGTTTTGGTCTAGCCGCTGGGAGCAAATGATGATTTCCAGCCTCACCAGTTTCATATATATCTTTGAGCTCCTTGAACTTCAGTGCAGGCTTTCCACGAAACACATTCATCATTTTACCGCCTTCAACAGTCTGGATAAAATGCAAATGACTGCAACTCCTTAACTCCATTTGGTGAAACTTGAACTTGTACTTTCCTCTCTGTTATCGCAGAGCCCAGAATGCAAGCCCTAAAGCAAGATAAACTTTTAATAACGCATGCTAATGCAAGCAATCATTGATGGAGCATAACCACAGGTAAAATACTGTCATCTTTCATTTTGCAGGTGCAAACTTGAATTCAGAGGGTATATTGAAAAGGAGAGATGTGATAAAAGTGCATAAAACCTAGTGAAAGGAAATAAATCAGAATACACGTATATAATTTCGGTTAGAGAAGAGAAAACTTAAATCAATCAATTAAGGTATAAGAGGCATGAATAAGCATGAGTGGTACTGATAATAATTTACAACTCTTACTTTAAACAATACAAAACCATCAATTCTTCGTCTTATTCCCACTCAATTCACAGAGTTATGTCCACTCTGCATTATATAAAACCATGCAAAAACTGTAAATTACTCTATAAGAGTGAACCCAAGCTCTTAACAACTAACACTTGCAGAATTCGAACCAGACTATATATTTTAATCTTGAAAATCATGAAATGCAAAATTAAATTACGATTTTTAGTTCGTACTCCAAAGAATCTAACATCAAATCACTTCTTAATTCTCCAATTTTTTGCAGTTACAACAAGAAACATACACAATCAGTCTACCCGACTCTTCGTCTATCATACCTCTGTCTCGGCAACCTGAACTACAAAAAAAAAACCCTAATAGACCTAGTTCGGCCGGTTCAGAAAACAAATCGGCCGCCAGAAAGCAGATCTAACCAGAGCTGAAAAGAAATTTACCTGAGATTGAAAATGAAGAATCGAGAAAGGGAGAGAGTTTGGGTTAGCTCGTAAAGTGAGATCTGTGCTAAGGGAGAGAGTGAGGTGCCATGTGATACAGAGGGGAGGAGGGAGACCTGGGGATTGCACATAAAAAGGAACAAATGTGGCGCCAAAGTGTTTTTGGCGCCAACAAGATTGCTGTCTTTGAGGAAATAAAATACGGAAACCCTTGCGTCCAAATAATTTATGCGGATATGCTGAACTACGGGCTTAGCATCACCCTTGATTTTGATCATACGGCATTGATTTGTAACAAACGAATCTAATGGGCCACGCTTAAGACCCAACAAATTGCCTGCAATATAAATAGTGTGGCTTTTTTCCTCTAAATATCTTTATTGTTCTTCCTCTTATCTCTTATATTTTATTGTAAATTATAATAGTGTAATTTCAAAAAAAATCAATTTAATCCTTAAACTTTTTATTAACATAATTGAATCCTTTTAAGCCCACATTGAAACGCAATTACATATTTTTTTGGGGTGAGGGTTGAATTAAAAAATAGGGGACTAAAATGAAAAACATAGGTAACATAGATGGTAGCTTTGAAATTTATTTTAAAATTTTATTTCTTACCGTCTTTTTTAGCTATTGGGTAATTGGTCCCAATAATTTTAAATAAATATATTTTGATACCAAACTTTTTTTTTCGTTCTTTGTGGGTTGAGGAGAGAGAAGAGGTCGCCAGATTTCGGCTTAGAGAAAGAAAATTATCATTAGGGAAGATGTAGGCCACCAAAAAATCTATTTTTATGTCAAAATGTTTCATATGATGAGGGGGGTTAGAATTATATGTTTTTTTTTTACCTTGAACATATCTAAAGCTCAAGAAGTTTTTTAATTTCAGGTTTGGGGGGGTTGTTTTGCATTTTTGTAGGTCATAGATTGATTTAACAAGATTCCTACGATATTTCCTAGGTTTTTTGCTAAAAAATTGGTTCAAAATGAGTTTTTGGGTTAAAAAAACTCTTTTTCTGGCCACACCAGTGGTTGTATTATGAGATTAACAGACATTGCATTGTCTTTTTTAGCAAACAACTCATCATCCACCCCATTCATTTAAGGAAAAAAAAAAGAGGCTCGTGCGCGGGGGCCTTTCTTTGCGGGCTAAGCGTTGGGCCTGGCTTACTAGGCCCACAACGTCTGACCTCATTCTTTTCTATTTTTTATTTTTTTATATAATTTTATTTTTTTAATCACTATGTATTTTTCAAAATAAGTTTTTTTCATTTGCGTTTTAATTAATACCTCTTCTTTGTGATTTTTAAAAATTATTTAGCCTTTTTGAAATAACATTTTTTTTTAATTATGTAGTGCTTAATTTTTTTTATGAGATTAATGTGGTTTATTTATAAATTTTTTATATATTAAATTATTTTTTTACAAATATTTTAATATATTCAACCTTGCACAAATTTTTTTTCTTTTATTTTATTCAATCGATTTTATATGTGTGTCTATATATGTTATTGTGATATCCCACATCGGAAGCGAGCGTTCAGAGCAAGGGCTTTATGAGTAGTGCTTGTCGCTGACCTATTGTACACGTTTTGGGGCGTTATGCTCAGAAGTGGGCTTGCATCCCCATGAACAAAACCGTGAGGGCCGAAGGCCTAAAACAGACAATATACGGTAGGTTGGGCCGGGCTATTACAGTTATAAATAGATTTTCATAAATAAATTCATTAAACACAACTAGTTAAATGACTTGTATTGCAGTATTAAATATCTTGACCTTCATCCATCTCTTAGTTTTTCCAATTTTTCTTTTGGTTATAGTTAACGATTTGTTTTTATTTACATAAATGATATCGATTTATTTGACTAGATATTTGCATGAGCTTTTTAATTTATACTTTAAGTTTTTTAGAAAATAGCCTGCATATCCAAAGTTTTTTTTTAAAAAAAAATTTCACAACATGCGGTAGTGTACGAGTCAAATAGCTAGTTAACTACAAATTTAAAACATATGGGGAATTTACTATACAAAATATACTATATATCCCCTCACATGGCACTGTAAACTATCAAAGTGTCTTTTTTCCTTTTTTTTTTTTTTAACTTGGCCTTTATTGGAAAAAATTAGAAGTCAATTTGTTAGGGGAAGGGTGAGATTGAAATATAAGAGACCAAAGTAAAAAAAAGATAAAAAAAGAGGGAATGAGTGGCTTTAAAAAGTTTAGGTGAAATATTTATAATCCCCATATTTTTTAAATTATAAATATCAGGTCCTTTTATTTTTTTAAAATATCTAAAATGAAATTAAAAAAAATATATTATTCTCATTCCCAAGATTGTTTTCTGGAAAACGTAAAACCAGGACTGCAATCATTTTGGGCATGCAATTGATTTTACAAGACAAGTTTAAAACCAGGGTGGGGGATGGTTGTGACTAGAAACGGGACATAAAGCATGCTTCTTTAACAACCTTTGTGCGACTTTAGACGAGAATAAAAGCTTATCCCTTTTATTTTGAGTGTGACGAGGTGCATTAACAATAAACTAAAACTGCTCACTGTTTTATTATGTAAATTTACAGTAAAATACTGAGTAGTTTTTTTTTTTCTATTTTTTTTTCTTTTTCTATGCCTTTATATGTTTTTTTTTTGCTTTTTTCTTTGTGTTTTTTTCTTTTAATTAATTTTTTTATTTAGTTATCAGATTTTCATGACATGGATCCCGGGTTTGACGGTTTAACCTGGTTTGACGAGTTAACTCGAAATTTTTTTTTTTGCTTTTTTTCTTTTTAATTAATAACAAACTAAATTAAACAACATTTTTTTTTTATATTTAGTTATCAAACTTTCATGACGCGAATCCCAGATTTGACGGGTTAACCTGGTTTGAAGGGTTAACCCAGTTAATTCAGATTCTTTTCTTTTTCTTCATTAGTTTTTTTCTTCCTGTTGGTTTTTTTTTCTTTGTTTTTTTAATTAATCTATTTAATTATCACACTTTTATGACACGACCTTGCAACTAGACTTACATTCAAGGCTCTTGAGTCTGGTGTTGCAGCCAGACTCATTTAAACTTGAGTCATGTAAATTTAATATTATTATTAATATTATAAATATTACTCTTGAGTCAAGCGTTGCAACTAAACTAAAGGTTTTTAGGCATATCTTTGCAGAAAAACCTAACACTCTTAGATCTTAGCATTTTTTGATATTTTTTATGCAAGAAATTTTTTTTAACCCGTGGTGCGTGCCTTTGTTTTTTTTTTCTCTTTTCCTTTTTAAGCTTTTTACTGTGGATTGCACAGTATAATCCACAGTGAAAAAACTGATGCCTTTAGTTTTTTTTTTGTCTTTTTTTTTAATTTTTTTTAATTTAGTTTCTTAATATTAAATTTTTTCTATTTAATTATCAGACTTTCATGACATGGATCCCAGGTTTGACGGGTTAACCCAGTTTATTCAGATTTTTTTTCTTTTTCTTGATTAGTTTTTTTTCTTCCTGTAGGTTTTTTTTTCTCTTTGCTTTTTCCTTTTTAATTAATCTTTTTTTAATTTATTTTATTAATAATAAATCTTTTTTCTATTTAGTTATCACACTTTCATGACACGAATTCCAGGTTTGACATGTTAACCTGATTTGGCGGGTTAACCCGGTTGATTCAGATTTGTTTTCTTTTTTCTCATTTGTTTTGTTCTTCCGATTTCATCTTTTAATATTATATGCAGTTCACAGTGAAAAGGCTGAAGCCTTTAGTTTTTGTTTTTTTTTTTGTTTTTTTTATGCCTTTCACTGTGGACTGCACAGTGCAGTCCATGGTGAAAAGGCTGATGCCTTCTTTTTTTTTAATTAATTTTTTTATTTAGTTTGTTGATATTAAATTTTTTTCTATTTAGTTATCAGACTTTCATGACACGGATTTCAGGTTTGACAGGTTAACCTAGTTAATTTAGTTTTCTTTTTCTTTTTCTTCATTAGTTTTTTTCTTCATATAAGTTTTTTTTTCTTTTATTGTTTCTTTTTATTTAATATTTTTTTATTTAATTTAGTTCATCAATATTAAATTTTTTTATATTTAGTTATCGACTGATGCTTTTAGTTTTTTTTTTCTTTTTGCTTTTTTGCTGTTTTTATGTCTTTAACTGTAGACTACATACTGAGTCCACAATGAAAAGGCTGATGCCTTTTTGTTTGGTTTTTTTCATTTTTAATTAATTTTTTTCGTTTAATTTAGTTATCAAACTTTCATGACACGGATCCCGGGTTTGACGGGTTAACCTGGTTTGACGGGTTAGCTCAGTTAATTTTGTGTTAACCTGTCAATTTTTTTTTCTATTTAGTTATCAAACTTTTACGACACGAATCCAAAGTTTGACGGGTTAACCTGGTTTGAAAGGTTAACCTAGTTAATTCAGATTTTTTTTCTTTTTCTTCATTAATTTTTTTCTTCCTTTTGGTTTTTTTTCTTTGTTTTTTTCTTTTTAATTAATCTATTTAATTAACACACTTTTATGACACGATCTTGCAGCCAGACCCACATCCAAGACTATTGGGTCTGGTATTGCAGTCAGACCCACTTAAACTTGGGTCATGCAAGTTTAATGTTATTATTAATATTATAAATATTACTCTTGGGTCAGGCGTTGCAGCCACACCCAAGA
>Ga0307518_10003785_pt1 | contig 10873 bp, 7 predicted proteins | sample 25_EM_MG_FD_203889 | JGI IMG/M metagenome (GOLD analysis project Ga0307518, IMG submission 203889) | Populus trichocarpa ectomycorrhiza microbial communities from riparian zone in the Pacific Northwest, United States - 25_EM | ecosystem: Host-associated > Plants > Roots > Unclassified | place... | reverse complement strand
TACACATTCGCATATTTCCTCACCGCGTTCCAAGTGGATACTAAGAATACAGTGGGTATAGGGATGCATGTCGTTCAGGCAAGTCAGTAGACACGTTTCGAGCCATTGGCTGAAATTGCTCCAGCCCATCATCGAAGTGGCGAGATATCGAAAGCCGCCGAGTAACACCGGGCACTCAAAAAAATTAAAGTGATCTAGCTTTGATGCGCCAGGAACTGAGACGACGGTGAATGGGTGTGATCGGCGACGATTAAGTCCACCGCCCTGTCCGAGCTGCTCGCGTTTCTGTCGTATTGGAGCACAGTTTCTGCGGTCAAGCTAAATGCTTGTATCGCTATAGGTAAGCACAGTCATGGTCGTTTTCCTATCTTGTAGTACCTAATTCCAACAGGAGCAGCCAACATACCGAGAACCTCTTTTCCTTAAAGCAAACAATGCAGCCTAATTTCTAACTCTTGCGGGTGAGGGCTTTCACCGAGAACCCCATGGCCATCCCAGAACCCAGAAAAGTCAGATAGGCACCTTCAAGTTGATGTCCGCGGAACTGAGGTTTCTTGTGTACGTATGAAATGGAAGCCCGTGTCAGCAGTGCACCTAGGTATGTGAAAAGAGAACCAAACTCATGGTCGGTTTCGGCGATGCAGCTCGTTCACTCTATCAAGTATGAAAAAGGATACCTTATCGCTCGCGGTCGTGACAGCCATTGTTTTTTTCGCTGATGGGAAGAAGTACATGTCGTGGGTGAATATGATTTATTACTGCCTGATCGCCTGCCTGGGTGACCGAGGACTGTCACCTCGTTAGATCTGGATCAGCCCCTGATTTCGTCAAGCACGCACTGTGGAGGGGGGATGCTGAGAGAAGTTGGCCCCGTGCAAGGATGGTGGCGATGAGTGCTGGTGACGAGTCTTCCTGCTTGCTCCTAGAATGAGGTGCCAACTACATGAAGGTTAAGTCAAGTACGGAAACGTAAACTGAGACGCTGTACTGGGAAAGGAAGAGGCCCAATGGAGGTCAGGGACGATCGGCGCACTCAGTTCTGAACCCCTCATGGCTGGAGTTTGCTGGCCATCTCACCCGAGGCGGCGTAAGAGAATGACCGTGACCAATGAGGGGTAAAATGGAATCACTGAATGACGTGCCAGGGGAGGTCAGGAAGCAGACCGTCGGCACACAGGCATTTCCATTGTCAGTAGGAAATAATAAACTGGGAGAGGGGCGGCATGGCTATGACGCGGGGACCCAAGGGGACTCCCCAGGCAGGTCTAAACCATGAGAACATGATGCTGTTTGCACGGGGGAATGGCTAGCTTCAGGTTCTGTGGATAAAGGCTCTGTCGATCAAACAGTCTACCCGGAAGAACTGGAAGTGCCGTGGAGAGGACCATGGAATACGTGGGCAATAGGCGACCAGCGACCAAGCAACCAATGCACTGGAGCTGGTGGAGATGCATCCCGACACGGACGTGCAAGGGCAAATTTTGAGTGCTGATTACGGGCGAAGACAGGGGCCCGATGGATTCCCCGACAAAAACAGGATTAAATACCCACACTGTGGGGCAGTGCGGGCGCTCGCCAAACTCCTACCTCCACAGCTGACCGTCTATCAGGACTTTCCAACTGTATAATCCCTCTCTGACCAATGGCTAAGAAAACCCGCAAGAGCACACCCAAACAGTCCGGTGGAGGCGTGGTATGTGAACTTGACAACTATTATCATTACATTACCAAGCAGGCATTTCGTCCCAGCATCTTCCTCGCGCCTCTACACCCACCGCTTCGGATTCAATTTTCACCAAAGAAAAGTCAAAGTTCAAACGACTTGGCGACCGCATCCGAAACGCTTTTTCCACGGAGGTATGTCGATGGCGTATATGTAATCCCTAGCAGTTTGATGAACAGTGATAAGGCGAAAACCCAGGATGAACATACAGGAACCGTAGGCATCGATGAACAGGAAACACCACAGCAGGATGAGCAGAAGGGACCTGTACCAGGCCAAACAGAAGCGACGCCTATGCAGTGTGCCCATGGTCCACTTGTCGCAAGTCCTGCTCTCGGTTCATTCCAAGGAAGGGGGTTGTCTACTTCATCTCATCACGTAGGTTCAGCTTATGCACGTGTGCTGATCTGATCTGAACTGCTTGCGCGCAACAATACAAAACCAGCCCACTGCAGTCGTTCCTGAAATCCCCGTGGACACCCCACCTCAACCCCCCACTGTCGGAGCCGATCCTGGCGGCGCTTCAGTGCAAAACGATAAAGGACAGCCTCCTGTTCCTCCCGTGGTATGCACATATATCGTCGCATGGAATTTTAGTGCTTAAGGATTCCGCCAGGTGTTAGGCGATGGCAAGCCTACTCAAACCATTATTAAGGACGCAGAGAAGAAGTTATCGGATATCAATTCCATTCCTGGCGCTGCGCAAACCGGTGTCAATGCAATCGACCATGCAAACACTGCGATGATCGTCGTAGATACCATCAATACCACATATCTTCAACCTCTGAAGACCTTCAATACCGTCGTCAATACCATTGCTAACGTTAGTTTTGTCGCTTGATTGTGCTCTAATCCTGTCTGATGGCCATCCATAGATACATCCATACGCTCAGATGGCGTTGAGTGCGTTGACTGTAGCCTCTAAGGTGTGCATACATCATACCAAACGTGGCCGTTGATGCGATCCCGAACAGATGATCTTGACTCAAGCGAACCTCGACGAGGCCATTGCTACTCTCCTCTCTCGTGTCAGACGAACTTATGAACTTATACTGGAAAACAAGTCTTCGTCGAAGATCAACGCTATGAAGGACGTACTGGTACAGATCGCGCAGATAATACGGGAATGTGCGTTTTTCATATCCCAGTACTCGGAGACCAAGAGCTTCTGTAGGTTGCCTTTTTTTCCTTCCTTTTCATAGGAATTTACCTCCTTCACAGGGCGTAGACTCGGGAAGAACGTCTTTGACGAGACAGACGCCAAGGTCGTAAACTACAACTCGAAGTTAGATCAACTGATGCAAGATCTTCGAGATCGGGCACTCCTTGATGTCCAAGTGGGTGTGCAACAGGTCCGGGAAGACCTTAGCTTGGACTCCCTGGTTTGCGCGGGTCAAGTTGGACTAATCAAAGGAAAGAAGTGTCTCGATGGTACAAGAACCGAGATTTTGAACGAGATCATTGACTGGATGAATAACACAGACCCAGCGACACCACCAATCCTCTGGCTCCACGGACAAGCTGGAAGGGGGAAATCTGCCATCGCCCACACGATTGCTTTGCAGGCTCAGAATCTCGGCATGCTTGGGTCGTGCTTCTGCTTCAGCCGTACTAGACATCACGAAGGACTTCATGTGAAGCTGTTCACGACCATCGCACGCCACTTGGCTGATCGCGACCTCCGCCTTCGGCAGATTCTAGCCGAAGTGATCGCCAATGACTACTCGCTGAGGGACACGGCAGACGTTGCAGAGCAGTGGCAGAAGTTTATACTTGAACCTCTTTCCCAATTGGAAGGGCCGTTGTGCCGAAATGTCGTCGTCGTCATTGATGCTTTAGATGAGAGTGGTGCGGAGGCCACCAGGAGGGATATTCTCGGCATTCTTGCTACTCATGAAATACAGCTTCCAGTAAACATCCGGATCCTGTTGACTTCTCGGCCTATCATGGACATTAGACAGACACTGCTGGCCAGTCAACACGTCCAGGCGAGATCCCTCGACGATATTGAAGCCGAGTCAGTAACCCGTGACATTACTCATTATATTTCTACCACACTTAAGAAACTTGGCGCCGCATTCTCCGACAAGGATGTGGAACATCTTGCTGCGAAATCAAATGGTGTCTTCGAATGGGCACGTCTAGCGTGCGATTTCCTTCGCCCTAGGTTTGGCGTTGAACCAGAAGACTGCTTCCACGAGATCATGTCTCATGGTGTCGGTGATGCAAGGACCCTGCTTGACGAAATGTACACCACGTTCTTGAAGGATCTCACACGGGGATCGCCACTGGACAAGTTTCGCTCTGTCATGCGGCAGATCCTGTGGTCGAAGGAGCCACTCTCTATCAGCGCACTGGACTCGATGCGTTGCAAATTCACTCGGAAGGTTGACCACTTTTCCGTTCGCATCATCCTCGACTACATGGCGTCCTTTCTCACGGGTACCACCGACCTGTCCACTCCTGTTCGTCCCCTGCATGCTTCATTCTATGACTTCTTGTTGGATAGACAACGGAGTGGTGAATTCTTCGTCAACAAAGCTGATGTACACCATGACCTGGCCCTTGCCTCGCTCTGTGTCATGCGAGATGGCCTTCGGTTCAACATCTGTGGACTAGAAACATCATATGTGCGCAACTCAGCAGTGACAGACTTGGCAATGAAGATTGAAAAAAATATTCCACTGCACCTGTTGTACTCCTGTCGATTCTGGGCAACCCATCTCCATGACTCCAGATTTGATACAGACCTGGCAAACCATGTCATGGCTATTGTGACAGGAGAAAAGATTCTATATTGGATGGAGGTACTTGGGGTGTGCAAGTGTATTAGTGAGGCTGACAGGGCCTTGACCTCTGCTGAGGGATGGCTGCAGGTGAGTATATTATATTGCACAAGTTGAGTGCAATGCTAATAATGTGACAGGGAAAGGCAGAGTATAGGGATGTTCTAACGCTAATCCAGGATGGCATCAAATTTGTGCAAAATTTTGCTGGTGTAATTTCTCAAAGTACACCACACTTATACTTGTCTGGATTACCATTTTTACCATGCAGGTCAGCACTGGCCAACATGCTGACTGCAAATTTTCCAAACATAGCTCAGGTTGCCAGGGGACAACATGAAGATTGGCCTAGTAATCAACACATTTTTCAAGGTCACACTTCCCCAGTTTGGTCAGTTGCATTCTCACCAGATGGAAGACACATTGTGTCAGGCTCAAGGGATGAGACAATCCGAGTTTGGGATGCACAGACAGGTGCCCAGGTGGGAAACCCTCTGCAAGGGCACACTTGGTCAGTCACCTCAGTTGCATTCTCACCAGATGGAAGGCACATTGTGTCAGGCTCAGAGGATCACACAATCCAAGTTTGGGATGCACAGACAGGTGCCAAGGTGGGAAACCCTCTGCAAGGGCACACTTGGTCAGTCACCTCAGTTGCATTCTCACCAGATGGAAGGTACCTTGTGTCAGGCTCTTTGGATCAGACAATCCAAGTTTGGGATGCACAGACAGGTGCCCAGGTGGGAAACCCTCTGCAAAGGCACACGGACTCAGTCTTTTCAGTTGCATTCTCACCAGATGGACAGCACATTGTGTCAGGCTCAAGGGATCAGACAATCCGAGTTTGGGATGCACAGACAGGTGCCCAGGTGGGAAACCCTCTGCAAGGGCACACTTCCTCAGTAACCTCAGTTGCATTCTCACCAGATGGAAGGCACATTGTGTCAGGCTCAGAGGATCACACAATCCAAGTTTGGGATGCACAGACAGGTGCCAAGGCAGGAAACCCTCTGCAAGGGCACACTTGGTCAGTCACCTCAGTTGCATTCTCACCAGATGGAAGGCACATTGTGTCAGGCTCAGAGGATCAGACAATCCAAGTTTGGGATGCACAGAAAGGTGTCAAGGTGGGAAACCCTCTGCAAGGGCATACAGATGCAGTCTTTTCAGTTGCATTCTCACCAGATGGAAGGCACATTGTGTCAGGCTCAAGGGATGACACAATCCGAGTTTGGGATGCACAGACAGGTGCCCAGGTGGGAAACCATCTGCAAGGGCACACTTGGTCAGTCAACTCAGTTGCATTCTCACCAGATGGACAGCACATTGTGTCAGGCTCAAGGGATCAGACAATCTGTGTTTGGGATGCACAGACAGGTGCCCAGGTGGGCAACCCTCTGCAAGGGCACACTTCCTCAGTCACCTCAGTTGCATTCTCACCAGATGGAAGGTACATTGTGTCAGGCTCAAGGGATCAGACAATCCATGTTTGGGATGCACAGACAGGTGCCCAGGTGAGAAACCCTCTGCAAGGGCACACAGACTCAGTCAACTCAGTTGCATTCTCACCAGATGGAAGGCACATTGTGTCAGGCTCAAGAGATCATACAATCCATGTTTGGGATGCACAGACAGGTGCCCAGGTGGGAAACCCTCTGCAAGGGCACACAGACTCAGTCAACTCAGTTGCATTCTCACCAGATGGCAGGCACATTGTGTCAGGCTCAGAGGATCAGACAATCCAAGTTTGGGATGCACAGACAAGTGCCCAGGTGGGAAACCCTCTGCAAGGGCACACTTGGTCAGTCACCTCAGTTGCATTCTCACCAGATGGACAACACATTGTGTCAGGCTCAAGGGATCAGACAATCCGAGTTTGGGATGCACAGACAGGTGCCCAGGTAGGAAATCCTTTGCAAAGGCACACTTCCTCAGTCACCTCAGTTGCATTCTCACCAGATGGAAGGCACATTGTGTCAGGCTCAAGGGATCAGACAATCCGTGTTTGGGATGCAGAGACAGGTGCTCAGGTGGGAAACCCTCTGCAAGGGCACACAGACTCAGTCTTTTCAGTTGCATTCTCACCAGATGGAAGGCACATTGTGTCAGGCTCAAGGGATCAGACAATCTGTGTTTGGGATGCACAGGCAGGTGCCCAAGTGGGAAACCCTCTGCAAGGGCACACTTGGTCAGTCACCTCAGTTGCATTCTCACCAGATGGAAGGCACATTGTGTCAGGCTCAAGAGATCAGACAATCCATGTTTGGGATGCACAGACTGAATCAAGTTCTGCTCAGGCAGGCAACTTTCCCACAATGTGGCTTCAGCCCCATCCAGCCCCATTTCCACCCATTTCCATGCCAACTTCTATTCCCTCTGCTTTGCCCAGTACTGGTGATCAATTGACTCATATGGCTAAGCATTCTAGGTACTTGGGACATGGTCTTCTTCTGCTAGATAATGGTTGGATTGTGGGCTCTAGTGGTCAATTGTTCTTGTGGGTGCCTCTATCATATCATCCATTCCATTGGTATTCTCTGTCAACTACACTCATGATTGGAAGGTTTCCTGTGCTTGATTTTAGCAACATGGCCCATGGCTCAGCTTGGGACCAGTGTTTCTGTGTCTGTAGTGAGAGCAAGTGATTATGTTTCTCACATATTCATCCCCAGAATCAAAGCTTTCTCAGTCTCAAATTTCTATTTACAATAAACCAAATATACCCCCTAGGATTGCTTAAACAGTGTCCACAACTTACGTTTTTGTTGCTATCAAAGCTTTCTGCCGTCAGGAAAATGATTATACTTAAATTTGACTTTATAAATATTTATCTTTCCTTGTCACTGAAACAATCTCTTTCACCTAGCATCACTATGCTATCTGAATGTATCAAGATATATATTCTGCATCAGGAAAACCCTTTTTCTATGTAACATAGCCACTGAGGTGCTGTGTCACCTAGAGACTCAGATGTAATATATCACATCAGGCAGGTCATCTGCAGTGTTGTCAAGCTGTTGCTGCATGACAGGTAGCATATTGTCACATCCATGCCAACTCCTACACATTTCCTACTTGCTCTGATGCATCTCCTACCAACTCCAATGTATCTCCTCTGAACTCCTACTCTGTTCCTCTGGTCCATCTGGCCTGCTTCTCTCATACCTCCACATCAGCAACCTAACAAATTTTCTGAAGGTCTGAGAAAATCTGATATAAGTAACAAAAATCTGAGAATCTGATATGTACTGACAAAAACTGGGGGTCTGCTGGTTTGAATATCTGAATGTCTGAGGGTCTGAAAATCTCTGATATTGAGAAGGGAGGAAGAGATTTTCAGACCCTCAGACATTCAGACATTCAGGTCAGCAGACCTCCAGTATTTTCCGGTACATATCAGATATTTTCAGCCTCTAAGATCTTCAGATCTTCAGGCCACCAGACCCCCAGTTTTTTTTTCAGTACATATCAGATATTTTCAGACTCTTAGATCTTCAGATCTTCAGACCAGCAGACCCCCAGTTTTGTTCAGTACATACCAAATATTTTCAGACTCTCAGATATTCAGATCTTCAGACCAGTAGACCCTCAGTATTTTTTGGTAGTTATCAGATATTTTCAGGCTCTCAGATCATCAGATCATCAGACCAGCAGGATTTCAGACCTTCTCAGACTATCAGATGATTAGCCAGTCAGACCAGTAGATTCTCAGATATCCTCATAATTTTTCAGACAGTCAGAACAGCAGGTTCTCAGAATTTCAGACAATCAGCCACTCAGAAAGCAGATGTTCAGAACTATCAGACTGTCAGACATCCAGAATATCAGACTACCAGACATTTTCAGAGTCTCAGATTATGAGAAACTCAGAATAGTAGACTGCCAGATACTCTCAGTCCCAGAGTATCAGAATAGTAGAATAGCAGATCATCAGAAATTCTCAGAACTCTCAGACCATTAGACATCCAGCATAGCAGATTAGTACCAGCTGGCAAGCACATCCATCTTGAGCTTTGTCATCCATATCTGTATTATGTACTCACTATCTTTTCCATTTCTCTTTATTTGGTCTGCATTTCCCCCAGTTATCATGTCCTCCATTCTGCAAGTTTTCTTTTATGATTATTGTCAAGACTGGTTCTTCTCAACGATCTTACTAGGAGGTCCAGGGGTGCAGGGGACTAATGAGGAGGTAAGTCCAGACACTAGTAGGTGCTAGTTAGTGTGGAGAGTCAAGTCCGGGTCATACGAATGAAGTCTGGGCACTAGAGGAGCACTGGAAGTAAGTCCGGGTTTTTGCAGAGTAAGTCCGGACCACAGGAAAGTAGTCCAGAGTTGAGCGCAGCTTGTCTGGAGCGAAGGACATCCCAGAGGTGGGATAAGTCCTAAGGGGTCTAGCGTCAAGTCTGGGACAGAGGTGGCTTTTGCCCTTGTGTGAGTAGGAGACTTGCTAGGAGTGGACATAGGACCAAGGGGACAAGATAGGAGGGAGGCCAGAGTTGGGCAGAATTCAGGAGAACAGGATGGAATTAGGAGAGCATGGTGGGTAGTACAGAGTGAGGAGTATCTTAGTCGAGATTTGATCTAAGGACTACTAGGCTGGAGTTCGGTAGTTTATATAGGAACAAAACTAGAGGTGAGTATATACAGTGACAAGTAAACACCCTAATGTCGAGACAAGGGACAGAGTGGAAGCAGACAGGAAAATAATCCAGGTACAGGAAAATAAAGCAGGGGCAGGAAAACAAACTGGAGCGGAAGCAGAAATGGGGAACTAGTGTTACAGGGACGACGGAGGAAAAGCAGGGACAAGGGAACTAGGCCGGAACAGGACAGGTAAGGGTCAGAGGTGGACTTAACTAATGTTAAGTCCGGAGTGATGTCCAGGACCAGAGGAAGTGGAACCTGAGGAAGTGGAACCTGAGGAAGTGGAACCGGAGGAAGTGCAAGAGTGGAGGGAGTGTGCAGGTGGAGGAAGGGCGGAGTAGCCGGAGGAAGGTCCGGAGTTGGACATGGAAATGTCCTAAGCCTTTGGTGGACCTAACAGAGGAAGCGGAGCAGGAGCAGGAGCAGAACTGAGCTGGAGTTGGATATACCAGCCGGAGTTGGGCTATGTCACAGACCAGACAAAGGGAGTGGCCGGACTGAAACCGGAGTAGCAACTAATGGTAGGTACAGGTCCGACACGGAGGAGTTAGACTGTGGATCTGTCTGCAGGAAGACAGGGGTTAGTCCTGAGGGTGGAGATGGACGTAGTGACCAGAGTTGAGCTGGAGTGCAGCTATGGGGCTGGAGATGGCTGGACTAGATCCGGAGTTGTGTCTATGCCTAAGGAGAGGTCAGGCGGGCCAAGGTTAGACCGGACTTGTGACTGGGAAAAGCATGGATATGACAGACCGGAGGAAGTGCAAGAGCAGAGGGAGTGCAAGAGCAGAGGGAGTGTACAGGTGGAGGAAGGGTGGAGTAGCCAGAGGAAGGTCTGGAGTTGGACATGGAAATGTCCTAGGCCATTGGTGGACCTGACAGAGGAAGCGGAGCAAGAGCAGGAGCAGAACTGAGCCGGAGTTGGATATACCATCCGGAGTTGGGCTACATTGCAGACAAGGCTAAGGGAGTGGCCGGACTGAAACCGGAGTAGCGACTAGTGGTAGGTACAGGTCTGACATCAGGAAAATAGGGGAATTCAAAGCTGGTTTTCACGAGCGGTTTTGGAGTTAGTTTTGGGCAGTGGTTTTTGTTTTTGTTGCCTCCAAAACCAGTGGCTGGTTTTCGCGGTGGTTTTCACTCTGGTTTTCGCAACTCATAGTCGGACTTTTAATTCACTGTGTCAGTGCACCCACACGATGACGGCGACGAGTGCAGTGACCACCATTGCTCGAGTCTACTTCCACCCTCTCGCATCAACCTCCACCTCTCAAGTCTCGACCTCCACCCTCTCATGTCGACCACCACAGTATGCACGCACGGCAATGACAATGATGACGAGACCACCATCGCTCCACCTCCAACCTCTTGCATCGACCTCCGCCTTTCAACTTTCACCCTCTCGCGTTGACCAGCACAGCACAGCACGCACGCACGCACGACGACAGCGACGAGTGCTGTGATCACCGCCGTACTGACCTCCACCCCTTGATCTCCACCCTCTCGTGTCGACCAATACAGCATGCGCATGATGACGACGAATGTATATATATATCTTGTACATACAATGTATATTTAATGATAAGTAGAAACGATAATACTTATGATTTTAGTTGGAACTAGCGTGACCACATATCAAACCCCTGGGTAAACCAGGAATTTTCAAACTTTGGCTCTGTGCTGCTTGTTGTGGCACTCTGTCCTCCCCCCCTCTCCCCCC
>Ga0307518_10003784_pt1 | contig 10875 bp, 6 predicted proteins | sample 25_EM_MG_FD_203889 | JGI IMG/M metagenome (GOLD analysis project Ga0307518, IMG submission 203889) | Populus trichocarpa ectomycorrhiza microbial communities from riparian zone in the Pacific Northwest, United States - 25_EM | ecosystem: Host-associated > Plants > Roots > Unclassified | place... | reverse complement strand
GATATAATGTTTCAAAAACAATTAAGGCATACAACAATTTGCTAGTTGTTGTTGATGATCTATTTTTGTATTTAGCTCAAAACTAAAAAAATATATATATATACAATTTTACCTTTTTTTATCAATAATTTGCTTATGTTATCTCAGTCACACGCATCTAACATATTTTTTCCTTTTAAAAAAATATTTCCTACAAAAGAATTCTTATGCACTTTATCATCGTGTAATTAAATGAAAAATAATCTTTGGTGTAAAAAATTTATTGAATCCAGTGGCATGCATGACTTACATCACGAGTTTACTTGGCTGACTTGAGTTCACTTAGGTTTTTTCTTTTAGTTAAGTGCTATTTTTTACCACTTACATCTTTCAACATTGAGTTAATTAGAGATTAAGGTTTTTATTTTATTTTTTTCAAGATTATACTCTTGCATGTCAACCATCGACCTGAAAGCTATTTCAGGTTGTATAAATAAATAAAATTAATTTTTTTAAAACCAATAAAATTTTATTTCAGAATTTCTTTTAACAAAATCTAAAGCTTTGAATTACCCATCGATCCGCTGATTAACACGCCTAACTTATAATATGAGCTTTAAATCAAGTCAATAGTTTTTAAATGATTGTGTGTTCTAACAAAATTAAATTTTATGTAAGTTTATTTTTGTCATGATAGTAATAATAGCATGAGAGGTTGATGATTTGATGATGATATACTATGTTTATGATTTCCGGATATCACGGCATGATTTGTTAAGAAAGATTATTACGGTTCATCTTTAAAAGTTGTTTTTATGATTGTTTTGCGCATGGATTGAGTCAAGTCTTTTTCGATTTTCGGTAGAAAGTAGAAACACTGATGTGATCCTATATTTGCTGGCGGCGGGTTGGCACGTAGATGACGGGTCGGGCTTACAATTACCACCTCTAGAGGTGGGTCTAAAAATGAAAGGGGAGTTTAAATCGTGGTTTGCATTGCGTTTTTAAAAAATAATTTTTTTTGTTAAAATTTAATATTATTTGTATGTTTTGGATCGTTTTTATGTGTTGATATTAAAAATAATTTTTTAAAAATAAAAAAAATCATTGACATGTATTTTGGCACGAAAAGTTATTTGAAAAACAATCGTTACTACACTATCAAACATTCCCTAAAAAAGTAGTCTAGGGACGTAATTGATGGAATCCCAAAAGTCGAGGGAGTTTTTTATACTTTTACTCCTTTTCTTTGCAATGAACTGTGTATGCTTTCACTGTTTGAGTTAAAAGACAGTAGAAAATTTGTTGCACTGACAAGAATCAACGAGGGAGAGAAGGAAAATCAAAGCTCGCTATGATACAGAATGAGGAAGGCCACTTCAGTAAATACACATCAATCGATCTCTCACTCTTCCTCCGGTGAGCCTGTGCTACTTTCAGTTGGGTTGATGAATCCAGCTAAGGGTCCTCGTATATCAGAGCCATAAACATGACCCATCTTTGTACGCTTGGTTTCCAAGTACCTCTTATTTTCCTCTGTAATGGGTGTGAAGACAGGAACCCTACCGATAACAGCCAAGCCATATCCCTTCAAACCAGTGAACTTGGCGGGGTTGTTGGTCATCAGGCGCATCGTTCGGACCCCTATGTCTCTTAGAATCTGCATCAACGTTTAAAGAACTGATTCTAAATGTTCTTGTGATTTTCATTTGGAAAGAGTTTACGTGTTTTTTTTTTTTTTTTTTTGGGGGGGGGGGATTTTGACAGCATTTTCCGACTGACCTGAGCGCCAATGCCATACTCGCGTGCATCGACAGCTAATCCAAGTTCAATGTTAGCCTGGACCGTGTCATGGCCTTGATCCTGCAAATTGTAGGCTCGAAGTTTGTGACCAAGGCCGATTCCTCTTCCTTCATGGCCTCGAAGATAAACAACGATCCCTCTACCAGCTTGCTCAATTAACTGCATTGCCAAATCCAACTGATTGCCACAGTCACAACGAGCTGATCCAAATATATCCCCTGTCAAACATTCTGAATGAACTCTTACTAAAACATCCTGTCCATCTCCAATATTTCCCTGTTCATGTTAATTTGTTTAAAACCCGATGCAGCTAAGAAATTGAACCTCTGAAAACGAACAGAGGAAAAAATCCAAGGACATGATTACCTTGACTATAGCTACGTGTTCTGTACCTTCTAGCTTTGAGCGGTAGCAGTAAGCTTCAAATAGACCCCATTTGGTAGGTAGACGAGAAATAGCACTCCTCTCTACTAGATATTCTCTCTTCCTCCGGTACCTACAGATCAGTGATTATATTGAACAGTAACATGAAAAGAAAAATCCTGAATCAACAAGCTGAAGAAAATAAATTGAAATGAACAATAGCATGTCAGGATCGATTAGAGGAGCATTCGAAACCATTCTAGCAAGTAATATATCACGGAGACACCAACAAAAACCAATTTTAACCAAGAAATAATTATATGCATGCGTCAGAATCACCTTATTAAATCAGTTATTGATACGATTGGTATGTTGTGCTCCATTGCCAACTTTCTTATATCAGCCAAAGAGGCTATAGAACCGTCTTCTGGATCAATAATTGCTGAAAGAACAGAAACTGGTGGCAATCCAGCCAACATCACCAAATCTACAGAAGCCTCTGTATGACCAGCTCTTCTTAAAACCCCACCGTTGCGATACTTGAGTGGAAACACATGGCCTGGCCTTCTAAAATCTTCAGGCTTGGTCTCAGGAGAAGAAAGAGCAAGAACAGTCTTAGCCCTGTCTGATGCTGATACTCCAGTACATGTTCCAGATTTTGCATCCTGAAAAGCAGGGGAAAAATGATACTTAATCAAACATGTTTAACAGATATTAATGACTTAATTTGATTACACAGTATTTTGCTTTAGTAGGATTATATATACAGGACTGAAATGGAAGCGGGGTATCTATTAAGATCTAAGAATTAAAACCTACCACAGTGATTGTGAAAGTGGGGGCAGATGAATCTTCGTTCTCTGTCTCTGGTGACATCAGAGGAAGCTTAAGTCTTTCAAGATCCTCCTCTTTCATGCCTACCGAAACAATTCCTGATCCATTCTTAATCAGAAATGACACATGCTGAGGACTTGTAAGAGATGCTGCCATGATAAGGTTTCCTTCAATATCCCCATTTTCATCGTCTACAACAATTACAAACTGAAAGATTTGCAGTCATGGTTAACATTTAACTCATGATTATTTATGGTTAGATCATAATGGAAATTTTATTGTGGTCATAATTCTGGTATTTTTTCTGCATTATTTCTCGAGCGCACACGGCAGGTATAATTTTTTTGCTGACTTCAAAGTAGAAAAACTAAAGGAGATCAATCATTGAAGTTCTACAGAAGTAAGCAGAAAATAGTCCGCAAATATAGAATGGCGGAGAAAAGATTTACCTTTCCCTCACGTAAAGTATTGAGTGCCTGCTCAATTGAAGAGTACCCTTCGGTTGGGCAGTCAGGATCGCCCTCTGCATCACTGACGAAGAAATCAATGGTTTCAGGAGTAATTTCAGCATCAAGTGTCAGAAATGGTGCTGAAGCAGACTCATCAAAAGCTCCCAACAGAGACCCATTTTCACTACGCTTCAAAAAACTCTCATCAGACGCACTTCCACCCCCAATAGCCCAACATGTGGGACTCAACAGCCTGTGTTTGAACAGGTCTGCTCCTATTCCTATACCACGAGGAGTCTCTAAAAGTCTCCGAAAGCTGCAACAGAACCATCATTAAATGGAAATTATATTAATGACAGCGTGCTAATAATTAGCTAAATATACTTCTATTGGCTAGCTAGCACAGACCTTGAACTCGTGACCATGTGGGGAAACAAGAGGTCAGTGTATAAGCTGGCACAGTCCATGGAACTGGAGATGCTTCAAAAACAAAAGCCCTCTTCTAGTTCCGAAATGATCGACAATTTTCCTCCACTGCGTACTTGATATGTATTCTACTAGTATAGAAAACAAAGAAAAGCCCACCTCTTGTTCTGGATGTGTATTCGCTTGTGTCGTTTGGTAGTGCCTTTATCCAAAAGCTTTTTATACAAACTTTTTCTTTCTGTCTTTTAGTTTCTTTTAAGGGATATCTCAACTAGAATTTAAAATGTAATTTTTTAGTTAAATTAAAAGAATAATTTGGCATGAAATACCATAATTAATTAATTAATTAATTCTAAAATTAATTACTTAAATTAAATTAATTCCAAAAATAAAAATTATTTATTTTTCATAATATCCATGTGCGCCTCCCAAAAAGTTTATTAAATTACGATGCAAAATATTTTTTAAAATAGCTTTTTGTTTAAAAATATATAAAAATATTTTTTTTAGATAATTTTCTATACCAATACATTAAAATATTTAAAAAATATAAAAAATCAATTTTAATATTTTTAAACCAAAAATATTTTTAAAAAATAACTAAAAACAAAACAAAAACAGAAGTTGTGTGAAAATGGAATTTTTTCATTAACTTTTGTGTCTAATTTGACGGTGAAATACATCAAATATGGACAAAGAAGTACTTGGAGGGATTAAATTATTTGTTTTATAAAAGTACAAAGACTAGGTTATATTACCCATGCTCCGTTCCTTTGAGAATGAGATGGAAGCGTCCATTGACTTTGACTCTTACTAATAAAATAAAGTGACGTGGCGGAACCTTTTAAGCCCCAAAAACGGAAGACAAACGTCTAGACGGACAGAAAAGGGGACTCAAAAAGAGCGAGAATGTTGCCGGCGTGAGCGAGATGACCATTGCAATTGCTGGTATGTAGTGCGTAAACAGTGATCCCTCTCTAACCCCTACAACCTTACACGTGTCCTTTGTTCTTCTCTCTTCGATCCCAAATCCCCGCTTCCTTTTAATTTTTGTTTCAAAAGAAAATCAATAATTGTTTCTTTGAAAGCAGGTATGGCCGATTCGTTATTATCAGGTGGCGTTAAAGAGAACAAGCTATGGAAAGGAGTCCTTGCTGTCGCCGGAATCATGACCACTCTTGTCATCTATGGTCTTTTACAGGTTTTTTTTTCTTTTGTTTTTATGTCTAGAAATGGTTTAGGGTTTGAGATTTGATTTTAAAAAAAAAATATTTGGAGGCAGGAAAAGATCATGAGAGTCCCATATGGGTCAAACAAGGAATTCTTTAAGTACTCGTTGTTTCTTGTTTTCTGCAACCGCATTACCACGTCTGCTGTCTCTGCTGCTGCTCTTGTCGTAAGTCCCATTCGGTCTGTTTTAGTATTAGAATCTAATGTCTGAACAATGGGTTGATTTGGAATTTTGTTTTCTTAGGCAAGTAAAAAAGCTTTGAATCCTGTTGCTCCTGTTCACAAGTACTGTCTCATATCAGTATCCAACATACTGACCACAACTTGCCAGTATGAGGTATGTTTTGCTTTTTTCTTTACCATTGCTTTTATTAACGTTTCTGTTGGAATTAGTTTTCTGAATAAGTAATTCTAGGTTTGTGCTGGATTAGGTTTAGATATTCTTATGCTGACAATATGTGCTTGATCCAGGCGCTCAAGTATGTTAGTTTCCCAGTCCAGACACTCGCTAAGTGTGCCAAAATGATTCCTGTCATGGTATGTTAATTTCCTGCGATGAATTATAATGTTACTGTTTCTGTCATTTCGGATCAGTTTAGTAACAAGCATTTTAATTTATTTAGCTCTAGCGTGTCAATTTTGCTTTCTGGGTTGACTGTTCTAACGTCGGGCTTTAGTAGTATAAATTGAGGATACAGCTGCAGGGTTTCTAGTTATGTAATAGTTTTGTGCTAACATGCATTTGTCTTTGCCTTTATTTGTTTATTTATCTATTTTTCTTTTAAGAATGTATTTCCTGAAGAAGTTATCTGATAGAGCTGTGCCTGCAGATTAGGATCAGTATTTTCGTTGAAGCTTTTTTTGTATTTCTTTCCTGCTAAATAATCATTTGATGGATGAAGGTGATTCTATATCGTTCTTCTGGATGCAAGAAATCATTCTACAATGAACTTGATCCAAATTATTCCCAGAATGCTTGTCATGTATGTGCATGTCTTCTCTTTTCTTAGTAGCTGGGGGGTGGAGGTATGCCAACTTGCAGCCTGAAGTCCTTTAACACTGGCAATATGTAATTCTTTCTGCTGTACTTCTCAATAAATTATCCTTTTGGGACCAACTTCCTTCAATTACTTCTAAGAAATATCTTGGAAACATTTGTTATGGTGGATATAAGAAATTAATACAAAAATGCATTAGAGAATGACTGCATGGATTGGTTTCGACAGAATGAGTTTTAATTTCAACTTTCAAAGTGTTGATTTCTCATCTTTTTTGTTCAGGTATGGGGCACAATCATTATGCAAAAGAGATACAAAGGAATGGACTACTTTTTGGCTCTTCTAGTGACACTGGGCTGTTCAATTTTCATTCTATTTCCAGTAATGACTATGCTTCCTGTCTCTGCCACTCCATTTTTAATGCTTTTTGAAATATAGCATCTGCTTGTACTTGTTTGCAACTTGGTTTTTTTGGGTTGATGACACTTCATTCTGCTCCATAGTTTATCTGTTCAGAAAGCAAAGACCAAGCTAGTTTTCAATTTATTACAAAGATGAAAAGGCCAAAGTTAACCAGGATTCAAACAAATATATATGCACAACTTTAGGAAAGATCAACGTCTGCATGTATTTAGGGTTCCATATATGTAAAAAAAAAAAAAATTTAATATAAGTAAGGGTTGACAGTAAAAGACACCATCAGATTCTTGTATTTGTAGAATTACTACCAATGACTTGAAAATTGTTGATGATTGTCTATGTGCTCTCCCTCCCTCCCTCCCTCTGTGTGTGTGTGTGTGTGTTTCTTTCTTAAGCCCTATCAATGCAAAGAGTAGCAATGGTAGGCATAATGAGAGATGTTTGGATCAGCAATGCATTGAATGGTTGAAGTTGTAAAAAAGACATCGAACCATACTACTGCAAACAGAGACTTGTGCATAGTTTTAGTTCATAATATCTAAACCAACTTGTGCACTGTTATCTTTTCATTTTACGACTCCTTTTCTGACGTCCAGATATGAGACACCTTTGTTGTTTTATGGGAGATGAGAATATTGTGGTGGATGAAAATAAGAGCATTGCTTATGTTAATTGAGACCTTGCCTTACTTGTCTGCTACAGATATTCCTTGGCTTTCTGTATGTACATGCTTTGTATTTGTAGTGGTTGCTGTTATTGTTCATGCATGATGGTAATCTATGGCAGTTATCTGCTTAAGAATCATCTTGACTACTACACACTGAACTAATTCTATTTTGTTTTTCGATTCAGGCAGGAACTGAGATCAGTCCATACAGCAGAGGAAGAGAAAACACTGTTTGGGGTGTTTCCCTGATGCTTGGCTATCTCGGGTATCAATTTTAAATGCATTTATTCTCGGGCACTGCATTTGCTCCATTGTTAATTTAGCTGTCATTTCCATGAGCAAAATTGCTGCAAATCACAATTTTTCCAGTTGTAAATTGAACATCTGTTTGCATATGCATGCTTTTGTTCTTTGCTGAAAGGGATGCCTGGAATGCCAATATCAAATTGTTTTGGCATGAATGCTAAAATGGGAAAGTGACTTCTTATATTGATGCTACATGAATCAACAGAATCATTTCTATTTTACACTTCCTTGTTCAAGTAATTTATTGTATGGATAGAAAATTGATAAGTTTATGGGTGTGGGCCAAACAACATTGAGTGTTTTGTTAATGGTTCAGTGAATTTCTTTTGGGAAGAATAATGTTGCTCAGCACGTAAACCTTGTATTTCTGACAGTTTTGATGGCTTTACAAGCACGTTCCAAGATAAGCTATTTAAAGGTTATGATATGGAGATTCACAATCAAATTTTCTATACAACATTGTGTTCTTGCATTCTCAGCTTGACAGGTGAGTTTCCAAATCTTGCCCAATTTCTCTCTCTCTCTCTCTCTCTCATGAATAAATTATGAAAATATTGTGATTTATGTATGGCTCTCTGCTGTCATTGGATTATCTTGATTTGATCTTTTGTTTTTATTAATGGGGAGAAGTCATTGGATGGATTGTCCATGTGAACCTTTTTTCACCTGTTTTTGCAGTTTGATTCCATTTTAATTGTCCAATTAGGTAGTGGGTTATAGGTGTAACTATGTAAGTGCTCTAATTTTTTTGTGGCTTGGAGTTGGACTTGCTGAGCTAGTGCTCTTAACCCATGTGAATTTTGCTCTCAGCATAGTTAGGAAAGGAAGAGCCGTGGTTCCTATCCTTTATCCTCAGTTCACTTAGAGATGATGAGCCTTTGCTTCCTTGTCTTTTGGGTTTCCAAATATTTTTAATGAAGGCAAATGCCATGATAGAGCTTTATTTTAAGCTTATAATACTATCAACTTTTGTCTTGGACAATAGCACATTTCTTCTACTTTCAGATTGCATTTGTTTATGCTATTGCTTTTCTGTTGCTGACTGAATGCATTGACTTAATTTCTGCTGTAGGCCTTGTATTACAAGGACATCTTCTTCCAGCCATAGATTTTGTGTTCCGCCATAATGATTGTTTCTTTGACATTGCATTGCTTTCCACCGTGAGTAATTTTTACTGTCATAACTCTATAATATCAAGGGCCCAAATGTTTTTTGCTTGACTTTATTAAACATCCTCCCCCCTTACTTACTTTCAGAGAAGATTCAGAGTAAATCTGAGAAATAATATCATTCTGTGCAGGTAGCAACTGCTAGCCAGTTCTTCATTTCTTACACAATCCGCACATTTGGTGCTCTAACATTTGCTGCTATAATGACCACAAGACAGGTGAATGGAAAAATCTCCAACTGAAACTAATGTTTCATTCTTGTCATCACAACTACCCTTCTGATAAACGATGCCTTTCTATTTGTCTTTGTAATTGAAGTTGGTGAGCATTGTGCTATCGTGTGTGTGGTTCGCCCATCCTCTTAGCTGGGAACAATGGATTGGAGCTGTAAGTGTTAATCACAATCCTTGTTCAAACTCTCTCATCCCAAGGCCCCTAATTCTCATACATTGAATCAGGTTATCGTCTTTGGTTCTCTGTATGCAAGAAACTTGTTGAAAAGCACACCTTCGAAGCTTCCACCTTCTGAGCATACTCAAAATGGAGCGTCTAGTCCCTATGAAGCAAAACCCTTGATGCAGTGACTTCAAAACTTTGTACTCGGTGCTGCCTCCAATTTTACAGTGATTGGCAGCTATTGGTCTAGTTGTGAGTTTCCATTCAAGAGGCTGCAAAATGGATGGAGATGGACACGATTTCATCCAAACAATTCTATGCAGAGTACCACAAGCAAAAGGATCCTCTCTGAGTGGCATTAGTACTTAATAGTGTTAGGGGAGAGAAGAAAAATAGTAAGAGAGAAAGTGACGTTCCATTTTTGTGTAGGAACTGACCAAAGCATAAAAGAACTGATCTTTTACTTGTGTTTATTGTCTGAACACATGCCTCTAAAATATATCCGAACAGAAAAGGTATAGAAAAATACGTACAATTTGATGCAGGAGCAAAGCATCTTGTCAGTATTTTATCACTTAATGAACCTGAGGGATGCTTGTCTATTATGTTTTCATTTATTTTATTTTATTTTATTTTTGGTTCGTTTTCTAAAAAAAATCTAAAATATTTGTTTGGATGAATATAAATTTCTTCTAGTTTTTATTTTTAAAAACTGTACCTAGTTTCAATCAGATGCTGGGGTTAATACAATCCACGCTCAAGTTTTCCTATCCCACACCCAATCCCAGCCTATTCTCGTCTCCTTGGGCCTATTCATAGAGTTGTGCTAGACGTGGTCTTTGTTTGACCCTGGGCAGGCTGAACCCACGATCTCGTCAGTGCTCTAGACTTGTCCTGTCTCGTCCTTTAGCACCGTAAACTTGGTTGCGGCTTGACCCTTGAGGGACTTGGGCTTGTTCATGGTCCAGCTCTGAGGGCCCCGGATTTTACCCCAGCCTGCCTTTGGTGGGCTTGAACTTGACCCTAGCTAGGCCCTTGATGCCCAGACTTAACTCCGGCTCAGCTACTTGAAACTCTAAATTATGCCCATACTTACTATATATCAAGTAATAACTAATTAAACTGTGATTATTTAAAAAATTAAGGAACAGTTTTGTTATATAATAATAAAAGTTAATAGCTAATTGTGGAAGTTCATATTTTTTTATATATAAGAATAGGTAACTCCTTCCTTTTAAAATTGAAACTTTTAAACAAATTTTGAATTTCTTTCTTTAATTATTTTTTGTTTCTGTATTGTTTTAATATGCTGATGTCAAAAATAAATTTAAAAAAATAAAAAATATATATTATTTTAATATATTTCAAAACAAAAAACATTTTAAAAAACAACTTTAATTACACTATTTTTATGTTGTGATTTTCAGCAAGACCAAACAGAACTTGAGTGCTGTCTTACCTCGAAGCACAAAGTAATCGACCTTGTTGCAGGAAATGTTGTAAATTTTGGTCGTGTTTTTTTTTGTGCTGTAATCGGATGGGGTAAGATCCAGTATAAATTGGACCACATATGAGTAAAATCTGATACATACTGGATTAATTTGTTATTATTAAATGCGTTTCAATACAAAATCAATGCCTATGAATTCTATCAATAAGCACTAGAACTGCATAATATATATATCCTTGTGAAAAGAAAAGAAAAAACTATAAATTTAACCTTTTTTCATTTTTCCAAATGCAAAAGGAAGATCCCATGCCACTGGTGGTGCGCCGACCAAATTAACCACACTTGTCGACCAAAAAGTCATATAATAAACCCTAGCCTGGCGGA
>Ga0307518_10003782_pt1 | contig 10878 bp, 5 predicted proteins | sample 25_EM_MG_FD_203889 | JGI IMG/M metagenome (GOLD analysis project Ga0307518, IMG submission 203889) | Populus trichocarpa ectomycorrhiza microbial communities from riparian zone in the Pacific Northwest, United States - 25_EM | ecosystem: Host-associated > Plants > Roots > Unclassified | place... | reverse complement strand
GATCTCTATATATATGGGAAAATCACAAATTTTTTTGAAATAATTTTTTTTGAAGAAACTTTCCTGCTTTTTTTGGGCCGGGTCTAACTCAGCCCATATGGGCTGGGCTAGATCCAGCAGCCCAGCCCGGTCACTGGTTCAAACCAGTGACCCGGCTGGTCACTGTGCATGCATGCGTGAATTGCTCACGCATGCTTTGCTCAGTGACAGGGTAATTATTTTGCCCTTGTAACAGCTGAATTTGCAAAGCGAGGGAAATGGAAGAAGAGCGTACCTGGAGCTGCTGCCTGAAGATGAAGACGAAGATGAGGGTGATCAGTGCTCTGATCGGGCAACGTTTCTTTCTTTCCCTCTGCTGCTGTTTTCGTTTCTGATTCTCCCTTTCAGTACAAATTCTTATCTGCACTCTTTTTCTTCTTCTTCGTCTCTGGTTTTTGAAATGACGAAGCCCGTGTTCTCCTCCTCTCCGTCTTTCCCTTCGTCCCCTTGTGTTTTTTTTTATTTCTGTGTTTTGTTTTTGTGGGTCTCGTTTCTGTGTTTCTATTCCTTATGTTCGTCCTCTGTAATCTTTCTCTGATCCAGTCGTTCCCTCCTCTCTGTTTTTTTCTCTCTGGTGCAGCTGATGCTCGTGCATTGGCTGGCAGTGCTGCTCTTTGTTTCTTTTTTATTCTCCCTGTTCCCCCTGTGTTTTTTTCTCGTTTTTCTTTCTGCCCTGATCTTCCCCCTCTGTTTTCTTACCCCCCCCTCCAGCTCCTCCCTGTTCTCCCTTTTATAGCCAAAACTGCATGCGTTTTTTATAATGAAAACGTTCAGGACCATTATTGCAGTGGTAACGGTACAGAAATAGTAGCTGTGAAACGTTCCCATAATCTGTGGCATTTGTTGCTGAAACAATTCCTGTCTGCTGAAACGGCTGCTTTGAAGATGGTGATGAATAGTGTCTAAGGAAACGGCGCCGTTTCACAATTCAAATGAATATTTTCGATTCGGTCCCTGGTTGTTTTGACAATTTTGTAATCAAGCCCCCCGGATGAATTGTAATTGGATCCCTTGATTTTAGTACCTTTTCTGGTTTAGTCCTTGATTTTGAATTGTTTCAATCAAGTCTCTAATTGGCCATCAAACTTCAAGAATTATGCAATTAAGCCCATGATTTGACTAAATCAATTCTTAAAAATTATAATTTGACCATAGAACTTTAATTGCTTCCAATAAAAACCTAAATCAATTTTTTTTGCAATCAAATCCTTTATAAATTCAATTAAACCTTAGATAAAATTTAATTGAGTCCATAAACATCTGATTTTGAATATATTTTTTTCAAAAATTGAATTTTCTTTGTCAACAGGGCTCTTATCAGTAAAAAATATACTGTTAAATTTCACCATTTTGTATTTTTAAACTTCCTCAACCAATTTTGGCCATTTTTCAGCATTCCAGTATCCTTTTCTTGCTTATATTATTTTTTTTTGGAATTTTTTTGAATATTTTTTTGATATATTTTTTTATATTTTTTTTATTTTTATTGAAATCTAGAAATAAGTAACAACAAGTATAATAACGAGAAGCATTCACTAATTAAAATTATATTTTACCAAGGCCAGTTGAGCTCAACAGTTCTTCCTCGCGTAGCATTTCTTTCCCTCCATTTCCCCGTTAGTCATTTACTATTTATTTATTTTTTTCTCATGGGATGTCGGAAGTCATTTTGAAAACCTATTTTAATTTAGTTTTTTGGTTATTATAATAAATACCTGTAAGAATTATAATAATTTAAATTATTGATTAAAAATTGTATTTATTCAATTAAAATTATTTTTTTATTTTTTGCATCTTTTTTCTTGACGATAACATGACTTTATTTTATTAACAATTAGGTTATTTGAAAAACAAAAACTTAAAGTAAATAAATTAAATATTTTAAAAAAATAAAATGATTTTGATTTTTTTTAAATGTGTATCTTAAGAAAAAAAAACTCCACATTTATTAATCATTGATTTATTTTCCTTCTTGACAAAAAAAACATGTTTTTTTTAGCAGAATCATGGTTTTTCAAGTAAAACCTTGGCCATAATATGTAAAGCAATTATCAAACAAAACAAAAAAATATTTTGATTATTTTATGTTGTTATATAAATAATAAAAGACTAATTAATTTTAGAAAATAAAAAAAATTGTTGATAAAAACCTAACAAAATATAGATTGTATTCTCATCAAATATACATTTATAATGTTTCCGAGAAAATGTTCACTTTTTTATATATAATTATTCAAAAAATTGTGAATATTACCATAAAAAATCCAACCTTATTTAAAAAAAAACATAATTGAATATGTTTTAAATATCATTGTAGTTATTTATCAAAAAAAATGATTTTACTAAGAAACAAAGTAGAGGGGGGCCAAGATCATCAAGCTTAGTCATGCAAGGGCAGAGGATGGCCGAGAGGTGCGCGCCTGGGCTTGCAATGCGATTCTTATGTGCCTGAGTCTAGTAGGCTAAGCCACATGCCTTTTTTTTTTAAAAGGTGGTGAACGTCGCATTGTCTGCTTGAATAAATTACATGTCATATGTTGTAATGACTTTTGGGCATTTTTATTTGATTGAAAAATTAGAATCTAAGTTTTTTTACTCTAAAAAAATTATTAGAACTTCAAAAATCTTATTTTTTAAGCTAAAATATATTTTAATGATCATTAAAACTAAAAAGCAATTCAAACAAACATTTTTAAACTTCAGTCTACTATTTTTTATATTATTAGAAATCTGACCATTGACGACAAGATTGAGTTTGTGATCAAGTGAAACTTTTCTCTCATTTCCCAATTCTGAGGTTTTTTCTCATTTTTTATATGGTAGGTACTGATCAACAAAAAAAATAGCTTCTAGGGATTAAAATATAAACTTAAAAATACAAGGACCAAAGTGTTGAAAAATATGCCTTTTAAACAATGAAAATATAACTTTTTTTTTATGTTGCCAATTTTGGTCCCTCTTTTTTAAATTGAAACTTGTAACTTTATTCCATGATAGCAATCTTTTTATAACATAGAACTAATTTTCTTTTTCTTTTCGATCCTTAAAGTTTTTATTTTATAAATCAGTTATTCAACTTTATTTTTGTGTTTTTAGTCTTCCCATAAATATTATGTTGGAACATTTTTATATATTGGGTTTTGTTTTGCTTCGCATGCTTTCACATTTATGCTACCAAAAGCATGCGAAGAAAAACAAAATCTGATATATAAAAATGTTCCAACATAACATACATTTATGGAAAGACTAAAAAACAAAGAAATAAAGTTGAATGATCGATTTACAAAATAAAAACTTTAAGGATCAAAATGAAAAAAAAATCACCACCAGTGATGTGAACAAGGACATGTGAGAAACCCTAAGAGGTATAACTCAACTGGTCAGGTTCTGGATTTGCTTTTTAAATATCACTAATTTGAGTCTCACAAACCTCATGGTCACTAGAGGCTTACATGGTCGTTAACTTTAGGGCTCGTGAGATTAATCGAGGTACATACAAGCTAACTCGGACATCCATGTTAATCTAAAAAAAACAAGGATACGTGAGAGAGTGCACCATCTAACTAAGGTAAATAATCCAAATGTTTTTAACTGAATCCTATAAATGTATTCCATGATAGCAATTTTTTTAGATTAGAAATAATCTTTGTTATAGCACACAAGTGAGAGTACACAAAGCGGAACAAGCCTCAACGTATAAAAAATGTTCCAACATAACATGTGAGGACAAAAAAAACAAAGAAATAAAGCTTAATGACCAAATAGCAAAAAAAAAAAAAAACATTAAGGACAAAAAAAAAAGACATCAACCGTGACGTGAATAGGAACATTTGGGAGAGTGCATGTTCCAAGTTTTAGTTTATTGTGTAATTGTAATTAGCTTATACAGAATTTTGCACCGGAGAAAGCTAGTGGGACAAAAGGTTTCCTATTTTAGGGAAAGAGGCATATTGAATTTGATTTTACCTTGTGTGTCGGGCATGGAAACCTCCAAAGGAATCCTGTCTAGTTCTTTGATACTTTTATTTCGCGTCTCTGAATTCATCATCATATGGATGATGGATGTGTTCGTTGTATGCCAGTTTATACGCAAGTAGTGGATAAGAATTTCTTTCCTTTTTTCTTCTATAGAGACATTGCTGCTGCGTGATGCTCAAAAAAGCTCCACTGTTCCTGTAACAATGACGATGATGATTGCCATTGTTTCTATCATCATGCCAATATGTTGGTCATATTATGATGTATCTGCAGGTTCATCAAAGTGGCTCAATTCTAGTTTGGATGTGGACTTCAGTGGAAGCTCAAGATTGACAAAAGTTTTCTGATGATAAGTTGTGCTTTTGAATTATACCTCTAAAAAGTCATGTCAACTTGGAGGGAAGCAAGGTGGAGAGAGTCATCGTCCGGAAGATACTCAGGCGGAGAGGAGATGGGCGAACAAAGATTGTAATGTACTAGTTCAATGAACTTGGAGGTGGCTGAATAGTGTGTTCTCCAAGGCAAACTAATCATAGCACCTGCGGACTTGGAGTTGAGCTAGCTAGGGCCTGGTGATGGGCAATCAGTTTTCTACTTCTAACATAGGTTTGTGCTGATAAAATGATAATGGACGAACATCTTGCTAAATAATTACAGGGCTTATGTTCTTAGTTTAGAACTAATTAAGGTCTGTAGAGATGAGCTTTTTTCTTTTAACATATGAGCTAGCTATTATAACTCCTCTCTCTCTCTCTTTTTAGGAAAAAGAAGCTGTTAGAATTCTTGAGGGTCATTGACAGGATCAGCAATGGTAACCGTGCCCATAACACAATACAATATTAGAGCAGAGAGTGGGGTTGGGGCCATAGAAAAGAAGAAAAAAGAGAGACGATAGAAGTTGTGCGGAGTTGGAAGGCATGATAAGCTCTTGAGATTATGGAGTTTTTGAACACGCTTTGTGGCCAATGGTCATAAATCAATCATCATCACCACAAATAGCACCGCCAGCCACTAGCAGCCGCCCCAAAAGTAAACGATGTTAGAGATTCATAATAGTAATGATACAGCCTTCTCTTCTCTCCTTTTTGTTTATTAATATTTATACTATGTACTTGCCACTAAAATATCAACTGACCTAATTAACGTCACCCCCGCACTCTCTTCCCTTCTCTTTCTCTTTCTCTTTCGTTGGGTCAATGAGGAGTTCGATTGCAATCTAACATCTTTGTATATCCTACAAGGTCTACCAGATAGACGATAATCATGTACTTGACCATCTCCTCCTCTTCTTCTTCTTCTTCAATCATCTCCTCTACCCCCACCTCCTGCCTCTTCTCCTTATGTCTTTTTCTTGCTCCACTATTTCGGTCCCTTCAACTTAAATGATGGTGATAATAATGGTCAGGAAAGACAGCTTTACTTCCCTGTCTGGTTTGACATATCCGCTCATCATAATTCAAAGACCTAGAACCCCTTCCTCCTCCTCCTCGGTCATGTTCTTATCTCTTCTTCTAATTTTAATACTATTGCTACTGCCCCCTTGCCATGCCACAACTGTCTGCAATCAAGATGATCATGACTCTCTCTTGTTGTTCTTCTCCTGTTTATCATATTCTTCTCCTTTGAATTGGGGTCATTCCACTGATTGCTGCCTCTGGGAAGGAGTTGATTGTGGTGGAACTGCAGATGGTCGAGTAACCAGTCTTTATCTACCTTTCAGAGACCTTAATGGCACCCTCGCTCCATCTCTTGCCAATCTCACGAGTCTTACTCACCTCAATCTTTCACATAATCGCCTGTATGGTTCTCTACCAGTTAGATTCTTTTCCTCGCTCAGAAGCCTCCAGGTTCTTGATCTCAGCTACAACCGTCTCGATGGTGAAATACCATCCCTTGATACTAATAACCTTATCCCTATCAAGATAGTGGACTTGTCTAGCAACCACTTCTATGGGGAATTAAGTCAATCCAACTCATTCCTCCAGACAGCTTGTAATTTGACTAGACTCAATGTTAGCAACAACAGCTTCGCAGGCCAAATTCCTTCCAACATCTGCAACATTTCTTCTGGTTCCACGACCCTCCTTGACTTCTCCAACAACGATTTCAGCGGGAACCTCACTCCTGGATTTGGGGAATGTTCCAAACTTGAGATATTCCGTGCTGGTTTCAATAATCTCTCGGGGATGATTCCTGATGATCTTTACAAAGCAACCTCACTTGTACATTTCTCATTACCTGTCAACCAGCTCTCTGGTCAAATCAGTGATGCTGTGGTCAATCTCACTAGTCTCAGGGTTCTTGAGCTGTACTCCAATCAGTTGGGTGGCAGGATACCCCGGGATATAGGCAAGCTCTCCAAGTTGGAACAGTTGCTGCTTCACATTAACTCGCTCACAGGTCCTCTGCCTCCATCTCTGATGAACTGTACTAATCTAGTAAAATTGAATATGCGGGTCAATTTCTTGGCAGGAAATCTCTCTGACTCCGATTTCTCCACACTCCGCAATCTTAGCACCCTCGATCTTGGTAACAACAAGTTTACAGGTACCTTTCCCACTAGCCTCTACTCATGCACATCACTAGTTGCAGTTAGACTTGCCAGTAATCAGATAGAGGGACAGATCTTACCTGACATACTAGCGCTACGATCTCTATCTTTTCTCTCAATTTCCGCCAACAACTTAACTAACATTACTGGGGCTATCCGAATTCTGATGGGTTGCAAGAGCCTCAGTACTCTCATCCTCTCCAATAATACTATGAGTGAAGGTATACTAGACGATGGAAATACATTAGACTCTACTGGATTCCAAAATCTCCAGGTTTTGGCCCTAGGTCGTTGCAAACTCTCCGGTCAAGTGCCATCCTGGCTAGCCAACATCAGTAGCCTACAGGTCATAGACCTGTCTTACAATCAAATCAGAGGTTCAATTCCTGGTTGGCTGGATAATCTTTCAAGCCTTTTCTACTTAGACTTGTCTAATAACCTTCTTTCAGGAGAATTTCCTTTGAAACTCACGGGATTGCGAACACTAACATCGCAAGAAGTTATTAAACAACTGGACAGAAGTTATCTAGAGTTGCCCGTGTTTGTCATGCCCACAAATGCTACCAATTTGCAGTACAATCAGCTCTCTAACCTGCCACCGGCTATATACCTTGGAAACAACAACCTCAGTGGCAATATCCCTGTACAGATTGGCCAACTGAATTTCCTTCATGTGTTGGATCTCAGTGATAACAGATTCTCTGGAAACATTCCAGATGAATTATCAAACCTCGCTAACTTGGAGAAATTGGATCTCTCAGGAAACCTTTTGTCCGGAGAAATTCCTACTTCACTCAAAGGTCTCCATTTCTTGTCTTCGTTCAGTGTTGCCAATAATGATCTTCAAGGACCTATACCATCTGGAGGTCAGTTTGATACTTTCCCTAGTTCCAGCTTTACAGGGAATCAATGGTTATGTGGTCAGGTTTTGCAGCGATCTTGTTCCAGTTCACCAGGAACCAACCATACTTCAGCTCCTCATAAAAGCACAAACATAAAACTTGTCATCGGACTTGTCATTGGTATCTGTTTCGGCACTGGTTTATTTATTGCTGTGTTAGCGCTGTGGATATTGTCCAAGAGAAGGATCATTCCTGGAGGGGACACTGACAACACTGAGTTGGATACAATTTCCATCAACTCTGGATTTCCTCCAGAGGGTGACAAGGATGCCAGCTTAGTTGTTTTGTTCCCAAGTAATACTAATGAGATCAAGGATCTAACCATTTCTGAACTCTTGAAAGCCACTGACAATTTTAATCAGGCAAACATTGTTGGTTGTGGGGGTTTTGGTTTGGTGTATAAGGCAACATTAGGAGATGGGAGCAAGCTGGCTGTCAAGAAACTCTCGGGAGACTTGGGTCTGATGGAAAGAGAATTCAGAGCAGAGGTAGAGGCACTTTCCACAGCCCAACATGAAAACCTGGTTTCCCTGCAAGGCTATTGTGTGCATGAGGGATGTCGCTTGCTTATATATTCGTTCATGGACAATGGGAGTTTGGATTACTGGTTGCATGAGAAGACCGATGGTGCATCCCAACTAGATTGGCCCACTAGACTTAAGATTGCAAGGGGAGTAGGTTGTGGTCTGGCTTACATGCACCAGATATGTGAGCCTCATATTGTGCATCGTGACATCAAATCCAGCAACATCCTCCTTGACGAGAAGTTCGAAGCACACGTAGCAGATTTTGGATTGTCCCGGTTGATTCTGCCTTACCAAACTCATGTTACAACCGAGCTTGTTGGAACTCTGGGTTATATTCCTCCTGAGTATGGGCAAGCATGGGTAGCCACTTTGAGGGGAGATATATACAGTTTTGGAGTTGTTATGCTTGAACTGCTGACTGGAAAGAGACCTATGGAGGTATTCAAGCCAAAGATGTCAAGAGAACTGGTTGGCTGGGTGCAGCAAATGAGAAATGAGGGTAAACAAGAAGAGATCTTTGATCCTCTCCTGAGAGGAAAGGGTTTTGATGACGAGATGCTGCAAATACTAGATGTGGCCTGCATGTGCGTTAGCCAGAATCCTTTCAAGAGACCAACCATCAAGGAAGTTGTTGATTGGCTCAAGAATGTTGGCTCACACAGAAATGAAAATAAGGGTTAGTGGAAAATGCTCTTCAACATAAATTAAACCAAAATGTACACTTGCACATAATATGAGGTTTTTTTTTTTCCATTGTTTTCTGATGTAAATGGATATCTGCCCCCTATCATATAGGTTTATAGACGTACAGATAGAAAAAGCAATTGCAATTAATGATAAGTTGTTAGCAGAGGAATCTACAAGTTAAGTTAAAGATGTAGTCATATGACTGTAATTTCATCTCCAATACAAGCAACCTATCACCTAGCCCATAAATCAGAAACTTCTAGCCTAAAACACTGCAAACTACTTATGCTCATTCTTTACCCGTATCACTGCATTGTTTATTACTGAAACAATCTAGATTCATTTGCCTTCTATTTGCCACTGGCCATAGTCATTTGAAAAATGTTGTCAATATTAGTTTTTTTTTTCCAGTACAACAGATATATTAACAACAACCATGGAGGCAAGAGGGGCACTCCAATCACATATCTGACGAGATATAACGCATGCCTGGAGGAGAATTAGTCCAGTGCACAAATGACAGATTGGGAGGAACCCATCTTGTAAACAATGTAGAGGAGGAAAAATCTATTAAGTTCAGGAAGTTATGTTGGCTCTGACACGTTACTCACAAAAAGAGGGAGAAAAGGGGAAGCATAATCACTTACCTTAATGAAACAGACTCATTGCTGCTTATGCCCTCGTCAAACATTTGCGAAGTAGGCATTAAAACAAGCAGGTCACCTGCTTAGGAAATACCACCCGGCCTCCAGCCAGGAGCATTACATGGATACAAGTTTGCAAGAGAAAGAAGTAAATAATGCAATGTGGTGCTCGAGAGCAGGAGAAAAGGAGAGAAAAAAGTGTTGATTGGTTAACGATGAAAGTCAAGTGTTTAGGTCGTGGGAGAGTCTGTTCTTGATTGGTCTACCATTGTTGTTGCAACTTTGAGGGGCCATATATATTTATAGCATTAATGTTGTAATGCAATGACAAAGACAGCCATCTCAATCTCATGTTTCCATATATATATATATATATATATATATATATAGGCAGATTGCTACCTGAAGAAGAATTTATTCTTTGTTTTATGTTTTTTAAGGTGTAAACAGGTCTTTCATCCTGTTTCTTTGTTTAAGCGGGTTTTTTTTAAATTAATTTTTTTATATTTTTAAATTGTTTTGATACACTAATATTAAAAAAATAAATTTTAAAAAATAATAATAAAATATTATTTTAATACTGAACACTGTCTTTGTAGAAGAAAAAAGGTGGTTGCAAAAAAAGTCAGATAGCGAATGCCACGTTTCCCATGATATCACATTTATTTTTATTTTTTTAATAAAAGGTGTCTTCGAATTTTATTAGTCGATAGTCAATTTCGAACAATCTTAAAAATATATATTATTGTAAAGCATTCATATATTTTTTTTAAGTGTTGAACTCAAGACAAAAAAATAAAATAAACTTTCTTCGCTATCAGCCAACCACTTAAGATTATAATATCATATTCCCCCTCCTCCCAATAAAATGTATCTTTAAGTTAGTTTCCATCTCAATCTCAACTACGTTTTTTAAAAAAACAATCTTAAAAACACACCTCTTATTACCAATCAGTTGCATTAATAGATATTTAATAAAATTTTTAGTTGTTTATCTAACATTTGAATTCAAATAATCAAGAAAAACAAATTCTTAACTATTATACCAACCACCAAGGATTTAACTAGGGATAGCAATGATTACCCGTGGATCAGATCAGATTTTTTAATATTCATACTTTACTTTAAAGTTTTGAAACCTAACCCGGTCTGGTGAGTTGACCCGGGACCCACCTGACCTGAAGTTGGAACCATGCCAAGTTTAAAAAAAATAGGGGAAGTCACAACCTGGGATGACCTGCTGACCCGGTTGTAACTCGTTGATTATTTTTTTATTTTTTACCAAAACGATGTTGTTTTGATTTATAAAAAAAATAGGGTTAACCTAGGTGACCCGGAAAACCTATGACCCGGGTCGACCACCGGGTCGGGTTTCAAAACTTTGTTTTACCCATTATTCATTGGGTAAGAAATTTAGATATCTATAAATTATTTATCGGGTTTCGGGTATCCAATGAGTATTCATTATCTACTATTATTTATTAATCAATAAAAAATAAAATAGTTGATATGTATGTGTGTGTGTGTAATAAAATGATAAATATTACAAT
>Ga0307518_10003781_pt1 | contig 10878 bp, 14 predicted proteins | sample 25_EM_MG_FD_203889 | JGI IMG/M metagenome (GOLD analysis project Ga0307518, IMG submission 203889) | Populus trichocarpa ectomycorrhiza microbial communities from riparian zone in the Pacific Northwest, United States - 25_EM | ecosystem: Host-associated > Plants > Roots > Unclassified | place... | reverse complement strand
GACAATCACTGTAACATACCGTATCTGAGCCGGCACCGAAGAGGGAACCTGCGAGGTAGGCCATTTCTTCGTCAGAGAGCTTGTGTGTGTTCTGATTTTCAAGGAGGTATCTAGCGAATGAAGGTCCAACATCTCCAGATTTCTATAGAACTGGTCACGAGCAGCTCGAGTCCTGCAACGAACACGAAGTGGACTATGATGAGATCGTTGGGCTCGCGAAGATGGTCAAAGAGGACAGAGATGAAATTCGCCAGCGTGTTGGCTATCGAAAGATCCTCGATAGCTGCAAGCAGGCTCAGAAGGACGGATATGAACGGTTGTGGGTCGACACTTGCTGTATCGACAAGCGAAGCAGCGCAGAACTATCTGAGGCCATCAATTCCATGTATCGGTGGTACGAAAATGCAAGAGTATGCTATGCGTACCTCCACGACGTCCCCGATCCACTGTTTCCCACTGCGCGCGACGAGGAGAGGTATTATGATTTCCGTGGATGGCCGGAGTGGTTCTCGCGTGGGTGGACGCTACAAGAGCTGATAGCCCCAAGCAATGTCCAGTTCTTCAACAAGAATTGGCAAAGCATAGGTGACAAGAAGGCGCTTGCACCTACCTTGGTAAACATCACTGGAATTCCGGAACATATATTGATGCATGGACTTTTCGGAAACCGTCCGTGCGTTGCTCAAATCATGTCGTGGGCGGCGAAACGTACGACGACGCGAGTGGAGGACAGAGCTTATTCGCTGATGGGCCTGCTAGAAGTGAATATGCCGATGCTGTATGGAGAGGGGAAGAAAGCATTTCACAGTCTGCAGCTGGAAATCATCCGCGCATCAAGTGATCAAAGCATTTTTGCATGGCGTTGTTTAGACGGCGATAAGCTGACTGGCAATATCCTCGCGGATGACCCGAGCTTCTTCGAGTATTGTGGTACAATGGAGCTGATGGGTCACGATGAATTCATCGAATGTCTCTCAGGTGACGGCGTCCCCAAAGAAGAGCTGGAGTCGATCGAGGATCGACTCGGCACATTCTCGATCACAAATCGCGGCATCCAGATTTGGCTGCACCTCCGTCGCGATACTCGCTTTCACACACTCTTCCACGCCTGGCTGCCATGCCGCTCTCGTTCATCGGATCCACCAAAGACCATCGATTTGATTTTGTCGGAATCCAATTACTACAGAGCTCCAGGGATAGCCCTTTTGGTTCTAGATTCTTCCCCTAGTTTGGATACCACTTCAGCGGGACGCCCCTTCCCTCCCTCGGAGCCTCTATGGAAATTGTGCCAAGTCTATCTCAGATATCAAGATCCGCCACGTCGCAACACCACATTCAAAATCGACGATAGTGCGCTCATTGAGAATGGGTTCACTTGCTGGGGCGCGTACCCAAAGAAATTTGTCAGAGACACACTTACCCTGACCAGCATCAATTCCCTTGGCATCAAAGTCTATTTTGATAATCTAACTAACACTTTCCTTGTAGTGGGCCTTGGGCAATCCCTTGGAAAGGATTGGATAAATGCTATTTCTGATGAACCTAACATAATTCCACAAACTTCAAAATCATGGGAGGTCTATATCAAAAATAAATACCTGGAAATGAAGAATAGAATGCCAGCGCATGTGCGACACGTGAATAACGCTCGTTCTGGGGTTGAACAGGTCTGCATTATACAGACACGTCTCCTTCGATCAGACAGAATCCTTCAGATTTCGTCTGTCACGTGGAAGAGCTCAAAGATTTGTGGAGTTAAGCTTGGGGTATTTCACGATCCTGGTTCCAGTGATATATCTGGTGAATGGACGGCCTTCAATATTGATGTGGGTTGCTTTTTTTGCAGGTCTCATTGGCACTGATATCACTATTCATTTAGGGAACATCCGCTCTCGGCTGTGACTGGCGGGGTCTCATGATGCTACTCGATCGGCCGAGCAAGTACATTAGCTTCGAAATAGACGGGGGGCCCTGTAATTTTTTGGACGCATCCGATGGTGTCGAATTGAGTACACATGCCTTTCGTACACTGTTTGAGCCTTACGAGAACAGCTGGGAGACTATGGTCACTTTACAGACTCCAAAGAGTTCTGCCGCGAAGGAAACCTCTTTGCTGACCTCGAATCGCTTTCTATGGCAGACATCAGGAAGCGCAAACTATCTTATGAAAGTTGGGTGGGCTCAAATTTGGTGGACTTCTGTGATCTCAATCCACAAAATTCACTGATACTGTCACTTCCAAGTGCCAATGATAACTTCAAATCATTGTTGACTTCACTCTCTACTTGACTCACCAACAGATGCCTCGTGAAGAGGATCATACAACCTCTTCCCGATCCTCGTAAACCCGGTTCAAACACCTTAACATCTTTGTACAGCATTGCAAAGCCATTTGTTTGGCACAGAAATGAAAACACTGGTTCTGTGTTGGATGGGCAGTTAGAGGAGATAAAGAGTGACCAATGGGGGTGGATGATATAGATGAGACAATGTTGTGAAACACCATTTTCTTCGTCGGTTGTTCTCTGGCCGTTTGTTCCTCTATCCTTACTATGCATTCTTTCGTATGTGTACCATTTCGAAGTATAGCAGCCTCTAGTCTGAAGCAAGGAACGTGGTTAGGAACTGACCTACTTTTGAGTGGATACTTTTTCTCCCGCCTCACATTTACTACATCTACATGACTCAATTAGCCCAGGCACAGAGGATATAACCTGAGAGACCCATATCGTATTCTCAATATAGTAACAAACTCGCTCCTCACCTGCTAGTATTCTCTGCTGCACAGCGGAGTTCCAGTACGCACACAATTCACTGGGAACGTGAGATCGAGCGGATACTAGAGGAACCAATGTTTGCCGCCTGGTGACAGTGAGCACCTGATTGTCCGGTCACTGAGTCTGTCTGAGTACTGAGTGCTGAGTCTCTGCCTCCCGCATATGGGCTGGCTGCTGTCAATAATATGCCCGCAGTTCGAGTGGCTTACCAGTGGTGCCTACTTAAGTCCTTCTGAATCGAATTCCCTTCCCTAGGTGATGGGCGCCCTGATTCTCGAATGCCGCTATTGAAATACAAGGTTTAAATTGGGTGAATAAATGAGCACGACAGAGAATTCATTGCTGAGAGACTGACTTTCGCGAAGCATCACACAACTCGGTTGCTTGATGTACGAAGGGACGTCACAAAACCTGTTGCCAACTAGGTCGATATCATGCGCACATATGTCCTGCTTGGCGCACGCTTGCGGTGAGGCCGTCTCCATGATGAAAGTCCACATCAAGTACCGAGTCACAGTCGCCAAATGCCACTGGAATACTGACCGCAACGATCCTCATGACGAGGGTGATGTGTGTGTGATCTGTTGGGTGTCGTACGAGGACTCCTGCCCGTTGTGTAAGATGCCTGGAAACGATTGTCTGTTGAAGCAGCAGCAATAACAGCAGAGTGAAGATTACATGTCTAATGTATATTGAAACACGATCAAGATGGGGAAAGACAGAAAGGAAAAACTGTTATTTTTGGGGGGTTCATGAGCGTGATGCTGTATTACTGTTCATAACCACCAGAATCCTGGAGAGAGGCCGTCCAAATGTGCGCCTTGTATAACCTAGGTGGAGGATGAGATGAGCACCGAACACGCATGTAAAATATTGCATTGACGCACGGAATAATTCTGAGCTCTCCGAAGTCGATGCGTTTCTCCACGACAAAATAGAACGTCAATTTTCGTCGATGCCTGATGGTCCAACCATCTGCTAACCCCTGCGAAAACGGGTGTTACATCGTACGACGAATGATTGATATTCTGCATCTGTGAGCTCGCATTGGTAATTTCTTTTGCCTCACTATATTCTGACAAAAGCACCGATGAGCCAACCCAGGGGGGAAGCGAACCACGCACTGAGTATCCTGAGGCTGCGCCACCATATATCTCTCCATAGGCACATACTCCCTCTACTCGTGCTAGAACACCTCCACAATGACCAAGTCCCACCCTGATGTCGAGCGTGAGGTCCGTTGGGTAGAACAGATCCATGCGTCCAGCTTTGAACTCGACGATGTAGAGTAGTCAGGACGCGAATACAAAGGAAAGCGGGATGCCCTTGCCGAGATCGTTGAGATCGGGGGTCAGTGTGTCTGCGGTACGTCGTTGCATCTGCTGGGAGTAATAGGGCCCCTGCAAAGGCTGGGGACTAGGGCGGCTCGTCGTCGGCGAGTGGTGACGAGAACCCAGATCCGTCCGGGGACGTCGAGCGGGTGGACGTTCCCCTGAGAATGAATGCACTAGATGCCTTTGTTGGGAATAAACCGTGCAGTGAGAGCTAACTGCTGTTGTTGCTGCGACCCTTGGCCGTTGTTGCCAGCGGTGCGGTATTGGGCTGCTCGAGCTGGCTGCGAGGGGGACTGACACCACAGCGGACAGATCGCTATTGCTGGGAGAGCCAAAGCGCTGCCGGGATGTAAATGATGTGCTGATAGGGGGACACACAAACCGGAGAGAGGGGGCTCTGCGACATGGGTGCGTAAATGGGAAATGAGAATGGCTGGTTAGGGGGATGCGCAGAACAAGAGGAAGTCCTTGGAAGCTCAACGCACCAAAATCATCCGCGAGATCGTCGTCCGACAGACGGAAGCCGCTGCCGCCATACTAAGTGGATGTGTGGAAAACGCTGGGGGCGGGCTCGTCTTTCCTGGGGCGTTGAACACGATCGCTGCCTAGAGTGCTGAGTGAGCCATACTGGCTGCTGCCAGGCAGTTTGATGTCACCATAATGAGAACGGGGGATATTGAGCGGGTTTGAACTGAGAGAGGACGCCTCTGACCAGAGGTTGTTCTGGTTTTGAAATGGGTCCAAGGGCGAGTGGCTGTTGCGAGCGACTGGCTGCGAGTGAGATCTGAGGAAAAGGAACGATTACCAGCGACGGGGATGGTATACAGGATATCATAGGTGTCCGAACGAGCCTCTGATTCATCGTCGAAAGCAGGACCACGGAGAGCAGAACGGAAAGGACTTGATCTGCTCGAGGCCATAATTGAAATTCGATGAAAACGCGTACACACGGTTAAACAACATCAGTGTTCGGCCCCTATACGGTGGGGCTTAACCTGTTGGGACTCCGACGCTCATTTTTTTCCCCTCTTTTTCTCGTCCATCTCAAGTCCAGCCAAAGGGAACCAACTCCATCATGATCACAACTGCACGTTTGCCATTTGATCTTTTGGTTGTTGCCAAGAAGGTATGGATCGCATCCTAACACTGACACGTATGCACTTGTGCAGGATGCCCATAACCCACGTAAAATTTCTTCCAGAAAGGCTGAAATTGTTCAGCAAGCGGTCGTCCTCGAGGACGAGCTGGGCCATGTATGATCCATCGTGGATCGAGCAAGAAGGCAGCTTTGACAAAATGGCGCGATCTTGTGAGGACCAAGGTGGGAAATTCGTCAGCGCGGTGACCACCAAAATATTTTCTATGGGTAAGCAGGCTAACAGGGATAGATTCGAATCGACCCTTGCTCCATCAATAAGTAGTTGTCGGAGGTAATTAATTGTATGTACCCGTGGTATCAAGGCTCGAAGGTATGCCGTACACACCTCCAAGATGCCCTCGTCTTATCCTTTCTCACTGAGCATAACTATAGGGGGCATCGCGAATCCAGCCGCTCGCCGGAGTGGTTTTCCCGTGGGCAATGTTCATTTTTTTTAAAACGTGAATTGGCAAAATAATGTAACCACAAAAGAGGGCATTTCACCTCATTCGTCTACAGTCCATCCGCATGTCGAATGACCAAAGCATCTTTGATGGGAACCTTGCCCCCCCTCCTAAGCCCAGTGCAATGGCAATGGAAGTAACTTGGGTCATCCGCAAGGATACCCTTGCGGACGGCCCAAGCTTCTTTGGCCATTGTGGTAAAATGGAGCTAAATCCATCAAATCTCTCAGACGCCCAGAAGAATGTTGGAGTTTTACATAGATCGAGTCAAGTCTAACTCGTACTGTACTCGTGTCATCCTCGTTCCCATTTTCTTCTGGTCCTCCGTACATGTTCCCTCGCTAATCGTACTCGTATATAAGGAGTCCGACTGTTCCGACGCACCTCAGTCTTTGTATTCTCTTCGAGACTGAGTCACTCGTTTAGGTAACTAATAACTGAGTCTTCATATTCTCTTCGAGACTGAGTCACTCGTTTAGCAAACTCGTTTGTCCGTCGTTGCTGCGCACCAACAGGTTATGAGCACTTCTGCTTCGACACTGTCGATTACATCATCGTCGGGCATCTATGCTGTCCCAAAGCTGACTGAGACGAACTGGGTCGAGTTCAAGACAAAGACCGTGATGTCCCTAAGGGCACAAGGTCTTGCATGTCACCTAGATGGCACTGTCAAAACTCCCCCCTACCTGCCACAAGAATGCGATAAAGATAATAGACTTGTAACACTCATCGCTGACAAGTCGAGGAATGCCACGGAAACAGAGATTGAGGAAAATCACGTCCTTCTTGATGCTTTTGCTGTTGGAGTATAAATGGATTTGTTATGGTATGTTTACATACTTACATAAGCGTAAAGCGCACTACAGTAGAGTTCTAGTACTATAGTTCCCTCAGTAGCTTGCCAGACTACTGAGGGTGAGTACCTTCCTACTAACCACTTTCCTACTTACTGATACCTTGTAGTTACACTACAGGTACATACTAATATATAGTAGCTTGCCAGACTACTGAGGTTACACTACAGATCCTCCTTCTCTCTTCCTTCAGACTAGACCTTCCCTGTGCAGACCACCACCTTTCTATATTTGCACAGAAGGAGGCACTCACCATCCAGCAGCTCTATGCAACAATTCCGAGCAGTGTTTTTATACAGGTCCAGAGTAAAGACACAGTGGCTCAAATCTGGGACGCCATCTGTGAATAGGGAATGGCACGGGTGTACCCACGGGTGTCCACCTGCGTACCCGCACCCGGATCCGCGCTAATTGAACACCCGGACCCATGGGTCCGGGTGTCTCGTTGGATTGCAGATTTTGCCACCCGAAAAGACACCCGCGCGGGTGGGACCTTCGGGTGTAGTAATACTATGTACTGAAGTAAATATATGTATTAATTTGTAGCTACTACGTGATACGGTACGTTATCGCGCTAGAACGGAGGGTGGGGAGGTCGACGATCATCAATGTCATCGCGCTGGGTGGAGGGTCATTGCCATCATGTGATGGTCGTCGTGTGGTCATGCTGGATGGAAGGATCGTCGCCTCTGTCATCCTGGCGCTGGTGTGCACGCGCTGACGTCGTCGTTGTCGTCTCACCTTGCCACGGGCGTCTTGTCGTCATCGCGAGGCTGGGTGGAGGAGTGGTCGCCTCCGTCGTCCTGGCGCTGGTGTGCACGCGCTGGCGCCGTTGTCGTTGTCTCGCCCTTGGCATTTGCTATGGGTGTCTTGTCGTTATCGCAAGGCTGGGTGGAGGGGTGGTCGCCTCCGTTGTCCTGGCACTGGCATGCACACACTGGCGTTGTTGTCATCGTCTTGCCATGGGCGTCTCGATGTCTTTGTGCTGGCATGGACATGTTGCCGACTCGCCGTGATCGTCTTCATCGTTCTGGCGTGGACGCGCTGCCACCGTCGCCATTGTCGTCGTCGCCGTGTCATGGTGGCATTTGCCATGCATGCCTCGTTGTCGTCGTCTTTGTTGTGGTGGTGGCTGTGCCATCGATGCTGGTTTTTGTCATTGTTGTTGTTGTTCTCATGTGCACGTGCTGCCGTTGTCGTCATCGTTGTCGTCGATCTGGTGTGGATACGCTGCTGTCATCGTCATCATCGTCGTCATCCAGAGGGACATGATGGCCGTGACGCTGGTCGTCGTGCAGGTCGTCGTGGTCGCGGGTGCATCGTTGTGGTGGTCGTGGTGGTGGCTGCACTGTCGATGCTGGACATTGCTGTCATCCATGTGGCTGTGGGTGCGTCGTAAACTGAGCGATGGCGAGCGGAAGGTGGATGGAGAAGGACTGGGGAGCGACATCGAAAGGTTAGTAGTCAAGGTGATCAGCGTAGGAGAGGGCTTACCTTGGCACAGTATGTAGTTGAATACTATGATGCGCGAGACGTCAGTACTATGTTATGTAATCAACATCCACGCACGGGTGGCTGTACCCATGCCCATGGGTGCGGGTTTTGGCGCGGGTGCCCCAGTGCTGACCCGCACCCGCACCCGTGTGGTACCCACACCCGGGACCCGCATGGGTACACCTGTACCCGTGCTTTTGCCTATCTGTGAAATCTACAAGGCCAAAAGTGACCTAGTCCAAGCAGATGTGCACTCTCGTCTCCAGAGTATGAAGTGTGGCGAAAAGGACAACATTCGCACTCACTTAACCACCATGATGACCTTGCACGAGGAGCTTGCAGGCATGGGAGCCCATGTTATTGATCGTGATTTCACGGCTATGGTAATTGGCTCACTCCCAACTTTGCTCTGTGGCATCATCCGCACTACGACAGTAGCTATCAGAGCCTCAGGACGAATTGTTATGTCTGACATAGTCATCGCGGTTGTGTTTGAAGAAGCTGACCATATCAAAATCAATAATGGTGGCAACTCCACGACGAACAACACAGCTCTAGCTACTTCGTCAAAGAGCCGAAAATGGCGTGGAAAAGGAAAGTTGAAGAAGCTGGATGTAAAATGTGACAACTGTAGTCGTGTTGGCCACACAAAAGACGATTGCTGGCGCAAAGGGGGAGTGTCAGAACCGGTTCCTCCGATGAACTCTGACACAAGCAGAGATAAGTAAGAAGGGTTGTCGATGACAGGCGGAGGAGATGCGGAGGAGTTGAGGACTTTGGCTTCAGCGTATGTGCTGCACCCTTGCGATACCTGCGTCCTCGTATTTCGGAGGACTAAGAGACAGAGTGACGGAGGTCCGACGAAGGTCGGGGTTGCCAGAAGGCAGAGGAGAACAGAGGAGAACAGAGGGGAGTTCGCAGGAAGTATTCAAGATGATATTCGAACTGAGGGACAATCCCCTCAGTGTGCGGAGTACTTATAGTTTACATCGGATATGTATAGTAACCGAGAAGCGGAGGAGAGACATAGCGGAGACGTAGCTAAGAGTCTGCAGATGACAAACGGATGAGTAACATACACGGAACAGAGATCAGTGATAAGTGTAACGGACCAAAAGGTTAACGGGACACAGCTATGAGTAATCAGATCTAATCTAAAACGGGAACAAGGGAAGCAGGAACAGAAGCGGAACGGAAGCATACAATAACTGGAGGCGTAAGCGCGGAACTATTTACTAAAAGGAGACGGAGCGTCAATTGTTGGAGCGGAGATGGATACGTAGCGTCGGAGGTGTCCGATTGCGATTGGACTTGAGTCTACAACAGTCTAGAGGCCTTGCGGAGTCATGAGGCGTCATGCGGTCGTGACAGGGAGGAAAGGAGGGCCAAGGCCCGCACCAGAAGAAGAATGAGTCAGCCAGTGCAGCCGCAGCCACTGATGACTATGCATTCCTCACATCCACCCTCTCTGACTCTGCCACAGTAGCAGCTGTCCCAATCAAGAAGTGCGGAGCTATTGTTGACTCTGGAGCCTCATCCCACTTCTGTCCCGACCGCAACAGGTTCACAGTATTTACTACGATACCCCTGAAACCTGTCAAAATCGCGAATGGACAAAGTATATTTGCCACAGGAAAGGGTGATGTGGTCATTGAGTTGCCAAAAGGCAACAAGCACAGTAACATCACTCTAAAAGACACTCTCTATGTCCCCGATATTGCGCTCACACTCATCTCGACCACTCGCATCGTTAAGGCTGGTTTTGCCATTAATATGGAGGAAGACTGGTGCGAGATCCTGTCAAGTCTGGGTCTACTCCGGTAGGGGGTCCAGTCAAGTCCGGACGAAAGCAGACGAAGGACAAGGGCAGGGGGCTGGACAACAAGTTAGTCCGGCCGGAGTTGGTGACCGCTTGGATTCAACGACTAAGGACAACGAGCGTTTTTTTTTTTTTTTTTTTTTTAAATTGGAATTTATAGTGCTTCGAGGTGATACACCCCATATTGCACTCTACTATCTGTAGGTTATGTATCTAAGGCCTCCTGTGGCCTGATTCCTCCCCTGACGCATGAATGCCCCCCCAGCCAGGACTGTAAGGTCCCCCAGGAGTCCGCTGCGTTCCCACCGCGCGTTTTAGTCGTGCCGTCTTGGCGGATTGGGGAGGAATTTAACTGTGTGTCTATCTTGGGTTCTATCCAGACACGGTCCCGGCCGCTCAGTAATGAGCTAGCAGAACCAAGAGGGGTTCAAGTGTACTATGCCGTGCTTCCTGTGGCCGGTTAGGGCCGTTTCCGTGTTGATGCCAGCAGGTGTGAGCTTAGAGCTACTGGCGTGTTATGCTGTGTCTGTTATGCGGATGGGGGAAGTGCGGTGGTACGCTGGTCTTGATGCATTGTAATGTGTCCCTCTTGGATGGGTTGGGTTGATTGAGGTCCGCGACGTTTGTGTCAACGGATGAGAACGATCTTATCATGAGGTGTTCTTCGTCATGGTTCACTGGGACTAGTATCTCTCTTCTATGCGACGGCGTTTACAATGGTGACATCTAGCCTTGCTATTTGATATCATTTCTGTGTGGGGGGATGTGTCAGGATGGTAAAGTGCTACAGATAAGCGTCACCGAGTGAGAGGAGAGGCATGGATGGAGCTATTTGGCATGCTGCATAACAGAGGGCATGTTGGGTGTGGCGTTGTGAGTCAAAGTGTGGATTTGGGTCAGAACAATAACCCAAACACAACACCAACAAAGGACTATGAAAAAGTGCGAGTGGTGGTTTACCTCCGCGGTGTCCAGAGAGGATGTGCTGAGGAGGGGGA
>Ga0307518_10003779_pt1 | contig 10879 bp, 10 predicted proteins | sample 25_EM_MG_FD_203889 | JGI IMG/M metagenome (GOLD analysis project Ga0307518, IMG submission 203889) | Populus trichocarpa ectomycorrhiza microbial communities from riparian zone in the Pacific Northwest, United States - 25_EM | ecosystem: Host-associated > Plants > Roots > Unclassified | place... | reverse complement strand
CCATCCACCCATCTCAGCAACATCCTTTCATTGAACGGCTCCCTGGGCCAGGAATGCCGCCATGGAATATGCCAGGTGCGCCCTATGAATACGGCGCCGGCTTTCCTGGAGGGTGGTACAACCATCCAGCCGCGCCTTACCCTCCCGCATACCCACCGTCCAGCCATCCATCCTTCCACGGACCGTACGCAGAGGGCGCTTTACGCGTCCCGTCCACCATGCAGAACCATGGCGTGGGTCACCCGAACTACCGCAGCCAGGGTGCCGTTGCTCATGGACCAGATTTTTATTTCGGTGGTACAGCTTATGGAGGTTACGAAGAGCATCCCCACTCCCATTGCGCCCCAACATCCCATTCACGAACCAACGCCCTCCCTGCCGTTGCCACAGGCAATCCTACTCCTCCCTCTCGTCCAGCTGGCTCCCCAACGTCGGAGTCCACTGATAAGTAGCATTCCTGTTGATACATTGCTCGTTCTTGCTTGTCGTAATGTCGCGTAGTTTTGTATTGCTTGTCGACGCTCGTTTGAGCGCCCTATATACCCCAATACAATCTGTTTGTCAGCACTAAATATAATGGCGGTTATGTGGTGAATTCGGAAATTTGTGGAACAAAACCCTCGGGAGTACCTCTGACAGATGCCTATAAAAAAGCCCTGGAGATCGTCAAACATCAGATAATGCTACCTACAACATCGCAACTCTTGCCGGATGAACCAGCAAGAACCTCGCGGGAGGGATGTAATGTGCTCAGGAAACCCTCTGACAATGTTGATCTACTCGCGGAACCTCACAGGAGGGACGTAACACGCTCGGCACACCTTCATCGCGATGTTGTTGTAGCGTAATGGACCGTCGTCAAGAGCTCACAGTGGATTCACAACCTTTGTGGGAATTGGTAGGAACCTCCCACAGAGAAGGTGATCTGTTAGATACATTGTTACATACACAATAATTATATCTAAAGACCGTGGGAACACAAAAAAACTGCTGCCAAGGGTGAAGTTACACAGGCGCTGTTTGATTATGCATCATCTTCTACAAATCCAATGCACTCCACCTTGATGCCACGAAGTTGGTGCGATAACTCGGGGAGTCCCGACTGATGGCCATCGCTTTCCAGGAAGTTCCTCGAAAAGGTTACCTCTGGCAGTGTCAAGTCCGGGTCTACTCCGGTAGGGGGTCCGGTCAAGTCCGGACGAAAGCGGACGAAGGAGAAGGGCAGAGGGCTGGACGAGGGATTAGTCCGGCCGGAGTTGAGACCGATTGGATTCAACGACAAGGGGGTCGAGCATTGATCCCTTGCATAGGTTCCGGTCAAGGCGATGGGGTTGGAGACGGAGGCGGAGACAGACAGAGACTGGAGTAGAGACTAAGTTGATTTCAGACTGAGGAGTACAGGACGGAGTACAGGGTACTTATACTAAGGAGGACTAGGGTCGAGTATTTACGGTGACAAGTAAACAGCCCAAAGGGTGGACAAGAAACAACCGGAGTTGGGACTAGGTCAGGTCCGACGAAAATAAGTAAGGTCCGGAGAAAATACTACAAGGTAGGAGATACAAACGGAGCACGGAGAACTCACGATACAACAGGGTAGACGGGGAAGTGTGGTAACGACTGGATTGAGTCTAATGCAAAGGGTCGCACTTAGTGGAAGGGTATGTGCGCGTCTGGGACCGGAGTAATGCGCAGAGGTCTGGAGTTGAGCTATAGAGCTGCGATGCGACCGGAGTAACCGGATAACCGTCCAGAGTTGGACATGGTCTTGACAGTATCCCCCTCTTAGGGGCCGAACCCATGAGGCCTGCCATGAGGCTGCTGCGTGGTCGCTTAGGACAATGCGGAGTCCGGAGTCCATTGTCTGAGTGCGAAACGGGGATCTATAAGAACAGACCGGTTTTTTGGTTTCTACCCCCAACTTCTTTACTCTCTTATTACCATGTCTGCACCCACGCAAACTACTACCCCCACTGCCAGTACGACCACGACCACGGACTGGACAAGAGCGAAGTCGGAGGAGCTCCGAGCTCTGACCGACGACGAGGACGACGTGGCCAATGCGAAGAGGGCGGAGAAGAGACGGCGCAAGCAGGCGAAGGTGGAGGCGGAGGAGCAAGCACGCCAGGAGCGTGAAGAGGCAGCGAGGAAAGCGAGGGCGGAGGCGGAGCAGAGAGCTCGCGCAGAGGCGGAGCGGAAGGCCAAGGAGGAGGCGGAGAAGAAGGCCTGCAAAGACTTTGCGAAGCTTCAAGCAGAGCGCCAGCGGATACTCGAGGAGAAGGCGCATCTGATGGCGGAGGACAAACGGAAGGCGGAGGCAGAGCGCCAGGCGGAGGTGGCTGCAGGGAAGCAGAAGGCAGGGGAGCCAGCAAAGAAGAGGGCGAGAGAGGAGCCGGTCGCCGGCTCCAGCGGCGTCCAGGTCGCCGACCTCCGGTGAGAACGTTTATCCTATTTTTTACGTGCCTATGCTGACTTTGTTAAAGCTGTGTGCGCTGCGCCAAGTTTGGGGTGCAGTGCATACAAGACCCGGAGAAGCCCAAACAGCGCGCCTGCAAGAGGTGCGCTGGTCTCAAGGAGAAGTGCGAGCGGGCAGAAGTCGAGACCGGAGGTCCCGGGTCCGGTGTGGACAAGGCCAAGACCAAGGCCATCGCGACATCGCCACGAGGTGGCGAAAAGCGAAAGAAGGTCAAGAAGATGGTGGCCATCGTCGTCGACGACGAAATCCAAGAGGTGGCAGGGCCATCGAAGTCCGGGTCCGGAGGGTCTGGGAACCAAGCGTTCCTGGACTGAATGGATCGGCTTGTGGAGTCGATGGGGGAGCTGACCAGAGAGGTGCGCCGGATGAGGCAGGCACAGCGCTCCGTGGCGCGATCCAACAACCGGGTGGGCCGCACCCTCGAGATGTTTCTCGAGGAGTGCCACTGGTTCAACGGACCGCACAACGAGCCGGGAACGGACCCGGAGAGTGGCGAGGAGGTGGATCTGGAGGAGATCAACCGGGAGGTAGAGGGCCTCGAACAGGAGATGGAGAAGGCCGGTGACGAGTTGTTGTCGCACCACGCCCCTCCTCGCGCGTGAACCGGTCCGGTCCGGATTTTTTTGTAAATAGAATGTAATTAGTATTGCTTTGTTTATAAAGAACTGGACTAGAACTGAGAGTGAGTGATATTAAGAGTGAAAATGAAAACAGAGAGGAGAGACTGATAGGGGAAACAGATAAAGGAAACAGAGAGCGAGAGTAATACTACATGGACGCGAGTGGTCCGGGTTTGTCCGGGTACCGGACATGATAATCTTCTAAGAGTTCCGTAGCATTGCCTAGTTCAGTGGCGAGAAGCCAAGATGTTTCTTCGTCAGTCCCTTCGTAACCGGACCAACATACCAAGTACAAGAGTTTGCACGTTTTGTGGCGACGGTCAACCTTGGAGTCGAGGATCTCGGAGATCTCGAACTCCGGTTTGCCATCCACCTCGACTGGTGGTGGCGGAGGTTGGACCCGGTCCAGAATGGTATTGGGTATGGCCGGTTCGAGTTGGGAGACATGGAAAACTGGGTGAACTGCACGCATGGAGTCTGGAAGGCGGAGTGTGAAGGAGAGAGAGCCTACTTGGGCGATGATGGTATATGGCCCAAGGTTCTTCTCCGATAGTTTTTTAGATGGTCGAGTAGACTGGAAATACTTGGCTTTTACGTATACTTGGTTGCCAACCTTGAAGTCTGGTGCCGGAGTACAATTGGCATCAGCCGGGCCTTGGTAGCGAAGTTGCGCGTTAGCCATTTCTTCCCTAAGGTATTGGTGCAGTGACTCGAGGTCGACTGTGTAGTCACGAGCCTGGGCGGAAGTCATGTCGCGTTCTGGGTAGACAGAGATGTTAGGGTGGTAGCCCTTGTTAGCAAAGAACAGCGAGACTCCGGTAGTAGCACTAGGTGCGTTGTTGTACGCGAACTCCGCCAATGGGAGTAGGTCCACCCAGTTATCCTGCTGGTAGTTGCAGTAGATCCGGAGGTACTGTTCAAGGGTCTGGTTAGAATGCTCAGTCTGGCCATCGCCCTCCGGGTGGTAACCGGAGGTGAAGTGGAGGCGCATGTCGAGAGCCTTTCCGAGCGACCGGAAGAAGTGCGAGACGAACTCGGTACCGCGATCTGAGGTGACGTGGGCGGGAACACCGTGCTTGGAGAACACATGGAGTAAGAAGAGCTTTGCGAGCTCCGGGCTAGTGATGGTGTCGTGAGTAGGAATGAATATGGCCTGTTTAGAGAGCCTGTCTACTACGACCAGGATGGCTGTAAAGCCGGTGGATGGAGGGAGTTGCTCTATGAAGTCCATCGAGATGGAATTCCAGGGCTTCTCCAGTATGGGGAGCTGTTTCAGCAGCCTGTAGGGTTTATGGTGCGGTGTCTGTCAAGTCCGGGTCTACTCCGGTAGGGGGTCCGGTCAAGTCCGGACGAAAGCGGATGAAGGAAGAGAGCAGAGGGCTGGACAAGAGGTTAGTCCGGCCGGAGTTGGTGACCGCTTGGATTCAACGACTAAGGATAACGAGTGTTGATCCCTTGCATAGGTTCCGGTCAAGAGGGGACGGAGACGGAGACGGAGATGGACAGAAACTGGAGTAGATGACTATGGTTGATTTCAGACTGAGGAGTACAGGACGGAGTACAGGGTACTTATACTAAGGAGGACTAGGGTCGAGTATTTACGGTGACAAGTAAACAACCCAAAGGGCGGACAAGAAACAACCGGAGTTGGGACTAGGTCAGGTCCGATGAAAATAAGTAAGGTCCGGAGAAAATACTACAAGGTAGAAGATATAAACTGGGCACGGAGAACTCACGGTACAACAGGGTGGACGGGGAAGTGTGGTAACGACTGGATTGAGTCTAATGCAAAGGGTCGCACTTAGCGGAAGGATATGTGCGCGTCCGGGACCGGAGTGGTTCGCAGAGGACCGGAGTTGAGTTACAGTGCTGCGATGAGACCGGAGTAACCGGATAAGAGTCCGGAGTTGGACATGGTCTTGACAGTGTCTTAGCTCGTGCGCAAGAGGTACATGACCGGACGTAGTCCTTGATGAAGGTCCAGAGACCAGGCCAAGTGTACTCACGCCAGATTAGTTCCAGAGTCCGGTTTTGCCCAAAGTGACCAGCTAGTGGGTGATCGTGTTGATACCGGAGGACTCGGAGACGGAGATCGTCTGAGTCCGGTACGTAGATACGACCGTCTAGTCGGAGGAATCCTGTCTCGTCAGTGGACCAGCGGGAGTCCGGAGGGTCTGCAAGATGGATCTGGGCAATGGGGTCAGAGGGTAGCGCGGATAGGATGTCGCTGTGGAGTGTTTCCACGTCCATGATTGCGACTGCACGGAGGACCGGGAACTCTAGGTAAGTAGCGCGAAGTGAATTAGTGAGCTGTTCTTGAGTGAACACCGGCTGGAGATTTTGGGGATTAACCCGGGCGTAGCCACTATCCCCCTCTTTGGGGTAGACGTCCCATCGTCTAGTGAGAGCGTCCGGCTTGGCACCGAGTTTTCCGGGGCGGAAACGAATGACAAGATTAAACTGGGAGAGGAATTTGGACCACCGGGCTTGCCGGCAGGAAAGTACTTTTGAGGTGGAGAAGTACTCGAGGTTTTTGTGGTCCGTGACAACGTCTATAGGAGAGGCGGAGCCTTCGAGGTAGTGGCGCCAGTTCCGGAATGCCTCGAAGATGGCGAGGAGTTCCTTATCGTGGGTGTCATAGTTCAACTCCGGAGCAGTCAAGGTCTGGGAGTAGTAGGCGACCAGACGAATCTCTCCGTCGGCGCAGGTGATAGACAGGATACCAGCGACAGCGTAGTCGGAGGCATCAGTTTCCACGATAATAGGGGTATCCAGAATAAAGTGGGTGAGGATGGGCGCAGTAGTGAAGGCATGCTTGAGAGTGTTGAAGGAATGTCGACAGTCCTCGGAGAAGTTCCAAGGAGCATCTTTCCGGGTGAGCCGGGTAAGAGGAACCACGATGTCCGAGTAGTTGAATATAAACCGGCGGTAGAAATTGGCAAAGCCCAGGAAGGACTGGATGTCCTTCACCTTTTGAGGTTCAGGCCAGTCAGAGATGGTTTGGATCTTGTCCGGAGACATAGTCAAACCATCAGGGGAGAGGTGATAGCCAAGGTACTCTACCGAGTCCGAGTGAAACTCACATTTCTCCGGTTTGGCGAAGAGGCCATGTAACCGGAGACGGCGGAGCACTTCTCGGACGTGCTGCTGGTGGGACTCCATATCCTCGGAGTAGATGAGGATGTCGTCGAGGTACATGACGACGCAGACATCCAGCATGTCAGCGAAGATGGTGTTGACAAAGCGCTGGAAGGCTGCAGGGGCGTTAGTGAGGCCGAAGGGCATGACTAACCACTCGTAAGACCCATAGCGCGTGCGGAAAGCGGTCTTCCATTCATCGCCCGGAGCAATCTGGACTAGATGATATGCGTGCCGGAGGTCGATCTTTGAGTAGATTTTAGCGTGGCTAGGGGAGTCTAGTAGGTCAGAAATAAGGGGGAGTGGATAGCGATCCTTTTTGGTAATTTTGTTTAGACCTCGGAAGTCAACGCAGAGGCGGAGTGAGCCATCCTTCTTCTTGACGAAGAGGACCGGAGCAGCGTGAGAGGAAGAGGCAGGGCGGATGAAACCTGTATTGAGATTCTCATCGATGAATGTCCGGAGAGCGGAGAGCTCGACCGGAGACAGTGAGTAAAGAGTTCCCAAGGGTGGTGAGGTACCTTCTTCAAGCTCGATCTTCAAATCATAGTCGCGATGTGGGGGAAGTTCAGAGGCTTTTGCCTTACTGAACACGTCCGCATAGTCGCGATATTCCGGAGGGACGATGTCCAAGTCCGGCGGAGTTGATGTAGAAGAAAACCGGGCTCTTGCTGAGTCGGCAGGACGCAGCTGGAGTTGGTACTTCGTGGATCCTTCTAATTTGCACGCACGCACGAATGCGGCTGCGTTAATCAGAGAGATGTGGGGAGGGGTGCAAACCGGAGTGTCGACAGATGGCGCGAGGCCAGAGTCAGATTGGCCGGAGAGGCCGGAGACAGGGTTACCGGGCTGAACCGGAGAGGGAGTCGATGGGGGCGCTGGCAAACTTCCTGCAAGAGTTCGGAATGTTAAACTGCTCAATACCCAATCAATCAACGGATTGTAGCGGGTGAGCCAGTTATGTCCGAGAACAATAATGCATTCAGAATCCAGCGGAGTTAGGTAAAAGGTCATGGGGGTGACATCACCGGTAGCGGGGAACTGCACTGATAGATCGACAGCTTCTGTGATTACGAAGTTTGAAGAGCCGTCAAAAAGCCGGAGTACAATCGGAGTTACGGAATAGGTCGTAAATTTGTTTTTGTGCGCGAATTTTATGTCTACAAAACAATGGGTGGACCCGGAGTCCACAAGTGCGCGAATTTTAGGTAAGTCCAAAGATAAGAGGGAAACATGGGGCATAAGGGAATTAGGGTCTAAGAGAGCGGATGCATTGAGGCGAGCCTCCTTGGGTGCACTTCCGGAGTCAACGCAGCTCGCCGGTTGTGCGGAGGGCCGGGAGCTGCTTACTCTTTTTTTGACTCGGAGTTGGCACCCGAGTTGGAGTCCGTCTTACCGGACTCAGCAGTGATGGCCGCAGCGCGAGCTTTGGCCTTTTTGGTTTTCTTTGGACAGTTGTCCGCGAAATGACCAGTTCCTCCGCAGAACATGCAGAGGTTATTGTCCAGACGCCTTTTGCGCTCGTCTGCGGTTAGCTTCCCGTCCTTACCAAGCTTGTTGGTTAGGTCCGGTCTGGAACCGGAGGAGGACTGGTTGCTGGTCGCCTTAGACGAGCCAGAGTTGGCGGAGCTGGGGGAGTTACCGGCCTTGGATTTCTCCTGGCCGGAGTTGGATGAGTTGCCTCCGGAGTTGGAGGGCTTGGTAGGGGATGAGGTGGACTGGGTCTTCGTCGTACGAGAGATCTCGTCTTTGCGCTCCCAATAGCGCGCGTCGATCTCTTGACAAAGGGCCCTAAGCCCATGCAGAGTCAGGGGTTTCCCAACTCAAGCTACCTCATCCTTAAGGCGGTCCGGGAGACCGGAGTAGAACAGGCAGTGGAGCGCGCCATCTCCGTAATCCTGGACCTGGGAGGCGAGTCGGTTGAAGTCTACTATGTACCACGTAACGCGGTGAGCATCCTTCATCCGGAGATGCTCTAGTTGATGCTCAGCATCAGCGATGGGGTCGTGAGGTCCAAAGGTACTCTGGAGCTCAGCGACGAAATGGACCCAGCTGTCCATCCAAAGTGGATGGTCGGCCGGATCTCCGGAGTGTAATAGGTCCGGTTCGAACCATTCTAAGGTCATCCCTCTTAGATATGACTGGGCGAAAGTTACCTTTGCCCTATCAAGGCGGAATGCCTTGGCTCGATCTTGGAAGCAGAGCTCACACTGGACCAAGAAGGTCCTGAGCTTTTTGGGGTCCGTACCGTCGAAAGTGTCCGGTTCACGGACTTTGGCACGGGAGGAAGAGGAGTCGTTGGTCCGGCGGGAGGAGCAGGAGAGGCGATTGACGGCGACTGCTAAATTTTGGAAGACGGCTAGGCCTGGGTCTAGCTTGTCCATGGCGTCGACGAAGTCATCGTCATCGTCATCATTGTTGTCGTCATCTCCGGGGTCATCCGGATCACCTCCGGGTCCGTCCTCAGGGCCAAACCACTGGTGTCGGGCAGGTTCGCAACATTCCGGAGTGGGGTCGCGACGGTAGGGAAATCGATCACCAGAAACGGATTCGTGGTGACCTAAGTCTGCAGAACCACGAAGGCTCTGAGACGCAGCATCTTGACGCAGAGTCACAGACACTGTGGGGTTTCGAGCTGTGAAGCTCCGGAATTGGCTAACAGAAGCCGGAGGTTGCCTGCGGTTAGACAGGGCTTGCTGTGCGGCAGAAAGATGGAGGTCGTCTACTGCACCTGCTTCCTCAGCAAGTGCTGCAGCGGTATGAGCGCGAGAGCGCGTAGTCATGGTCATGAGAGATAGAAACTAGTTTGCGTACGAGTTTTGGGATAGTGAACCCACACAAGTGTCAGTCTGAAATACTGTCAAGTCCAGGTCTACTCCGGTAGGGGGTCCGGTCAAGTCCGGACGAAAGCGGACAAAGGAGAAGGGCAGAGGGCTGGATGAGGGATTAGTCCGGCTGGAGTTGAGACCGATTGGATTCAACGACAAGGGGGTCGAGCATTGATCCCTTGCGTAGGTTCCGGTCAAGGCGATGGGGTCGGAGACGGAGGTGGAGACAGACAGAGACTGGAGTAGAGACTAAGTTGATTTCAGACTGAGGAGTACAGGACGGAGTACAGGGTACTTATACTAAGGAGGACTAGGGTCGAGTATTTACGGTGACAAGTAAACAGCCCAAAGGGCGGACAAGAAACAACCGGAGTTGGGACTAGGTCAGGTCCGATGAAAATAAGTAAGGTCCAGAGAAAATACTACAAGGTAGGAGATACAAACGGAGCACGGAGAACTCACGATACAACAGGGTAGATGGGGAAGTGTGGTAACGACTGGATTGAGTCTAATGCAAAGGGTCGCACTTAGTGGAAGGGTATGTGCGCGTCCGGGACCGGAGTAATGCGCAGAGGTCCGGAGTTGAGCTATAGAGCTGCGATGCGACCGGAGTAACCAGATAACCGTCCGGAGTTGGACATGGTCTTGACAGGCAGATCAAGTGCGCATTACTGCTACATACCGTCGGACAGAAGTCGTTCGCTATGAACCCGACTACAATCGACAAGCTTCATTTAACAAAGAAACTTAGTCTTCCAAAGCCAGACTCTAAGAAAGGAACAGTGAAGCCCTATCATCTTTTTGATGAGAGCATCAGCAAAGTTACAAACAGTCTAATTCATCTGACACCTCTGACCACGTCTGATTTCGTCTGACATTGTCTGGTTGACTTACCATCTGATGAAGCATGTCAAACATCAACATAAGACAGTCAGACATGCCCAGATTCAATCAGACCAAAGCCAGACATGCAGAACAATGCCGAAACTTGTCATTAAGTAGTAACTACAATTAGTAATGCTAAAACACAATCTCAAATGCATGATGGTCCATATATTTATTAACATAGTATGCACAAAAGTTATCAAGAGTACTGGCGTGCTGGATACTTTTCTGGCCAGTGGTGGTGGTTGGCGTCGTCGTCAATGCTGGGGTGGTCATCACTGCCGTCGTCCTGGCGTTGGTGAGGCTGGGCTAGGGGGTGGTGGCCGTCATCATCAACGTCAGCATTAGGTGAGGCTGGGGCTAAGAGTTGGTGGCAGTCATCGTCATTGTCGGATGACGCTGGGCTGCTGCAGGTGGTGGCAGCATTGACAGTGTCATTGTCATTGTCAGACGAGGCTGGGGATGGGGCGGTCACCGTTGTTGTTGCACACGCTCCTCAGCCATGGAATCAAGTGATTCGTGCAGGGCGTCAGCATCGCGCAAACGATACTGCAGCTGTTCAAATTCCCATTTAATGCCAGCATGTTCTTCTAGTGCCGCATTTTGGTCTTGCAGAACACGTGTTAAGCTGCACAAGAAGGGTGCTTGAATGACTACTTGATAACCGCTCCTTAGAGATAGGAGTTCTATTTCGAGCTCTACTTTGGCTGCCTCCACGGTCAAGAGCTGAGTTGTGCATTCAGTGACGAATGACATTTCATCGTCAGACAAGGCTGGAGCTGGGGCGGTCATCATCGCCAACAGCGTAGGGTGAGGCTGGGGGCGGCAGTCTTTGTCGTCGTCAATGCTGGGGGCTGTCATCATTTGTTAGTGGTGGGGTCTGTGTACTGGTACATACCTGATGACGCCAGTGTGCCGTGGTGGGTGATCGT
>Ga0307518_10003778_pt1 | contig 10880 bp, 6 predicted proteins | sample 25_EM_MG_FD_203889 | JGI IMG/M metagenome (GOLD analysis project Ga0307518, IMG submission 203889) | Populus trichocarpa ectomycorrhiza microbial communities from riparian zone in the Pacific Northwest, United States - 25_EM | ecosystem: Host-associated > Plants > Roots > Unclassified | place... | reverse complement strand
CTTTCTTCCCGCTTCTACTTCTACCGATGTACCAGAACTGATTTTACTAAATCTTTTTGATTTTTGAATATATCAGAATCATTATGTCTGGAAACACTGGAGACATGAAGAAAACCACACCCGTTCTCACTGGCGCCTCCAATTATTTGGAGTGGAAGTCTGCCATGAAATCACTTTTGCAGGTCATGGGAGTTTGGCGCTATGCGCATACTCAAGTCGCCGCTGTCATTGCTGGACAAGGTGGTGCAACCGCCGAGCAACAAGCGACTTATGAAACCAATCGGGATAAGGCCCTTGGTACAATCACGTACTATACATCCGCACTCATCAGGCAGAATCTGATGAACGAGAACGACCCACACAATGCATGGGAACAACTCAACACGTCTTATGGGACTCCTGGCGCTGCCGGTGTCTTTGTTGAGTTCAAACGTCTCACTCGGATGACAATCCAAGGGAACCAGGATCCTACTCCTGCATTAAACCAAATGCAGTCCACGATCGGTTATTTGGCCTCAAATGGCCTAACACTCCCTAACACCGCTCAGGCGATGTTACTTCTTGGCGCCTTACCAAATGACTGGCAAGGATTTGCTTCCACACTTCTGGCCACTTTACACGTCAATCCAACAGCTGCTCAAATTACAGCTGGTGTTCAACAATTAACATTTGACGCTGTTCTTCCTAAAATCATGGAAGAATGGTCCAGAAAATCTGGCAAATCTATAATGCCAAGCCTAAAGGATAGGAAGGAGCAAAACGCACAGGCTAGACCTTCTCGCCCTAGATGCAAGAAGTGTTCTGGACGTCATAGTACCGCAGATCACCGTGATGACTATAAAAAGACGTTCACCCCTAACGCCACTGCTGGCCCTTCCACATTCCCGCCAAAGAATCAGGGTGGTGGAAAAGGAAAAGGAGGAGGAAAGAAAGGAAAAGGAAAACCTAACAAGGGAAAAGGAAAGCAGCATCAAAACGCTGCTGAACAAACCGCTCAGATCGTCGAACTCCAAGGAGACTCTGACGATGAATCCGATGCTGGGTCCATCTCTAACATTCCTGAGACAGGCTGGTCCGTGCTCACTCCATCCCAAATTGCTACAGAGTCAACATTACGTTCTGTGCGTAATGACCTGGCAAAACGGAAAAGGGATGATGAGGAATATGCACATAGACTAGCTATGAGACCACGGACTCCCGATGATGGGACCATAAAGTATTGTGATGACGGTTTTGTTTGTGATCAATATAACGATGAAAGCTTTGACTGTTATACCTTGTGCACCTCTAAAGAGAGTGATGACAAGTGTCCTTGCCTTTCATCTAACCATTCAGGACAAAAAGCCGAATCGCACTGCCCCAAACACAAACATTTAGACGGTCTATGGCTTATGGACTCTGGTGCAACCGATCATTCCATGCCATTTCTTGCGGATTTCTTGACTTACAAGAAATTACCAAAACCAGTCAATGTGGGTACTGCTGGCGCTGAAGTTATTCAGTTTTTAGGTATAGGAACAGTTGCCTTCAAAGCTAAAGTTGGCAATGTTCAAAAACAAATCTATCTTCGACATGTATACTATTCTCCATCTGGAGATAGGCGTATCTGTTCGCTTCAATGGCTTACCTCGAAGCTCAAAATGAAACTCTATGCTGACGCGAAGATAACTCGTGTCTTCGATTCACGAAATGAAGTCTTCTTGGAAGGGACTAGGTTAATTCCAAGAAACAATCTCCATTGGTTCCATGGGAAACCAATACATCAGACTGGAGCTCTTGGACTTCTCGTGGATTTGGACATTAAATCCCTCTCGACGGTGCAATGTGCAACCGTAACAAATAATTTCAACTCTTATGATCTATGGCATAGTCGTCTAGGTCACCCTAACCCTCAAACTATGCGGCATGCTACTTGCGCTACCGATGGTATTGAGAAATTGGACATACCTACGAAGACACCACTCTGTCCTGACTGTCAGATTGGCAAGATGCCTTCAAGGTCTTTTCCGTCTTCTGAAAAACGAGCAGACAAGATACTTGAAATGGTGCACTGCGACCTGGTCGAGTTCCCCGTTTTGTCATACTATTGACACAAGTACTGTCTCACGATCATTGATGATTACTCTGGATATGGGACCGTTTGCCTTTTGCGGTTAAAGTCAGATACCGCCACCGCATTCTCTACCTGGGTAACCTGGGCTGAGAAGCAAACTGGTCATTCATTACTCCGAGTACGCTCCGATTGAGGAGGAGAATTTATGGCAACCATATTTAAAACCTTCCTCACCTCTAAAGGGGTAGAACAACAACTCTCCGTTTCGGATCATCCACAACAAAATGGTCGTGCAGAAAGGTTCAATCAGACTTTACTCGAGAAAGAAGAAACAATGCGTCACGCAGCATGTCTACCAAAGAATCTATGGAACTTTGCTCTTGACACTGCAGTCCATGTCTACAACAGGACACCAATGCGCCGCATTAATTGGAAAACACCTGTTGAACTCCTATTCAACAAGAAACCTGATATATCCTATCTTCGAGTATTCAGATGTCTAGCTTATGTCCATATTCCAAAGGACAAGCGAAAAGACAAACTTACTCCGAAAGCCGAAGAAATGATATTCCTTGGCTACGAACCAGGAACAAAAGGTTACCGCTTCTTGCGGAACAATAGATCTATATATGTGGAAACAACAGCCACTTTCATTGAAAATCTCTTCCCAAATTGTCCCGAAGAAAAGTTGAAAAAGAAAATTGATATACCTGAACCAATTCATCCTTCTCAAGAAGAAGCAACAGGTAATAACGATGAAAACAATCACCAACCTCCACCCGACGATCTGGATTTTCCACCTATTGACCCACCACAACCAGGTGACAGTCATATAAATGGTGATGATTCAAATGACACCACAAAGCCACAAAGTCCACCCCAACGCCCTCCTAAACCTACTGTTGAGGAAGTCATTGACGATGACACGCAAGCTCCTCAGGGAGGAAACCTACACCCTGAAGAAGATCTTGGTTATATTTTTAATAGAAGAACACAATCCTGGGAACCTCCTCAACAGGAGCGTCAACCCAGACCTTCAATTCCAGAACAACCAAGACAACCTCTATCACCTAGGAATACTTTCTATTTTGAAGATCGAAGAGGACATGATAGACCCATTCCACCATTCCCACAGGACATTTGGAGACTTCCAAACGTACCTGCACCACATCGTCGCAATCCCCCTCGAGTTCGTAATCCACCAGTTAGACCAGACAATGTCTATGGTCATAGAAATCCAGTGGATATAGAACAAGATATTGCAAGAGAACGAGAATGGACTAGAACGGTTCTAGGACGAGGTGTACCAACAATTCCTCAGTCAGAACCAATGGTCGAATCAGGAAAGAATATTCCTGCACCTGCAGAACCTCTACCTGAGGCACCCCCAATTGTACTTCCACTTCCAAACATGGATGAAGATGAGAATGAAATGGATGATGTCATTGTTCTCAACGAAGACGTCAATACCATGATGATGCTAGGAAAGCACTACATTCTCAATTACATCATGAAGCAAGCGGCCAAACTGCTTAAAGGAATTCCGTACCATTACAAGGACGTGAAGAATTATCCTATGGAAGAACAAAGGAAATGGGAAGAAGCATGCAAGGAAGAAATCAAATCTATTGAAGATAGAAACGTATGGACTTTGGTGGATTGTCCGCCAGATCGAAAACCCGTCAAATGCCGTTGGGTATTTGCAAAGAAATCGGATGGAAGATTTAAAGCCCGCCTGGTTGCGAAAGGCTTTTCACAAATCTATGGTGAAGACTACGATGAAACCTTCTCACCAGTCACACGCTTTGAAACAGTACGACTGCTTCTGGCTTACGCGTGTCGAAATGACTGGGAAATTGAAAGTCTTGATGTCAAGACTGCCTTCTTATATGGGCGACTCGATGAAGAAATCTACATGGAGCAACCCGAAGGTTTCAAAGTACCCGGTTCAAACAACAAAGTATATCGTCTATTGCGCGCTCTCTATGGCCTGAAACAAGCCGCATTAGCATGGAACAAAGAGCTGCATAAATCGCTCCTAAAGCTCAACTTCAAATGTTCCAAATCAGATCCTGGAGTATATATTTTCCAAGATAAATCAGGCATCATGCTATTCATTGTCTACGTCGATGATGGATTACTTATGTCGAACTCTGCCAAACTTCTCAAGAAGAAGAAAACCGCATTCCTGAACGTATGGGAAGCTCGCGACATGGGACCAGTAAAGGAATACCTTGGTTTCCAAGTTACTCACAATCATGTCAAACGCTCCATGGTTTTACACCAACATCCCTATGTCTTGAAAGTTTTAAAACACTTTCAAATGGAAAACGTCAAACACGTCCGTACACCTTTACCTGCTGGGTATCAACCATCTACAGCACCAAAGGATTACAACGCAAGTCCAACAATAAGACAACGGTATCAATCCATAATAGGATCACTCCTATTTGTCATGCTTGGCACTCGTCCGGACATTGCCTTTGCCGTAATCAAAATGTCACAGTTCATGGCAAATCCTACCGAAGAACATCTCCAGAAGGCACTTCACATAGTGAAATATTTGGGTTCAACTCCAAATCTCGCACTTCATTTTTCAGGAGGAACTTCGTCACTGGACTGCTACTCTGACTCTGACTGGGCAGGTGATAGTGAAACAAGACGATCAACTAGCGGTTATGCTATCTTTCTTGGCAATGACTTGGTTAGCTGGCGATCTCGCCGACAACCAACTGTGGCTCTGTCTTCAACAGAGGCCGAATACATGTCTATGTGCGATTGCGCACAACAGATCCTATGGATCAAATCGCTCTTCCAAGAGTGTCATTTATCCCTCCAACATTTCATGATGTTTGGAGATAATAAAGGCGCAATTCATATCGCACAAAATCCAGTCATGGAAGGATGGTCAAAGCACATTGATATCAAATATTATTTCCTTCGCGAATGCGTTGAGAAACAAATCTTCATGCTTGACTATGTTCCTACTGATCAGCAGAAAGCTGACATGATGACAAAGAATTTGACATGGCAGAAATTCCAAGACAATCGCTCGTGACTGAACCTTCTGGAGTTCAAGTCTTAGCGAGGAGGAGTGTCGACAAGAACATATGATTATATCTTATCTTATCTAATCTTGGAGATTCCAGAGATCACAGTTACATGTGATTCAGAGTAGCATCAACCGGAACACCAGTAGATCACATGACCGGCTCCACAAGATAGCCGGAACTATCATAAGCAAGGCACGTGTTTAACACATGCTGGCACATGGTGTAGGCACATTTCCAGATAACTACGTTTATGGAAAGTGCACTTACTACATATGGGAATATGGTAAAATAGGCAAGAATAATACTTATCTATGCACAGACCATGTACCACAGGTATATATACACTGTAGGATTCCCTGTAGTACCTTAGTTCAATACAGTCTCAACTGTTCTCTCATTACTCACTACTCAACAATACTCAACTTCAAGAACCAGCTACTAGCTATCAAAGGTATGCTTGCGTCCCTCCACTGCTGTTGCCCAGTTTTGTTGCTACATCATCTCCAGCTCTTATCCCTGAGATTGCTTCAACACCGCTTGCTTGCATTCAACAGCAATCTGGGAGGACTGGCAAGGTTAAAGCATTTACTCCCATTTAAATGGTCCAACTTGAGTATCACGAGTTCCCAGACTGTAGGTGTGAGTGCTTCGTTCAAACACTGCCATCCCAAGCTCTCCAGAAGCAGCGTGTGTATCATGGAGTATTGTTTGCTGATACCTCAAGGTCTGATAACTGCACAATTTGCACAAAAGACTGGTTCAAGCCTTTACACCAGACCACAAGGTATGAGAAATGGCCAACATCCATGTCTAGTGTTGTTTGCTGACTACTCATCTGATAAATAGCATGAGCCAACTAATAAAGTGCATCAGCTGGCAGTCGCTCCTGTGACCTGTATGTGTGACGAGACCAACGCTGTTCCAAAAGACCTCAATGCAATAGCACCTGTCACACATTACACAACATGCTGTCAAGCTTGTCGTTGGGGGCGAACACTGCCGTCTCTCAGATAAACAGCATCAGTTCAACGTATCTCCAACCATTCAAGACTTTCAACAAGGTAGCTAGTACCATTGCCAATGTACGATTCCTTGCTTGCTGCAGTGGAAGATTTAGACTGACATTGCTACCCAGATTCATCCTTACACTCAAATGGCATTGGGGGTACTAACCAGTGCAGCCTGCTCTGCGACCACAACATTATGGATTCATTGATATAGAACGTGGCTGGTTTTGCTCTCCTTGGCGATGATGACAATGGTCTCAGACCAAGCCCAGTCCAATGTCGACAGGCCAGAAAAGCCTTCCAGGATCACTGGGCTCTACCCCTCAACAATCAATCACCACCACCCCAACTCCTTATGCAGACAACAGTCGAAAAACCACACTTCAATGTCTTCCACCATGCAATACAACCACACCTAATCTTCTCTGGTTTCTGCTGCCACAACCACCCCAATCGTTGAAGGAACACCCCGTCTCAACCTCGATAACCTTGTCATACAACCTCCCACCAAGCCTAGGGACTTCCCAATGCCGCCATCTGCGCCAGGGTCAGAAACACTTTCGGCCACAGACTCTCCATCCCCTTCTGAGTCTGAAAGCTGGAATGTTCCATCCACAGGGCCCCTGTCCCAGGAGCCCAGCAGAACCCCCAGTGTATCAGCAGGTATACCCGGCAACAAGCCATTTGTTCCACCTCCATCATCACATCATCAACAACTCCAGCAACAATGACACCCTTCTACTTCCTTCATTGCGTCACCCACAGCAATGCAGCCTGTGCAGAACCCAAGATCATGGGCCCAAACAGCCCCTTCTTCGCCCCAACCCCCCTCAACCCCAGTCCATGCACGCGCTTCATTGAATGCTCAATCAGATTCGAGCAGATTCTCTCTTGCCAACTTGATAGCCCGTGCTCCCAAACTGAACAGAAAGTCTTCTGGACGTTCAATTGGTTCGAGTCACAAATCTGATTCCAACGGCGAGTGAAAATCTGTTACAGGTGAAAGTGGTGTTAGCCTCACGCAAAAATACGACACGTGTCAGAAAGTTGCAATGGGCAGAGGCACAATCTCAGTCGCACGGCTTGTGCACAAATGGGAGGGAAGCTGTATGCCGTCAAGGTGAGCCCTGTACATTCATGCCTATCTCCTCCTTTCCCCAGATACTACACCATGGGTCCAAGTATGCTTATCACTCTTCCCTCATCCCTTAGGAGTTCCGGAAGTGTCGCAAGAATGAATCTAAAAAAGGATACATCAAGAAGCTTACGGCAGAATTCTGCATCTCCTCCTCATTGCATCATGTCAACATCGTTGAGACCGTTGATCTTGTCCAGGACAAGAACAAAGCGTGGTGTGAGGTCATGGAGTTTTGCCCTGGCAGGGACCTATTGTGGCAATCAAGAAAGGGCACATGTCACTGAGGGAAGTCGACTTGTGCTGTTTCAAGCAAATATTGATGGGAGTGTCGTACTTGCACAGTCAAGGTGTTGCACATAGGGATATCAAGCTGGTGAACTTATTCTTTGGCATGGCACAGGGTCATCTCAAGGTTTGCCTTCTTTCCCCTTCTCTCACCAACAATCAGCTGAATGATTGATTGATGGTTTATATTTGGACCTGCCATTATGGCATTTTGACAGTGTACTGTCTCTTGTCACAATTGATGTAGTTAAAGAAGCCTTAGCTTGCCATGACACCATATTCATTAGGTATTTATCATGTCTCATAATTCCATACTTGTTGACATGCTACCTGTCAGGATTGGTTCTCTTCGACAATCTTACTAGAAGGTCCAGGGGTGCAGGGGACTAATGAGGAGGTAAGTCCAGACACTAGTAGGTGCTAGTTAGTGCAGAGAGTCAAGTCCAGGTCATACGAATGAAGTCTGGGCACTAGAGGAGCACTGGGAGTAAGTCCGGACCGTGGGAAAGTAGTCCGGAGTTGAGCGCAGCTTGTCCAGAGCAAAGGACATCCCAGAGGTGGGATAAGTCCTAAGAGGTCTAGTGTTGAGTCTGGGACAGAGGTAGCTTTTGCCCTTGTGCGAGTAGGAGACTTGCTAGGAGCAGACATAGGACCAAGGGGACAAGATTAGGAGAGCATGGGGTAGTACAGACTGAGGAGTATTGTTACAACCATGTCCAACTCCGGATCTTATCCGGTTACTCCGGTCGCTCACCACTTACTCCGGTCGCCCTCGCACTGATACCTTTCCGTTAAGTACACCCCTTGGTCTATGCTCTATTCGCTCGTTACCACACCTTGCCGTCTACCCTGCCTTGATGTGAGCTCTCTGTGAACTCGATATATCCTATACCTTGTAGCATTTTCACCGGACCTGACCTAGTCCTAACTCCGGTCATTCCTTGTCCACTATTAGGTTGTTTACTTGTCACCGTATGTACTCGACCCTAGCTTCTACTTAGTATAAGTACCCTCTAGTTTATCTTGTACACCTCAGTCTGAAATCAACTTAGTTACTACTCCAGTTCCTATCTGTCTCCGTCTCTGTTTCCGTCTCTCTCCTCTTGACCGGAACCTACACAAGGGATCAACACTCATTGTCCTCAGTTGTTGAATCCAAGCGGTCACCAACTCCGGCTGGACTAACTTCTTGTCCAGCCTCCTGCCCTTGTCCTTCGTCCACTTTCGTCCAGACTTGACCGGACCCCCTACCGGAGTAGACCCGGACTTGACAAGTATCTTAGTCGAGATTTGATCTAAGGATCTACTAGGCCAGAGTTTGGTAGTTTATATAGTAAAGAGAACTAGAGGTGAGTATATATGGTGACAAGTAAACACCTTAGTCAAAACAAGGGATAGAGCAGAAATAGACAGGAAAATAAACCAGGGGCAGGAAAATAAACTGGAGTGGAAGCAGACATGGGGAACTAGAGGTACAGGGATGATGGAGGAACAAGTAGGTAAGAGGAACTAGGTCAGAACAGGACAGGTAAGGGTTGGAGGTGGATTTAACTAATGTTAAGTCCGGAGCGATGTCCAGGACCAGAGGAAGTAGGACCAGAGGAAGTGCATGACCAGAGGAAGTGCAAGAGCAGAGGGAGTGTAAGAGTGAAGGGAGTGTGCAGGTGGAGGAAGGGCAGAGTAGCCAGAGGAAGGTCCAGAGTTGGACATAGAAATGTCCTAAGCCATTGGTGGACCTGACAGAGGAAGTGGAGCAGGAGCAGGAGCAGAACTGAGCTGGAGTTGGATATACTATCCGGAGTTGGGCTATGTTGCAGACAAGGCTAAGGGAGTGGCTGGACTGAAACCAGAGTAGCAACTAGTGGTAGGTACAGGTCCGACATGGAGGAGTTAGACCACAGATCTGTCTGCAGGAAGACAGGGGTTAGTCCTGAGGTGGAGATGGACATAGTGACCAGAGTTGAGCTGGAGTGCAGCTATGGGGCTGGAGATGGCCGGACTAGATCTGGAGTTGTTATAGAAAGGTGGTGATCTGCACAGGGAAGGTCTAGCCTGAAGGAAGAGAGAAGGAGAGCTGTCATCAGCAAACCAACCCTCCCCTGGACAGCACTGGACAGCACTGGCCAGTTACCCCAGAGCCCCAGCTACTCCCAGCAAGGTACCCAACTGGGTAGCACTGTCCAGACTATCCCAGCACCTGTCCCAGCTGTCCCAGACTGTCCCAGTAGTACTATCAACAGCATTCATACTACCTTTACTGCCTGTACTTGAAACTTTTCAAGGCCTTAATTCATGCAATGTTCATCTTAATCAACTTATATTAATTCAATAAAAAAAACTACGAAACAAAGACTAAATATATTATATATATCGAGATGGTCATCATCGTCGATGGTCATGACGTCGACGCAGGTGGTGGGGGTAGTAGTGGCGGCCATGTCGAGATGCTCGTGGTCATCAGTGCCTAGTGGTCGTGGTCATGCCATCGATGCCACTGGTGGGGTGGTTGTCATCGCTGGATGGTGGCCGCGAGGTCAACAACAGCGGCAACGCAACAATGCAACAACGGGATGTCTCCCATCCCAGCGTCATCTGACGATGACGCCCCCCCGACGCCCACCAACCCCCCAGCCACAACAGCGCTGACCACCGTGCCAGCGCAGCATCGATGATCACCCCCCCCTCCATTAGACAGCCACCCCAAATATATTATTTAGTTATATATGATGTATTCTGTAGTTTTTATTTCTAATACACTTTTTTTTTACTCTGTACTGAATACTTGAATTGAGTGACAACCAGACTGGCACAGAGTCTGACAGACTGTGCCAGGCACAGAGTTGGACAGGCCGGGCGGTCGGCTAAGCGCTGTCAAGTGCTGTCAGCTTGGCTAATCGGAAGGGCTGGTTTGCTGATGGTAGATAACCTCAGTAGTCTGGCAAGCTACTATATATTAGTATATACCTGTAGATAACTACAAGGTATCAGTAAGTATGAAGTGGTTAGTAGGAATGTACTCACCCTCAGTATGCTGGAAAGCTACTGAGGGAACTATAGTAATAGTAACTCTACTGTATCTGCGCTTTATGCTTATGTAAGTAAGTAAACAAACCATAACAGTCTGTTTATAACTCCAACAGTTGTGTCTATGCCTAAGGAGAGGTCAGGTGGGCCAAGGTTAGACCGGAGTTGCAACTGGGAAAAGTATGGATATGACACTACCTCAAGTACCAAGCATGTTTTGTGCTGATGCAGTTGGCACTTCCTGAGTACATACTGGTCCCAACCTGCACTTGTCCCCTGTCTAACTCACATTCACACCAAATTTAAGGACCAAAACAATT
>Ga0307518_10003777_pt1 | contig 10881 bp, 7 predicted proteins | sample 25_EM_MG_FD_203889 | JGI IMG/M metagenome (GOLD analysis project Ga0307518, IMG submission 203889) | Populus trichocarpa ectomycorrhiza microbial communities from riparian zone in the Pacific Northwest, United States - 25_EM | ecosystem: Host-associated > Plants > Roots > Unclassified | place... | reverse complement strand
ATCCTTTTTCTAAAAGAATGTGACAACTTCTTTTAGGAATTTTCTAGTTCCACAAGAATCTTTAATGAGCTGAAACATAATTTCCAAGAGGCAATGATTTATTAATGTTCTAGAATCCTTTTCTTATGGTTTTTGAGTCAGTTTTGTATATGGATCAGTTCAGCCCATAAGGGTAAATCCATTAGGGTTAATTTTTCAAGAACTATTTAAACTCCTGTAACCAAAAATTCAATAGCCATTGATGAATATTACTTGTGAATTTTTTAGTTTTAACGTGTGAGAGTGATTCTTACATTCTTGAACGAGCTGAATCTGACTTATCGAAGCTTAACTGGCTTTGTGACGTCATTCTACTTCATTCTAATAGTGTTGGTACCTTAGGGCAAGTTTTCATTGTGTCACATTCCTATCAGACCTATTTCAGCTTTCTGGAATTAGATCTCAATCAGATCTTAATCAGTTTCCATGTGAAGGATGATTCAATTTTGCCGCAGAAACACAACTCTTAATGAACCATAAGCTAACCACCTCAGAATCAATTGAAATTTCATATCCTATCTATTGGGGGTGAGATCGCAACGTAAAATTTGGGCTTATTTTAAGATCATGTGGTCATACAACCCACAATCAAGATTGAGATCTAATTCTAGAAAGCTGAAATAGGTCTGATAGGAGTGTGACACAATAGAAACTTGCCTCAAGGTACTAACACTATTGAAATAAAATAGAATGATGCCACGAAGCCAGTTAATCTTCAATAAGTCCAATTCAATTCGTTCAAGAACTGAAAAATACAAGAATTACTCTCACACGTTAAAACTAAAAAATTCAAAAGTAATATTCATTACTGGGTTCAAAATTTAGGCTTATGAGTTTTTAAATAGTTCTGAAAAATTAACTATAATGGATCTATCCTTGTGGGCTTCAGGTTTTGACCCACATACAAAAACTAATACAAAACCTTTACTAGTAAGCCCAAACTCAAATCCAAACAAGCCTTGGATCCTAGTTGGAAAAAAGTATTAATTAAGCCCAAACATGAAAGAAAATAATAAAAATAATTAATATGTCATTAAATATCACCAACCCTTCTTTCCTTGTGTAGCTAGGATGATTAAGGAATCCTTATAAGAAAAAGGATTTTGGAACATCAATGAATTCTTGTCATACTTGAAAATTATATTATAGCCCATTAAAGACCATTGTAAAACTAGAAGATTCCCAAAAAAAGCTTTCACATCCTTGTAGGAAAAAGATCCTTGCCAAATAGGAAGTCCACAAGTCAAAAAAAGTAAATAACAAAATTCATATAGCCTATTTTGACCTATATTGCAAGTCTTTCCCGAACTCCGATTCACCTGAAATTTTACCCCAACATAGAAACATAATTCTGGAATCTTCTGGTAAAGTTTTGGCTCGATTCAATAGTTTAATTTAGAGTTATGCTTAATAGTGTAAAACTGGATGGTAGAAAAGTTAACACCAAAATCCGAATCTGGCCTTTCTTGAATCATATCAATCTTTCTGGCATGTCAAGCCTCCTTTAGTGTCCTCTTGGTCATGGATGAAGATTCCTTTTAGCAGAGATTGATGTAGTGGGAATTTATCTCTTGTATTAGTGATATGTCCTCTTGCCTTTCAAGGTGCTATCAACTACTAGGCTCCCCTAGGATGCCAAGGTCTTAGACATTATAGAGGAGGGTATTTAGGCTTTGACATCGAGTAGTTCAGAGCTTCGGCCTATTTGAGACTTAGTTCACTTTCACCCCAAAAGTGCCTTTCTGGATCATTATGTTTGGAAAGATCATTCTCCAGGGAGGTTCTTTATTGACTCAACATGAGAGAATCTTGAAAAGTCTAGTCCCACATATTTTATGCATTATCTGTTCTAGTGATGCAGATCAACACAACACCAAACGTAATCATGCCAACGACCCATTGAAGGTGACAATTAGGCCAATCACAAGAGCTAGGGCATATAAGCTTAAGGAAGCATTAAATGGGCTTGTTCAGAACATATGGAGCAAAATGGACCTAAAAGGGCTTGGGACAATTAAGGAGCTTGAAGGACGACCTTTAATTCATCTAGTTCAGGTCCAAGAAGAGCCTAATTCATGTGAAACAAGGGGGTGATGTGTTCTACCCAATACTAGCCTTGTTAGGCTTTTTTTTCCCTAATGCTACAAGGATAAAATGTCAGCAATTTATTCTGCTAATTAAGTAAGGAAGTTGGCCATATCTTATTCCTAAAGAGGGGAGGACTATTTAATATTTTTCCTAACTTAGAAAGGAAAGTAATTAAATCAGCAACAAAGGAGGAAATTTTTTTTCTTATTTGTCTAAGTTAAACAAAGAAATCCAAGCTAATCAAGGACATCAAAGGGGGCAGCACAAATTTTTCAAATCAGATTTCTCCTAGTTTATTTGGGACTTCTTAAGGGTGACAAATCTGATTCTAGCATATTTAGAATGGTAATTTTTGAATTTTTATTGTTTTTTATTATTTTCTTCTTAGTCTTTGGGTTATTATTACTTATTTGGATCAATTATAAATGGGCTTCATATAAGTCCGCCTAAGAGGGTCCATTATGGTTTTTGTTTCAGTTTAGAGTCAGTATAAATAAAGGCATAACCAAACATATAAGGTTAAACAATTTTCAGATCAATAAACTTCTTTGTTGCACTTCTTGTGTGTTGGTGGGATAATCTCCCTTCCTTGGTTCTCTAAAGAATTGAAAACGACTTATCAAAGAACAACTAGCTTTGTGACATCATCCTTATACTTCTTGTTCGCGAATCAATATTCATTGGGTAGGGGTATCCGTTTTCAATAGTGCTGGTGCCTAGGTACAAGTTATCTTTGTGTCACACTCCTATCAAACCTGATTTACTTAGCTTTTCGGGAATTGGTGTCTTTGCGTATGGGTTACGTGACCACGTAATCACGAGGTTCGCATCATCTACTTCCAATGATTCATCATGAGACATTTATTTATCCTTTAGCTTGCTACTATGAGTTGTCTTCACACTATGGATAGGATGCATGCTTTCAAATCATTCACTCTTCGGTATGTATCTTTTTTAGGTTGCATATTGAGACACATGACCATTTATTCTTTCAATTCTCCTTTTCTACTGTAGTTTGGGGTGCTATCACGAGCAGGACCTATCTTGGTTGGCCTTCCATGACATAACGACCTCTACTATAATAGGCATACACGTACTTGAAAACGAAGGAGTTTTTGCATCTACTTGCATAATGTCCCAACAATGGTTTCCTTCATCTAGTATGAAAGGAACAACCAAGTCCTTGATTAGATCTATCAACCCTATAAGGATGTATGCGAGGATATTTTTGTAGCTCTTTCGATCTCGTTTGATTCAGCTTGAACCAAGATATCATATCTCAGCTGCCCTCAAATCCATCTAGTGTCTTCTAATGTCTTGAATTGTCATTGCTTTTGCTACTTCTCGGTTCTATTGTAGAAACTAGTCGATCGGTTCATCAAGATCAAGATCACACAATCGGTTGACCGCTACTAGTTTTCCCAGAAATTGATTAACTGGTCAACTAGCTGTTTAACTTGGTAGTTTGTTGTTTTTACTTTTGATTTTATTTTAGATTTTGTTGCCTTTTCCTATTACCTTTGGTCAGTTTGACCTGGGTAATCAGCCTTTGTACTTCTTGGGGTATGCCCTTCATACTTTTATATTTGAGTCAATTGATATTTATGTATAATATGTTATTTTTTGGTAATAGGTCTTTTGGATAATCGAATAAAAAGATAAATATGGAGATTTAAGAAAATAAGTGAAATTGGTGTTTTCAACAATGTTAAAGATGATTGGAATTCATTTAAAGATTTTAAATGGTTGTCTTGAATTTCTCTAAGTATGGCCGAAATTAAATAATTATGAAGATGGAGAATTTGAAATCTGGTTTGATTATGTGATTTTTGTATTAATTGATGATGTGTTAAAGCAAGTTAATTTAAATGGGATAGAATTTGGGTTATAGCATGACTAGATGTTTATGGACATGTTTTGGAAAATATAGGAATATAAAATCTTAAGTGTGTTATGTATTGTTGATGTGGAAGAAAAGATGTTGAAGCATGGAGTGTGGATGTTATGATAAATTATTGGTTTGATTTTTGTGTTTTTGGAATTTGAAATTGAAATGATTGAAAAATAAAGTGAGGAGACCTTCATTTAATCATAAGCTTCGTTATAATTGAAAAGACCTTCATTTTCAATTTCTCCCTACTATTTTTTAATCTTTAGGTAATCTATTAAATTACAAATGTTTTTCAATTTCACCCCATGTAATTTTTTTCTTTTAAATTTGGTCCTTATTCTTTTAGCTGCTATTTATTTTGTTTGAAATCATTTTTTTTTCAAATCTCATCCTCCCTGGTGTTTTTTTTATCAAGTTTTATCTCCACTGTTTTTGTTGCTTTTTTCTTTTGTAAGTTTTTTTATTAATATTTTTTCTACGATTTTATCTTTCAAAATTAAATTTGTTAAGAGTTAAGCTTTTTAATTAAGCTTAGGTTCAAGATTTTACAAATTATAGGTTTTAGAGATTGAACCAAGCTTAGGTTCGTCTGGGTTTGCTTGGTTTTTTTCTCTTTTTTTAAGCTTGTGTTTTCTTCTTCTTTTTTTGCGGTTTGAATATATTGGATTAATCCTCTATATTGTTTTTCAATTTCACTCATACTATTTTTTAATCTATAAATAATTTATCAAATTACAAATATTTTTCAATTTCACTCCCTATGATTTTTTAATCTTTCAATTTTTTTTCTTTTTTAATTGCTATTAATTTTGTTTTGAATTATTATTTTTTTCAAATTTCATCCTCGTTAGGTTTTTCTCTCTCAAATTTTATCCTTATTTTTTTTGTTGTTTTTTTTTGTGCTTTTGCAAGTTTTTTTTATTAATAGTTTTCAACGATTTTATCATTTAAAATTAAATTGGTTGAGAGTTAAGCTTCTTGATTGAAGTCGGGTCTAAGATTTAATGAGTTGCAAGTTTTATAGATTAGATTAGGTTTAGAAGGTTCACATGAGTTTGCTTTTTTTTTTTCCCTTTATTTTTTAAAGCTTATGTTTTCTTCTTATTTTTGATTTTTTCTTTGTTATTTTTTTAGGTTTGCCTTCTATTATGTTATCATTAGGTTGTTTGATAATTTGAATAGCCTCATGTTTATTCTTTTTACCTTTTTTTTCTTTGTTTTTTCAGTTTATTTATTGTTGTTGTATTTTCTTGTTTTGTTTAGATTACCACTTGAACCAATGATTTGTAATTTAGTTTTTTTTACCATAACAATTTGTTTATTTTGAGAAAAAAAATTGCTCTACCCGCGGCAAAGCGCGGGTAACAAATCTAGTGCTTATCTATAATATAAATAAATGGATGTCATTAGTTCATTTAGGGTTGAATTGGGTTATTCATTTTTGGATTAAAAAGAAAATAGATAAAAAAAAAATCAATGTTGTCATGATATTCCCTTATTATTATGAAAGTTTAGATGTCTTTGTGTAAAAGGTATATGTGAGGGTTAAAAATGAATTGTTTGTGGTGTTTTGAAAGTGTTAAACATTGTAGTAAATGCACTATAAAGGGAATTAAGAAAGGCATCACAAATTTTGGGGGTGTTGTCAACATTGATCAAATTGTTAATTAGAGAATTTTGAAAAATTTCTGGAAGATAACCTTGATAAACTATTTAAATTATATTGTTTTAATGTTTTGTGTGTTGTTGGTGAATGAATGAGGTTGAGTTTAATTATGTATGCAAGTTGGAGAAATTGCATGTCAAGTTTGATTTAATTGGTATAGTTTGAAATTGGTAGTGTAAAAGTTCTAAGTGTGGATTTAATTTGATTACATGAATATTAACCTATGAATTGTAATATAAATTGATGGTTGTGATGTGTGGATATTAATTTGTAATTTTAGAAAGTATGGAGATTTCTAAAGTTGAATTTTTAATTAATAGTATGAAAACTAATTGTTATTGTTTAGGAGTTCTAGGAGAAGAGCATGGAGTGAGACTTGACTTTCCAAGAGCTTGTACAATAGAAGCTCAACGTAAGGGTCGCCCCCTTGTCTTTTTAATTATTTAAGATGCTTTCATAATTGTTAGCTTTTCATGACAAAATTGTTGTGTTGTGTATACTTGCTTTTTATGAGATTTCATGCCTACGAGACAAGAAATTGTATGTGATTTGGTAATGTACCCACGTGATTTGTGACTGACCACAACGATGATAAAATGTATGTGTTTTGTAATCGACCATAACGATAATAAATTATATATAATAAGTAATCAACCGCAACAAAGGTAACCCATGTATTAATTATGATAAACTATAATGATGTTAATCCATGTATGATTTATGACCGACCACAACGATGTTAATCCATGTATGATTTGTGACCAACCACAACGACGGTAATTTATATGCAATTCAAAAATTAACCGCAAAAATGGAACTCAAAGTGTGAATTCGAATTCAACCACAACAAAAAAAATCAATGTGTAAATTTTAAATTGACTACAATAACATATATTCAATAGTAAATTGTAATCGATCGCAAAGTCATAGAAAAACGTGTGAATTTTAAATATATAGCAACATTGGACTTAATAATGTGATTGTTTTGGTATCATAGTTGACTGTTTGAATGGAGACTATGGTTACAAATATGTGGATTAAGTGGTTGTTTGGACAAAGACTAATGTAATAAATTTGGTAAAATAATTGGTTGTTTGGATGGAGGCAAAATACATGAGAAAATCAGGTATTTGGACAGAGGCTATGATATGAAAGATATAAGTAGGCTATGTTGACATGGTAAAAACTTGGTATTGAATACACCACATTGACTAGGTTAAATGAAAAAAAAAACAAGGGAAAATGACTAAGTACTAATCATGAGTGCCAAAATATATGATCTAAAAGATTTGAATCAAACTAATGATTATATTAAAATAAAGCATAAACTTGATTATTGAAACTAAGTTGACATGATCGATGTTGAATACAAGTTGCAATTATTGAAAAGGAATAAGAAATGCAAAACTAAGATACAAAATGATCTATATAGATAATTGAGCCATAAAATGAGTATTTGACTAAAATGAAATAGATATGCCAAAATTGAATAAAGATCTTGTGCTAGTGTGAAATAAACTCAAGAGAAACTAGAAGAGAATAATTTATGATAAAACAAAATAAATGCTTAAGTTAATGGATGCATAGTTAGTTGAGATTATAAAATAAGTGTTTTGATTGAATGAATAAATTATTGACCAAAAATTGGACGTGATGAATATATAAATGAATGAAATAATAGATTGAAAACCCATATATGATATAAAAAAAATGTTGGAAATGCATTAATCAAAATTAGCTGATCAAATGATGGAATGGGGCTCGAGATGAACTAATGAAAATAATTAGTTAAAAAAGACATAGTAAGCATTGAAATGAAAGAATATGGTTTGTAAACCGAGATAGTACCTACGATGCTTAAGAGGGATTAAATGGGTTGATGAATCCAAAATTAAATTAAAATATAGACTAGGGGTATGATATGGGATTAAGGAATCCTTAAACAGATTCAAGTACATTTTGAAATATTGAAATGGAATTAGAAAAACATTGAAAATTTTGGATCTTTACACAATTAATTTATTATAGAAACAAAATCAATTCTCATCATTATATCATTTAACTACTAATAAACTAGCATTGCGTTTAGTTATGAAAATTGATTTTTTTATATAATAAATTAATTGAGTTTTTTAATTATGAATTGACTAGAAATAAAATTGAATTACAAATTGTATGATTTGTGTTGAATATGACTTGACTAGAAATAAATTAATTGAGTTTTTATTTTTGTAGAGATGTTAAAGGCTAGAAAAATGTTATTGGTGCGACAAATTATGAAACACGCAAGTCTAACTTCTGTGTCAAATGAATATGTAGGTCTGACTTGTGTGTTTAGTGGTTATACTGGTCTAACCAGTATATCTCATAAAATGTGCTATTTTGAAAAACAAGTTTTCAACTATACTACTTTGGGTATAACCATAATATCGTCTTTAATTAACACTTATAATTCCATCTTCGAATTTAGTGACAAATAGAAACTCTATTATGGGTATAGCGTAGTAGCACATAAAATAAGTTATCAACTATTTTCTTGGCTCATATTATGTTGCGAGTTAAATAAAAAAAATTAAACCTAAAAAAATTATCTAGGTCATGAGAAGTTCTTTGTCATTGTTATTAAACCTGGCCTAGTAAGTTAACTTTAAAAACTCCCTACTCAATTGTTTTCCTAGCACGAGTTTTAAATTAATCATGTGAGAGTTGTCTCGACACGACTCAGATGACTTGACAGGTCTAAAAACAATCTGGATAATTGGTAAACATGGTTAAGTTTTAAAAAAATTTCAAGATGACATCTTTGTTTTTTTTTAAATTAAGACGGTGACATATTATATTGACCTAGGTTTTACGGTTTAACCTGCCAAACCAAAGACCTAGATCATGGACTTCACTTGATTTAACACTTTACTTGTTTAAACTATTTTTTACTTAATGATATGATAACAAAAATAGACGCTTATAAAATTGAGTACCAACCAAATAACGACATGTTTGTTTTAAGACTGCGATAACCTCATAGGAAACAAACTGAAATACATTATGAATGTCGCACGTGTGCGGCGTCGCAACGAAAACATCCACCCTCAAAATCTTATCTAATGTGGCAAATGTGGGGAGACAAGGAATTCTTGTCTTTTATTAGTGGAAAAATAGAATAGGAGTCGCCACCTAATATTTTGATCACTAAGAACCCTAACTGGTCTCAGAGATCGGGTACGGGGACTGGTTGCATAAAGGGAAGGTATTAGCACCACAAATACGCCCTACCTAAGGTAAGCTGCATTGTTTTATTGTCTGATAAAATCTAAGGTCTTGTCGTGTTTTATAGTTGTTAGTTCGTCTATGGTTTAAGAAAAATCCTCCTCGGTAAGGAGATCCTTATCTTATCGGCTAATTCTGACGTCAACAAAAGAATTTAATATCCGGAATATGTCTTAAGTATAAGGTCATAACCCAAGATATTAAAAGGAAACAAAATAATTTTTTTGGAATTTTTGAAATATTGGCCTATTTCTCGTGACTTTAATAAACGGGTTATTAAAGCCAAAATGCATGCTAATATATATTTTTGAAATTTTCTTTGTTATATAAAAATACAATATGATTTTTATTATTATTATTTTTGAGAGATTTGGCCGTGTGCATGAAAACAAAACATTTTATTTTTATTTTTATTTTTATTTTTATTATTTTGTTTTTTACGAAAACCAGGTATTTTAATACTGGATTTGTATCTTTACAGTATAAAAATACAAACCAATATTTCAAAATGCAATAAAATATTTGCGGAAAATCACATATTTTTGAAAAGAATATTTTTAAGAATTTGTTTTTCGGGCTGGGCCCAACCCGGCCCATGTGGCTGGGCTGGACCCAGCCACCTGGTCACTAGCCCAAGCCAGTGACCCACCCAAGCCAATTTTACGCGTGCATGGAACAGTGCGAAGGTAATTAAATTACCTTCGCACTGTTCATTCTTCGTTTTTTGCAACACCCCAGGTTACAGAGTGTAAAAATGGCGATCTTTAAGCTTTTCTTTCCTCTTCTGTTTTCCTTTTGTTTCTCTAGACAAGCATGCATCAATTTTTACGAAGAAAGGAAATGAGCATACCTGGAGAAAGGAAACCGATGGTGGTGCTGACCTCCCCTGCTGTCTGTGAGCTTTGCTCCGCCGCTCGGTTTCTCCTTGCTCTTTTGTTTCTGTCTCTTCGTGCAACCTTCCTTTGCGTTTCAATCTCCTGGTTTCGAGAAGATGAAGACGATGGTGGTGATATGTTCTTTGCTTCACCGTGTCCTCTGCTTCCATTCGGTTTGCTTGCTTTTCTCCTCCCTCTTTCTCTCCCTTATGCTTTCTCACTATTTCTCCACTCTCTCAGTTTTTTAACGATCTCCTAAGATGTCTCCCTCCTGTTTTTCTCCTCACCATCACCTCTCCTCTCTTGTTTCTTTTCTCTCTTCCACTGTCCTCTCTCCGTTTTCTCCTCACTGTCTCGTTGTCTTCCCTCTTTGTTTTCTCTTTTTTTTTTCTTCAGTTCTCTTCTGTTCTCCTCAGCTCATCTCTGTTTTTACCCCTTACATTCCCCTCTCTCTCTGTCTTTTTTTTTTCCTCTTGTCCCTCCTATCTCGTCCTTTCTTCCCCCTAGTCTCGTCCTTTTTCTCTCCTTTTTATAGCCAAAACTGCATGCGTTTTTTTTTTAATGAAAACGTTCGGGACCATTATTGCAGTGGTAACGGTAGAGAGATAGTAGCTGTGAAACGTTCCCCATAATTAGCGGCATTTGTTGCTGAAACTGTTCCTGTTTGCTGAATCGGTGAAGAAGACAATGAATAGTGCATTTGAAACGGCACCGTTTTGCCACTTTAAATGATATTTCTGGTTTGGTCCTTGGATATTTTTACAATTTTGTAATCAAGCCCCCCGGAAAAGTTGTAATTGGATCCCTTGATTATAGCGCCTTTTCCGGTTTGGTCCTTGATTTTGGATTGTTTCAATTAAGTCCCTAATTGGCCATCAAACTTCAATAATTATGTAATTAAGCCCCTGATTTGACCAAATCAACTCTTCAAAATTATAATTGGACCCAAAAACTTTAATTTTTTTCAATAAAAGCCTAAATTGACTTAAAAATCAATTTTTCTTACAATCCAACCCTCCATAAATTCAATTAAACCTTAGATAAAATTTAAATGA
>Ga0307518_10003775_pt1 | contig 10884 bp, 15 predicted proteins | sample 25_EM_MG_FD_203889 | JGI IMG/M metagenome (GOLD analysis project Ga0307518, IMG submission 203889) | Populus trichocarpa ectomycorrhiza microbial communities from riparian zone in the Pacific Northwest, United States - 25_EM | ecosystem: Host-associated > Plants > Roots > Unclassified | place... | reverse complement strand
ACACCTCTTTTCATGCTTGCCATCTACGGCCACTGTAGTCGCTTTATATCATGTTGGTTGCGCTCTCACCCGCTCTTTAGACAAGGTAAGTCAAGTCATATTCCTTACATACTGACACTGATCTCCTGAAGTATGACATTCTCGATGATGATATTATTTCTCACATCCGTTTTGCAACAACCGCCATGCACGCCTATGGCCATGAATGGGTGTGCCAACTCATTTACAACCCATGCATCATTCAAGGACTTGGCCTTTTGGACATCTTCATCAGTCTACTTGATTATGATCAATTTAGACAGGTTGCTTTGGTGGTCTGATAGAGGGGCATCGACGTTGGTGGTGGTGGTGGTGGTCGCATTGTCATCAACATTGGGGGTAGTGGTGGCGGTGTCGTTGTCATCAGGGGTGGTCGTGTCGTCGATGTTGGTGGTGGGTGGTCATGTCATCAACGTTGGTGGTGATGGTAGTCACGTTGATGATGACGTGGGTGGTGATGGTCATTGTCGACATTGGGGGTGGTGGTGGTGGTGTCGTCGACAACAACGTGGGTGGTGATGGTCGTCGTGTCATCGACGACATTGGGGGTGGTTGTTGTGTCGTCGTCGACATTGGTGGTGGTGGCTGCATCGTTGTTGACGCAGGTGGTAGTGGCCACATCGTCATTGACAACGGTGATGGTGGTGGTGGTCACCTCTCGTGTCATCGACATTGTTGTTGCGTTGTCGACACTGGTGATGGTGGTGGTTGATGCATAGTGTGGTGGGTGGTGGAAGATGGAGAGAGTGAGGAGACTTAGAGAAATTTTTGAAGTATGTGTGTGTGTGTGTGTGTGTGTGTGTGTATGTTTGTGTACATGATTATATCAGCATATCCAACTAGTATCAATATTTTCTAAGACTTCACTACATGCCCCACTCACCCCACCCACAGTGCATCACTACCACCACCACCACCAGCATTGTCAACACAACCACCACCATCAGCAATGACAACAACGGCCCCACCACAGACGACAACGACAACACTGGCCACCACCAGCACTGTCGACCAGACGACAACACAACAGCCAATGCCAACATGACGATGATGACCAGCAATGGTGCTACGGCACCGACCATGGCCTGCATCAATGACGCAGCCACCATCCCACTGCCTGTGTTGTTGCGACCCAACAACAACAACAATGACCCCACCACGAACGTCGTCGTTGCCACCCGACAATGACAACAACCGTCCTACCACGAACGCCATCGCGACCCGACGACGATGACACCCAGCCCCCAACAATGGCCATCCATGTGATGACGATGACGATGACCCCCGTTCCCATCCCTATCCCCAGTGCCGACGGCGATGACGCGACGACTCCCATCCCCGCTGTATGAATATATTACTTAGCTTTTTGTATTGTATTCATAGTAGTTCTAATAAATTAATTTTTTTACTGATATAATGGAGTGAGTGCCCTCTACTGGGTACACTGGAACAATTGGGGGAGGAATGGACTGGAGTAGAGTTGGACAGACTGGCACAGAGTCAGTCACATGCTGTCAGCTCAGCTAATTGGATGCTGATGGCCTTATGCTGGTTGGTCAATAATTATCATAGCATTACTATAAATGACACAATGACATCCATAGATATTCCTAGTTCAGATTAATAAAATTGTTGTACACTCATTATCAATGGATGCCAGGATAATGACTGGCTGGTCAATATTTATCATAGCATTACCACACAATGACACAATGGCACCTATAGATATTCCTTGTTCAGACCAATAAAATTATTACATACACCTTATCAATAGATATCAGACTGCAAGCTGAATGATTAAGAACATAAAATGTCCCCCAGCAAGTATATATCCTCATCATAGGTGTATCTTTCTGTTATTGCAAGATCAAATATACATCTTTCTGACATCAATTGATCAGCACAAGATAATGGTTTCTAAGTAATTATACATCTATATCATGCTGACTTCTATTTGTCAAATTTGTCTGGTCATGCCAGCACCTCCCCAATTTCCTGATGATCAGCAGACTTGCAAAGCAATTGCAAAGTGCCAGCCTGCACTCATGTCCTCCATCTGTAAATTTAATGCGTACTGCGAATGTCTTGCAGAGCTGTACGATGCATCGTCTGGCATTCCCCTTCCTTCTCCACTCCCAATGAAGCTGACGGAGTTACAGAATGACCAAAGCCTTCTTCAGGACGTGTGGGTTACTCCGTCCATTGGAGAAGTCCCAAGATGGCTGGAAGATGTTGATGTTAGAGATGGTATTAGAGCGATGCTTAAGAGCGATCGTTGCCTCGAAGAACAGCGTCATCTTGGCATAGAAGCCAACAATATGTGCCAATGGTTCAGTCGCGAGCTGTGTGCGGTTGAACTTGCAATACAACAGCAAGAAAGTAAGTTGGGGAATATCTCTTTAGCTTTAGGGACTAATGATATCTAGATTCTATGTATTGCTTGGTCCTTCAGCAACACCGTGAATCCTTGTCCAAGCTGCAAGAAAGGTGGCCTACACCCCTGGCCTCTGCTGTTTGCTATGCTAGTCAGGCCTGCACTGCCATGACTGTCGCTGTTTCACTTGCAGGTGCTGTCACCCCACTCGACTTACAATGGCTCTCTCCAATTCTATGCACCCTACCTGTGGATACCTTCAATGAAGATGTTGGATTGCCTCTTGTGGATTTTGATCCCACAGAGCACGTCTTGGACGCAGATCAGATCGCTTTGGCGGACATTCTTGAAGACACGGAAGCACATCCCAGTGCCGACAAAGAAGACCCATGCGATGTCGAAGACCTGAAGAAGACTCATAGTGTGGACTTTGTTTGGCAAATCCCCTTTGTAAGTTTGATTAAAATATGGCCTTATTTAGTAACATTTGCTCTGCAGAGCCTGGCTGTTGATAGGCTTGACATCAACACTGACACCCTCATCATCTGCAGAGTTTTTGCAAGGCATGTCTGAGAGCCACAAGATGGATTTCCTCGTCAGACTTTCGAGGCAGACAACTATGAGTGTCTTGCTTCCCCAACAGCTCGTCTCAATGATACCTGCGTCAACAGTTGTTCCGCCCTTCTTTACTCAGAATTTTTGTCCTCAGCAGCTGCACAATGTGCAATACTCTCCACTCATGACCTCCCTTGCGTCTGATATCATGCTCAAGATGACACCTTATGGTGCAATCTTTCGTGGACTCGATATTGGGAGAAACCAACATGGATACTCCCCATTCACTGCCCATCCCCAGTCGGGCACTGGGTTGTATGCATCATCAAGTAAACAGCTTTTACTTTTCGATAGCCTTGCAGAGCAAAGGCCGTGGAAACACGACATAAAGGTATTTGAATGTTTCTGTCCACTGTGCTCGCTAACTATTCACAGGATATTATGCGGCTTATTTCTCACTTGTCCTTTGTTGCCTCCAAGAAGCTTGGAATCGTTCAGTATACTTTGGGATCCTGGTCTGCACACCCAATTGTAGTGAGTGATAAGGGATACATGTGAAAATAATTGTTCAGTAAAGTTCTCAGCTCAAACCTATGCAGACAAATGGGTATGACTGTGGGCTGTGGGTCTTGGCACAAGTAGCGGCAGTTCTACGGGGTTATGACATTACCAATCTACGTGAGGAGGATATGGGGGGATTTCAGCGATACCTTCAATCACTGATACTTAGCATTCCTGTACCTGGCAAGTAACTACGAACTATCACTGTAGGGATTTCTCCCCTTCTCCAATTCCAATGCCTCATGTGTACTACTGTAGATGCTGTGAGCTTGCCACTGCAGCCAACATGCTGCCATTCGACTGTTGCGGCCTCTGGACATGCCATCTCCAATGCTCTCATAAATAGCCATCCATCTTACTGTCTGCTCCTTGATAACATGCACTAGTTCACTGAATATTATTTCGTGGTCACTGTTGACGAAGCATCTCCCTTGTTGAGCCTTCACTTCATTTGACAGTCTGACATGCCGACCAAGCATGACATCCACAAGATTGCAAGTGAACCCTTCTTCTTCTGGTGTTGAATCGGGCTTGACATATGAGTATGGAGGTTCCTTCTCCCATCGGGGGAGGTCTGATTCATCCAGAGCATCGGCACTCTGGGCGGCTTCCAGGAACAGGGGTGATGTAGGTAAAGGGATGGTTGCATGATGGATAAGTGCTGGTGATACCAGGTCTGGGACAGAGCTAGGATGGTCGGGACCTGATCCAGGTGAAAGACCTTTACAAATAGTGTCTTTACCAGTGTGATGTCCAGTCCACTTGCTGTACGCACGGTGATTCTGGTCAGGTCACAGATGTTTGCCCCTGAAATTTTTATCTTGATCAATTGTCGAACTAGTACAGACATGCAATGTCAATTACTTAGTAGATGCATAGAGGGCCTTCTGCCTGCATTCCACAACTTGTCTTTCATGGAGAGTGAGGTATTTTGGTGTGTGTCCCATGTGAACTGCAATTGGGGACAAAGATGCAAAGTGAAACAGTGGTGCCTGGCAGACTCTACATTGTATGCATATGCTAATTCCCAGTGCATATTGGCAAGAACAGTATATAATATATGTCAATTATTTGGCAGTATCTGACAGGGGGACGAATGACAAAGTATTCCTGACTATTAATGTAAGTGATCATACATTTCCTGATGCTCCAGCTATGTTTTACTTTCAGTAGGAAGTTTATTCTATCTGTGATTGGCTGTTGCCATCGGAACTACTCGGCAACACTTGGCAACATGCCGCTGACCACCCTTGACCTCCATGCTCCTCAACAACCATTGCTATACAGGTTCAGCCTAACAATTGATCCAATAGAGGATACATTTTATTAAGAACCACAGAAAATGCACTCAATCACATATTCAGAGGCTCTCCACACCCTCTGAAATTCGCCATCACCACCTCAACCCAACTCCTTGGATTGGAAGGATCACGTCCTCTGTACTTCTTTGCAAGTTACAGCCTACTTTGCACCTCAGATGTGCACTCCTCTGGACTTCTTTGCAAGTTACGGCCCACCTTACTCCTCAGATGTGAACGTCAATTCTTGGTGGGTTGGCGACAATGACCATCCTCAAAGATGGCGCACCAATCGTCACTGCAGTCCTCTTCCCCCCCATTCCCTGCTTACTGTACACCTGGAAATTTTCATGTCCATGGTTAGGACCATCTCTCACTGCTGCACACTATCTGATATTTTTCAGAAAAAGATGTACGGTTCTGATGAGCCAGGAGTTGACCCTCAGGCCATTCACTTACCATCTCTATCAACCTGTCTGGATACCTCTTTAGCACGTCCAGAATTATCAACAAGTGGTCAGGATGACTTTGTGTTGGTACAAGTCGGAGGTGGTCGCCATGAACCTTCGCCCGCCCCAGAAATGACTCCAACATGACTCTGTCAGAAAATCAAGGCAACTACTCAAGACACTGGAATAGTTCGTGAAGCATCATTCCATCAAAGTCACTTGCCTCTAGTTGAGCCCTCAACTGAGGGTATCCAAAATGCTGATGATGTTAACCCTTTCCTCTCCAAACCTGTTAACCAGACCACCTCCAAAACTGACACTTCTTTGACTAGTAAGTTGCTCAATTCTTTTGAATGGTATTTTTTATTGAACCATATGGATCTAGCTGCTGACAGCGATGAAACACCACATGGGCCAGCCATTCAGAAACCTGTTCCAGCGGTCAACCCTCTCAATACCCTCATGAGAGCATCATCAAATGCCCCTCCTGATTTATCGCTGCCATCTCTACAACTTTCCAACACCCTTGCAGTGGAGACTCCCAAAACCGTGACTCATACTTGCAGCTCAGTTCCACCAGAGGCCCTCAATAAATTTGTGTTTGAGCCCGTAGAGGGTATTTACAATCCGAAAAGCAAAGTAGGTCTGTAACTTACTTTAGTTGAACATCTACCACACAGTACCATCACAGCATCCTCCTGATTTATCATCGCCATCCCCACGACCTCCCAACACCCTTGCGGTAGACACTCGCAAACCTTCAATTCAGATTCGTAGCTTGGCTCCACCAGATGCCCTCGATAGATTGGGGTTTGAGCCTGTAGAGAGTATTGACAATCCAAAAAGCAAAGTAGGTCCTTAACTTACCTTGGTTAAACATCTACTAAACATATGATTGTGAAAAGTCTGCACCTTCAATCAAGGCAGTCTCATTTTCTCATACACCATCATTGCCAGATACACCCACTACTCGCAGTCATCCCATTCCCAGTCAGTTACAAGGGGGTTTACCATCACTTCCAACCTCTCATGAACAAACTCTCAACATCAAAAGTGGGAATGACAAACAGACTGGCGACCCTGTGTATACTTGTGGCAGGCTACCAGACGCCCTCATGGATAATTTAATGAAGGTTTCCAGCAAGTCAACACAATATTTAGCAAACTCAGGGAAAGTAGGGGGATGCCTTGGCAGCAAGTTAGGGATCGATACAACCGCCAATACTCGCACTCAAATGCTCAAAATCTCTGGAACATATATTCAGCGTACTTGGCAAAGAACATGCAAACAGAACTCGCTTGGCTCCCAAGCAACCAGGAAGTTCAGGTACCTCCCTCTGTGGATGTCAGGAAGCAGTGTTATGAACATTTCAAAGATCAGCACCCAGACAAATACATTGACTTCTTGGAGACATGGAAGGAGGCCAAGGAGCTTGCAGATGTGGGTGCAACGGTTGCTCAGCGCCAGCAACTTTTCCTCAAGTCTGTGAGAAACCTTGATCACCTCATAAGTATTTCCTACATCAGGTCTGTGATATGTATTGAACGTCTTTGTTTTAGTTTTCTGGTCTATCAAAAGCACATGGGATTGAAGGTACTTATATCTTGGCCGGTAAGGTTGTCAACCAAGATAGTGGCCTTGGCCATGCTTTCACCACACCAGGTGCTGATGGAGTACGTTGTCATCATGCAGTGTGCTCTCATTGCTAACACTCATTTTAGTTCTTCCTTTCTCGGTGTCGTGCAGATACCGATGAGATCATCAGTCATTTCAAGGCACATATATAGTGAGTAAAGTTTCATATATACGTGAATCATTGTCTGATATATATTTAGTAACAGGGTGTCCCTGGATGGTGTCACAGAAGCCTTCGAAAGCACTGCTGAAGCAGCCACGGAGATTGTCACTGAGGGAAGAAAAGGCAAACAGCATGCTGTTGATGACAAGAAGGACCAGTCCGACAATGACATTATTGAAATTGTTGAGCGTCCAGATCCTGAAAAAGTCAAGCAACATATTAGGAAACTTATTGGTATGTCTTTTCTGTATCTACTCTCATAACCATCTAATACTTCTTAAAGAGAGTTTTGGACTCAAGTTTGCATCGCAAAAATTATTCCCATGGAAGTCTCTCCCAGGTCAACTGGTGAGCAATATGCTAGTCATGTATAACTGGCCAGCAGATGTTATCTTTCCAGGCGAGGAACGTCGTGGCAAGGGAAGCAGCAAAGGAATCTCGGACCTCACCCTTGCAGAGTGCTCCAAGCTCATCGGCGCTCTTACAGACACTAGTAGCAACAGGCTCTCTATTCAGTATGTTCCAAAGATGAAAGGTACGGTTTCATTTTCTCACCACCAATGGATGTTAATGTGGCTACAGTGGCTCTCATTGAGTCACAGACCCCAGTTTCATTAGCACCCCGCCATCGCACGATTCAAAACTCTCGAAGGGCAGGCACCTTTTCACCAACCATGCCATTGACTATCTCAGACCCAGTCAATTGCCTAATCCATCTGCTACAGACATCAAGAAGGCTAAAACGAAGAGGGCCACCCCAGTTGATGTCGACAAGGGAACCTCAGACATATCTGATGTTGAAGAGGTCCCCAGGGGCAAGCCCTCTAATTCTACCACCACCTCTGGAACAAATCTTCTTGGCATATTTCCTCCACAATGGCCTTTCAGGGTGGTAAAGAGGGCAGCAGCTTCCAAAACTATTGTCATCAGTGACACAATGTCTGAGCCATTGAACAATGACTATCAGCCTACCAAGGAATCTCAGGATGCCCAGGACAATGACGTGGATATGGAAGGCGGTGAGGTCGTTGGTGGGAAGAGCAGCATTGGGGATACCAACTCCGAGTACAAGCAAGAACCATCATCGCGCAAGCGCAAGGCAAAGTGGCCTCAAGTGAACAACCCAAAGCAGAAAACCCATGCCATGTCTTCGGACAGCAAGGACCAGGCATCCAAATGGAGCAAGACAGTGACTTCCAAAGTGCCGAAGGCCTGTGGTACAAGGCGGAAGGTCGACCACCACATTCCATCGTCACCAGTGTGTGTTTCATCAGAGGATGATGCATGTCCACAGAAAGGCACTCGCTCTAACATTCCTCGCAACGAGTCCATGAATGCCCAAGCGGTTTTAACTTGTTCAGATTCTACTCGTTACACTGTCACCCCGGCTTCTGCACCAGACCCTCACAAGGAGTCTGTCGGAACTGCAAAGGCACTTGTTCCCCCCTCGACCTCAGACTCTGTGCATTGCAGTGTTGCACGCGTCGACTCTAACAACATGTCTGTCCTTATTGCCTTTATCACTTTAAGCATCACGTTTGACTACTGTTTCTAGCAATACCAGTTTGCCCGACACTCCTAAAGTTTCGGGCATCATTTCTCACAACGTTTGTTTACCGGATGTGTCTGCAGATACAGGCGGTATTTCCAACAGTGCACATTCACTTATTGGCCCTGGAGTCTCAGCTGGCTTACCCAATGAGGCCTACAACAAAAAGGATAGAGGTATGCTTGGTTACTTTCTTTACATGCAACTGCTAACGACTCCAGGATATGTAGTGTTGGAACTGCTTGTGCCGGCTCCAAGAAGCCCAGTTACTTGGTCTGCTGCTGAGCTTTTTGCTGGGCAGGATGATGTGGTAGCTGCCCAGCCACATGCAGATTTCTTCACTGGTGATACAAGTGGCATCACAACTGGACCAGGTTCATCTACACTTATGCCGTCGTACTCAGAACCTCCAACAATGCACCTCACCTCATCGATTGAAAATCAAGCAGAGCGCCCAAGACCCCGTCTCGTGCAGGGTAAAACGCAGTCAGGACACAAAAGCGAACCTTTCAGTCTTCAGAACCGGGTGTTCCCCAACAATTTGGAAAACTCCAGACTATCCAGCAACACTTTGCCTCCAGTCTCAGCCAAGTTACTGGCTGCCAAGGAAGGACATGTACCTGCAGCTAAAAGTGACGCAATGGCCTTCAGGAAAGCGGACCATATTCTATTCAGGGTGGAGTACATCCACCTCACACTTACCATCCTTCATCCCAAGACTCATCTATCCCTCCCTCTTAACAGCACACATTCATGGAACAGCTTCCTGGGCCAGGGTTACCACCGTGGCAGATGCTAGGTGGGCCGTATGGATATGGCACTGGCATCCACGGAGGGTGGTACAACCACCCCGCAGCACCTACCCTCCCCCATATCCACCACCCATCCATCCGCCCTACCACAGACAATACGCAGACAGCTCACGTGACCCAACAACCATGCTACAATCACAGCATACGAATGTTGGACATCCGAACACGATTGCTCGTGGACCGGGCTATTATTTCAGTGGTACAAACCATGGAGCATTGTCATGCACCAAACGTGTTTGGTACTGTGGACATGGAGAAAGTTAGCCGATGAACTAATGCGAAGAATGCACCCAAGATCTGTTGAAAGATTGTCCCGACTTGAGGGATACAGAAAGCCCTCGCTATCCATATCACGCAAAGTCAAGACTATCCTTATGCGAAGGATGAATACAAGCTTGTCATAGCCATCTATCGCACAAGAATGACTACCCTGGAGCAAGAGATGACTGCCGATGTCTAGCAGTTATCCCTCGCATGAGAACCGCCAAGAATCAGAAGAATCCAAAGGATTAATGACCATTTCAGTATGAGAGAGGAATGCAAGCTTCTGCAGTCCAACTCCCATACCAGAACAACCAAAGAAGCAGGAGAAACGATTGAGAAACAAAGGAGAAAAAGAAGAATCATTTTTAGCGCCCAAATGTCAAATTTAGGCGCCCAGTGCCAGCATTCCGATATTTTGAATAGCTCCATCGTTTTTGAAGCTACCAGACACGTGACTATACCATCATGGAGCCTAGACCATGGTCTATCTGCCTGTCAAGTTCCGACGTAAATCCGTTTATTTCCCACGGAGATATTCCACCCACAATCCAGACACCCGCTTCATCAGTCACTATGGAGTCCGCATTTTCTCTCGAACGTTTCTCTGCTATTGCAGCAGACCTTGACTATGTCCTACTCTTGGGACAGCCTCTCCCTGAGTTCCTGTGCACTGCCTGGCACATATCTTCCCAGCCTGCTCCCTCAGTCCCTCTTGTTCTTGGTCAGCACGTTCTCCTCATCAGTCCTGCATCACGCACATACTTTGGTTGCCTCAAGTCTATCGTTAGACTTGAAGATTCATACCTGGTCATCTCTGTGTCTCCTGAGTCCTCTGCATATGGTCCTTTCATCCCAGAGTCCTGTCACATCCATCTCCCTTCATCATTCATCTCGCTTCCCTGGACACGTCAAATCCGCTACTCACGTTTCACATCCCTGCTATCCCACAACAAACATGGATGAAATAGTGCTCTAGAACCCTTCTTAGGAGCCCTTATAGAGTACAGAACCTTCCCCTTACTACTCAAGGGAAGACTGCTCTTCGGGAGCACCAAATCTTGCGTTTTTGTCCTACAGAAGCTCAACCCAAGGGATTTGTGACACTCTGTGACCAACTGTTACTCTTCTAGACATTCCAGGCCCCCTGACACTGCTCTTCTGGTCGGATCAATTCTCTTATTATC
>Ga0307518_10003774_pt1 | contig 10885 bp, 12 predicted proteins | sample 25_EM_MG_FD_203889 | JGI IMG/M metagenome (GOLD analysis project Ga0307518, IMG submission 203889) | Populus trichocarpa ectomycorrhiza microbial communities from riparian zone in the Pacific Northwest, United States - 25_EM | ecosystem: Host-associated > Plants > Roots > Unclassified | place... | reverse complement strand
TTCTGCGTTGGTACTCTTTTTATCATGAACATTTCAAATGTATTTACAAGTAACTCTTTCTCGAATATTTCAACTGCCAGACTCTTCCTGAATGCTGATACATCTATATGTACTCTTTGATTTTAGTCTCAAGTTTTTGTACAGAATAACATTATCAGTGCAGTTTTCTGATCACGAGGGAAAACCTGAATTCTTTCCTCGCTAGACTGTGGACTAGCTCTTTTCAACTCATGAGTTACTTGAGATGATTCCTTTGGTCTCAAATACTGCATCCTTCACATACTTGCAAACAAAATTGCGCGCGCGCATGTGAATGTGTTATCTTATAAATTTGCTTATGAAACAGAGGTGGTGACCGGAAGTCTCGCGGTAGCTGTCATTTGGAAAAGCTTCCTGACTTAAGCTCAGTGCTGGATTCACCGGACATCCATTTCAAAATATTCTTTGATGTGTTATCGAAACATTCAAATGAATAACAAGCCATGAACTTGCATTTGTTGAATGTGACAAGCATGTCAGCACGGAGAAAGGATGGCCACCCATCCGTGTACTATCTAGGATCAAGTATAGGTCCACCCTCCCTACACCGTCAAGACTGCAGCCATTGGTACCTGCCTGGTGTACCTGATTCCTGGAATGAGCTTCTTTATACGCTTCTTCTCAAGTGGGAGTCTGTTCATGCACAAAATCTAACAGAATCTTCTCAAGCTACTCCGTGACTGCACAGGAAGTTATCTGTTTTGACCAACGTGATCAAAGAACGGCAGTTCATAGATCAAAGGTTGCTGTTTCCTCAAACCAATCAACAAAATCATCACTTGCTGAGTTGGTTGTGATGCGTTCGCTTCCAGGTCATCCACTTGATCAATCACAGTTTCCATCGACAATCTTTGGGAAAATTTAAGTTATACTGTTTTTTGATGAATTTTGTTCCCAGAATGATTGGGGACACTTCACAGGCATCGTGAAGAGATACACAAAGGCATGCTTTTCCTTTTGTTATACAAAGTGCATTCATTGGGACAGAAAAACCATAGAAAGATTCTGATAACGCCACTTGTACACTGTTTATGCAAAGCAAAAACTGGAAATTTAACAGTACGATTTCTCCTCCTCTGTTTAATTTACATACCACTGGGAGCAGGACTTTTCAGCTTTAGTCATTGTTAAAGAATGTAAAGAATCCAGGGAATGGAAATTCTCAAAGTACATACTATGCTAGTTTTGGGGGCCTTTATTTCCCTACAGTGCTCTTGAATTTGTGTTGGTTTCCTGACACAAGCATGGAAAAACTCGTAACTTAAGCTAGAAATTTATGAATTAAGGATTTGGTTGGCCAAAAATACGGACTTCCATGCCTTGATGCAAATCGAAAGCATGGGGCATTACCACTTCCCTATCAGGTGCTCCCTGTGAATTTATTATGCGCAATTTGCAGCGTGGTGAGCAAAATGGATCTTGCAAAGGAGATTGAGGGTTTTAGAGATTAAGCATTCAAGAGGACAATGCCTGTCTTATCCCCTCCTTTGAAGTTATCCACTAGCTTACTTCCCTTTAATCTTGATGAAAGGAAAGGCCACTCCATGCTCCCCTGCTTTTGACAGCAGTGGGTGCCATTGACAATTTTTGGTCAATCATAATTGCATAACTTTCAAAGATAAAATCGGGGAGACATTCACGCACAAACAGGCATGCTTGATAGTCCATAAGAATCCAAAATTGGATGGGCATGTTCAAGAATGAACAAGAAAACTAATAAGCCAAAATAACTAAATAAGAACGAATACATGATAACGAGTGACAGGAAAGAACAAGCAAAAACCTTATCAGCCAAACTAAGTACGAGAACATTGAAACGGATAAGTTTGGACACACTGTCCATGGTGTGCATAGATAACATGGTAGCCAAAGAAAAATCCTATCTTGTCGAGAGCCCAATTGTTTAATCAGAAAATGGGTATTGCTCATACCTAATCGTACAATCATGGAGCACCGAACGAGCCCCTATTCGGCTTTGACAACTCGCAAACATGGCTGTTTTAGCCGTACCAAGACATGATGAGCAGTCGGAGCTGGTGAGGTTCTGATTACAAGCAGCATGACCATAGGCAACAGCATTAGGATAAGGAGAGATGTTGAAGTAGTCATAATTCTTGCTCGTTGGGGTTACAGCCTCAATTTCTGCAAGGACATAAGCTAGACTAGTACCAAAAGGATCACCCTTTGAGTACACCCCTGAGTTGCAGAGAACAGTTGTCACGTTGGTATCAGGAACACTTGTAGCAATGACGCACCATCCAAAGAATCCGATGAAAACCAGGGCCAGTTTTGGAGGAAAACCCATGTTTCTTGTTCTCTTCATTTTGATCAGAAATGAAGCTTCTCCTTGACTTCTTATTTCAAGCTTTCATTGGTTTCTACATCATTTTTCACAATTAAAGGAGTGATTTTTGTTCTTTTCATGTGTCTTATATCTGATAAGAATAAATACAAAAAAGCTCCTAAACCTATGACGTGTTTCACAGTTCGGTCCCCAACCCATGAAATCTCTCCATCTCTTCCATTTTTTTTTCTCATATAAGAGCTTCTCTCTCAATTATCAAAATAAAAATAAAAAACGTTCTTCACCCAAAACCCTCATGCACTATCACTGTTTTATGTTGTTGAATGGTGGTGAAGAATCGGTTTTATGGATTTTGATAGGTCGGTGACGTGAATGTAGGAAACTTGGTTGATTTGTGGAGGTGGGTTTATACGATTGATTATGGTTTTTGAGGAATTGGTTATGTGGGGAAGAAGATGGATTAGAAGTCTTTGAATAACGAGGATTGACAGGCCCGGTCAAAAACAGTGTTCAATTTGCTCCATTAATAGTTCTTTGGGTCTTTTAATTGGAATTTGATTAATATCTTTTTTTTTTCTTCGAATTTTGGAGAGTTAATTCATATGATTTTAGTGGCTTAAATGTGGAACTGGGCTTCTTCTTCTTCTTTTTTTCTTTGAGCTGACATTTTTTTCGACCATCATGAATGCAAATGTGGGTTCTTGATTTTTGGTTTGGATCATTTGATTCTGAGTGCTGAAACTTGTGTTTGATATTTAATTTTATTTAAATAGGTTTTAGATTTTATTTTATGCAGTAAAGCATCTAATTGAATGTATACTAGTTAAATATGATGTGTTTCTTGAATGATAATATAAACACTGATATCTAACATAACATTTAAATTAACATCATTAATGAGATATAACATTAATAAATAAATGAGAGGTACGACTTTCTTTGAAATCTAATTGAAAATTGAAAATAATAAAAATAATAATTATATATAAAGTAAAAAAAGATACATACACACGTATATTTTTTTTATTTTTCTAATTTAACTAATCGCTGTGTGTGTGTGTATTCTAATTTTTACCTTGGTTATGGAGAAAATCTTTCTCTGGCAATTCATTAATAAAATCAAGCCTAAATATGATATTAGATTTAAGAGTTTATATCATCACTTAAATAACATAAAAGAATTTATGGTGTTCGAGCTATAATTAATGATATTTTTTAAATTACTCAATAAGATTCATTTTATAGAAATAGATAAATATAAGTCGAGAAGAGAAATAATAAGAGATATATTCTTATCATTTTTTATAAATTATAAATTTTATTTTTTTACTTTTTTTTTGTGTTTGGTTTTTTTTTTTCAAAGTGAAAGAATAACATGTGATACATGATAAGTTAGAGCTGATTTGTATCTATCCCTATTTTATAGCTATATTATTGAGGATTTTAGATTATTCTCATGTTTGTAATATCAAAATCTTATCATTAATTTTGAATGATTATAATCTAATAAAAACCTAACACTTTCTTAGAGAGCTTCATTGTTCCACAAATCATTTCTTTTATAAATTCAAACTTTTTTTTTCTTTTAATCGCATTCTTCAATTGCCTAATTATATGGAATTAGTATTGCTGTTATTGTAGAAGTTCTAAATAAAAAAAGGGGATTAAATTGCAAAACACGAAGAACAATAAGTTTGATCCAAAGTTTTTACCAATGTTTAATTTGGTCCGCAAGTTCATTTTATATCCATAAATGAAAGAAAGACTTGCTAAAAAATAGTGGTTGAGATGATTGCCGACAATATGCAGTAGTTCTGTTGGGGACCGAAGCCTCTGTCTCTCAGCCATTTCTGCTCAGGACAACACTAATGACGAAGGCTACCCCACTTTTTATTTAGCCTTTTAATACTGACCAACCCCAAAAGCTAATGATGGTGCCACGCAGATCTGACCCTCAAATAAAGTAGCTTCTTATTTTTTGTTTATTTTTTAAATATTTTTATATTATTTTAATATGTTAATATTAAAAATTAATTTTTTAAAATAAAAAATTATATTTTAATATATTTTAAAATAAAAAAAAACAATTTTTATTACTGTTCTACACAGCCACTTCAAATTCAACTTCAAGTGGTTTTCGGCCAAGATTTACGGCCTCTGGTTTCAAGGTGGATCGTGGTGGGCCACGCGATTCACAATTGAAAAGGCACGACGCCTCTACCCATGTTATATTGGAGTGTTCATGTTATTTATTCAAAGTATTTTTTTAAATATATTAAAATAATAATTTTTAAATATTAATATATTAAAATTTTAATATATAAAAAAATTATTTTTTTAATAAAAAATTGTTTGGGCCGTATTTTCAAAGAGCGCATGCATCTTTGTTCACTTTAGAGGGCAGTTTTTGGACCATGCTTTTTACACATGTGACAACCTTAAACGACAATCTTTGCGGTCCACATTTGCCCCTTTGTAGTTTGGTGGTTTACGCTGAGACTTTGTTCCTTCGATGGCTGAGTAAGATTTCATCCAAATTGCCGGTTTAGGTTTGAGTAATTATAATTTCTTGATTAGCTTTGCGGGCACGATTGCACAGCATGAGTACACTATATATATATATATATATATAAATTTACATTATTTTCTTTTATAAGATAAAAAGTAATATAACATTACCATAGCAATTAATATTTCCATAATATTTATCAGTAAATTTACAGGTTAAAACAAGATATATGCGCTCTGCTGACATTGCCAAGCAGTGATCAGTGCGTGCCTTTCTCTGAATAGTTTATCAGCCAAGCCAAAAAATTGGCGAATAGTTGTGCGTAATTTAGAACTTTAGCCTTGAAGGAAACCAGCAAGTTCTCCAAGCTCTTCCACCTCCTTGGATAAATCTTCCAGCTTCTCTACCACCCCCATTAGTGTGAACACAAAGCTTGCTACTGCAAATCCCTCAGCATTATCAAGTTTCCCTAATTTGAAAGGACACATGACCTGACTAAGCTCTTGTCTCACTAATTTTAACTTAGGTACCATGAAAGCCCCTGGCTGGCACCTTCTCATTTTCATGATGCTCTCTCCAAGCTCTCTCAGAGTCCAAGTAAGTGATGACCCAGCTGCTTCACAAGGTTCTTTTATTGACTCTCTCAAAGCTTGCAATGGCTATTATAACACAGTTTGAATGGTTTAAGTAAAAAAACTTCGGAAACTTGAATAGAAATGTTGAAAGGGAAAGTTTAGTACATATTAGTTACCTCTTCGGGAGAATTAAGAGAACCCTTAAGTGAAAGAATGATCGCAGCCAATTCTCTAAGAACCTCTCCAATCTTTTGGTATTTGTCCCAAGGATGGGATAGCCCAAATCTGCCATGCCACGGCTCCCATTTCGCAAAATATACCTAAGAAGAGAGTACAACTTTTAATAATCAGAGACTCCATGTTTTGGGATAGAAGAAATACCAAATTAAATGGGAACATTTGTTTGACAGTGAGATACTTGTGCTATTGTCAAGTTATTGGGAGACAAAGAGAAGAAATATTATACCAAGGATTCATCCTTTGCCTTGGAGTTTAGCACTGATATGCAGTCCCTGAAACTAGCAGTCGGCTGAACTGACTGGTTTTCCTTTTCATTGACTAATCTGAAATACTCCTCTATGCATCCTGCAAAACGATTTAAATTCTCACTCCTTTCTAGTTCTTACTGTCAAAAAGGATAAAATATAGAATATACATTCTGAAAATTTATATTTTTCACTAACCGTTAATTTTATCAGTGTAGTTCTTAATTGATTTTTTATTTTGAATATATATTGCCTACCTTCTATGGAGCTTGCAAGGCCTTCAAATTTGGATACCATAGAATCATGAAGCTCATCGCTAGCCCACATGGGAAACACAAACAAGCTTATGCAAATGCAGATGGCGAAGCCCAAAACAATCATCACGAGACGTTCGCGGGCTATTTCAATGACATTCTCTTCACGTAAACCGGATACTGAAACCAGATTGAATGTGAGGATGAATATCATCACTCCATAGTCATATCTCTTCTTAATGTTTGGATTCAGTCTAGCGTATGTTGCTGCCCCACCTGATCCACAATCAGTATTGTCAATTATATATGAGTATCGAAATCAGTGAACGAGATTGATCAAACATTCTATGGACATATGCATGTATATGCAAAATATATCGTTGTATTTTCTGTTCTTAAGATAATAATTAAAAGCAAGATTAATTTGAGTGAACCGGAGGCCTATTTTTTTAAACGTACATTTAAAAGCGAGGGCAGAAATTAATAAAGAACAAAGCTGACACAGGGGGCTTAGGCATAGTATGTATGATAATTAAAGTATTAAACCGATAAAGTTAGTGTTTGAAATTAAGTTTTAGATGTCGTGATAGCATATCACTTTACTGTTCGCTGTCGCATGGAATGGAATGCACACACAAGGAATATTCATTAACTAATTAAGAGATCAGAATAAAATATTTTCATTCTAGAAGCAATTAATGAACAACGTATTTGACTATGGAGCACAAAGAAACTGGGATTTGTTTTTACAAGAAACTGGGATGTTGCTGAAGAATGGCGAGGAACGTTTATAATTGTATTGGCCTCGAAAACTTCATGGTTAAAGAAGAAAAGCAATGTTGATTGTTGTAGCAATATTCATCATTTTTTTGTTGTTTTGGAATTTTTTATTGATCTTGAATCCTGGGAAGGATGAAAACCTTACCAAAAATAAAGACAGAAACACCAACGACAAAAGGGTTGCCGATACCACCAACTTGCTGACCTAAAACGGCTGCTAAATATCCCAATCCGCCTCCTAAAACAGTCCCAATTCCACGACTCAAGCCCTTGCTAAGGGTAGCTCCTGAAATGCATGTGATATCAAATCAAGAAAAAGTTTGGAAAACATAGCATCGCATGCAAATGCAATATTTACTACGACAGTTTAAACAAATTAATACTATATAGTATATATATCAACCTGCATGGAACTCAAAGATGACCACAACAGTCATTATAGCCCACATCGCATTATCGTCTCCAACTTCTTTATAGAGAGTGTCAACGAAGTAGACAAGAGAAACCAAAACCAGAGCAATTCCAACTTTGATGGCGTGAATAGCTTTTCTTATGGTATCCCTATTTTTCTGGACATAAGAAATAACAGGACTTAGAGAAACTCGGAATTTCTTTTCCTGTTTGAGATCATGAGTAAATCCCTGATCTCCATCTGGGATAGGGATAACAACTGAGCCCATGATATTACTTAGTTGGTGGTACTCTCTGCTATTTTTTTTTCCTCGAAAAAAATATGACTTGGTTTGTTGAATGGTTGAGGTGGAGAGGGTGCATGTATTTATAACAACAAGGATCGATCGCTCGAGATATAAAAAAAGTGAAAAAAACAGTAATTGTGCCGAAGCTTCAAAGTGGACATACACGGTTTCACATTTCAAATCACACACACTTACATGGCCATGGGGTAATGCACTGAAACATGCAAGCCTGCAATATTTATCTTAACGTTGGGTTCGTTTTAGTGAACTTAGCGTGATCTAGTGGAACACCTTGAACAACACGAGTGTACCTTCTGCTACAGTAATGTGGGGGATCGTCTTCTCGCATCACCTTGATATGTATACGTATAAACATTTGTCTTAAGTTGAAAACACAATTTACTTGATGTTAATTATAGGTAGCCTGTCCATCCATTTTGGCATAGGGCGAACCATGACATGGCTGTGTCAATAATTCATCTAAACTCAAGTTAAGAAGAATAGCTGGGATTTAAACTTGAGAAAAAAAAAACATAAAATTATACCTCGTATATCAATTTAAATTCTTGAAAATCGTATAAAATTAGTATAGAGATACTGCTGGATGATTAATAAAAAATCACCGGTTGCAACTTGCATCGCCAATAGAGAAACCAAAGGCCGACAGTACTGGTTCATTAAATCTAGTCAAGCATTTTCGATTACTATGTCACGCAAATGGTTGCAAGAACGGGTGGAACTAGCATTGTCGTATTTGATAAGTGATCATGATTCCTTGAAGACCATCTCAAGTGTCCCAAAATTTTCTTGAATGTACTTTACTCCTGTGTGTACGTCTAGATAGTGCGCGATAGAGCAATTCACTTATTGACAATTTCTTTTTAATCCAAGTGGCCGAGATTTTATTTTCACAGTCTTGGTGAAATACATATCGTTAATGTCCTCGAGAAACGTAGGATGGTTTGAATATTGAAGCCCTAGAGCTAGAGAGAAACGAAGTCGGTTTGACGACGAGTCAACGCAGGAGACACTGAGTAAAGCAGATAAATAAATAAATTTATACTTTAGTGATCATTAAGTAGAAAGTGACACCACATACATACCATAGTGGGATTTTTCCTATTATATTTTACACACCACTTGCTATTGTCTCTTACGTGATCGTGTTGAGTAGCTCTTCAAAATTGGGTTTGAATGGCCTGTTTGAATGGCCTGTCTTGTTTTCTCTCGTTTGAACAAAAATCTAATGCTTTATTTGATTGCACAAATCACTGAAGTTAGTGTCACCATCGCTAAGAAATTAGGTATTGATGTAGAGCCAGCCCTTCTGATGTATCAACTTGAAGATATATAGCGTTTCTTTTTTAAATTAAAATATTAATTTCATTTGACAATCTTAAAAAAATTAAATATATGAGCTCTATCATTGTTTAATTTGATTTTTATGAATAAGAGATTCACTTTATTTGTTTCCGTTAATAAAACTAACGAAGAATGTTTTCATATATATCTTGTAAACTTCCAATTCCTCCTATCAAAAGTCTAGATATCTTATCAATTAGATCTCCGTAAAAATCCATTTTATGATTACATTAAAAAGCAAATTTAGTCAAAAAATATAATTCAATAAAAATATAAATTTGGAATTCACAAAAATATTTTTAATGAAATCATAAAATATGTATTAAAAATACAAATTCAAATTTCATTTAAAATTGAATTAATAAAAAGACTATATCAAAGCCTAGCTAGGTGGAAATACTCAAATGATTTTTCACAAGAATCACTGTAGTTATTTCTTTATTTTTTTATATTTATATTTAGTTGTGTAAAATGCTACCGTTTAGTTTAATTCGATGTGATCTAGAAATTTTGCATGAACATAAAATCTCTAATTAATGAGTCAAATAATAACGTAGCAGAATATGCTTTAAGCATAAAACAATAAACTAATAATAACGTAGCAGAATGCTTTAAGCATAAAACAATAAACTGTGTATAATTAATTAAAATTAAAGGTATATAAGCCATCACTATATAAGCCATATATTTTTTTTATAATGTTCGGATTGAGGTTTTGAATTTGAAAAATTCTAATAATAAAGGATTCTTTGAAATCAAGTTCCCAATAATCCATAATTAGTTTTAAAAATATTAATTTTTATAATAAAATATTTATGTTGAAGAATAATTTTCAACAAAATCTCAATCCAAAATTTAAGGAAATAACATGTTTAATTTATCCTTAAATATATCTATCAATCATATTAGCAAAAATTAAAAGTGGTGGAGCTTTTATTGTGCACCACCTCATAAAATATTGATCATTACAATATTTTTTTTATCCGTGTCTTTTTTTTTGTTTTTTTTAATCTATGTTGTTTTTTCCCACTAATCTCACCATTTAACATTTGTCAGAATCAAGTCCTTTTATAATTTTTTTTTAGATTGATTTGTTTTTCAATTTTCATTATTTAACAATCAGTTGATTGAGAGTTAAACTTCATAATTTGTTTTAATTTGCTTTCTATAGGGTTATCATAATCTAATGACTCAGGTAACGGGTTTGGCTAGTTAACCTGGTTGACTCAGGTTTTTTTTTTAGTTTACATTCTATAAGGTTATCTCGATCTTATAACCTAGGTAATGGTTTTGGTGAGTTAACCCGGGTTGACTCGAGTTTTTTTATTCTTTATTTAATTGACTTTATTTCAATTTTGTCATTCAACCTTAGGTTGATTGAATATTAAACTTTATAATTTATTTTGATTTACTTTATATGAGGTTATCATGATCTTATAACTCGAGTTATGAGTTTGACAGGTTAACTAGGATAGACTCAGATTATTTTGTTGGGTCATTTTTTATATTAACTTCATCCTTTAATTGAGGTTTTGAGTTTGAATTTTTTTGACAATCAAGCCATCACTAAAAGAGGTGGTGCTTATTCTGTGTACCACCTCACAAATTTGAGCTTGAGCTTCATGATTTATTGTCGTCTTCTTTCTCTGTTGTTATCTTAGTATCATAACTCATATCGTGGGTTTGATGGGTTAATGTAGTTGACTGGAGTTTTTTATTGTGGGTTTGATAGGTTAATCTGGTTGACTGGAGTTTTTTCTTTCTTTTTTTAAATGGTATTTTTTTTTCAATTTTATCTTTTAATATTTGGTTGATTAGGAATTAAACTTCATGCTTTATTTTGGTTTGCTTTCTATGAGATTATCCTCGTTTTTTTTT
>Ga0307518_10003773_pt1 | contig 10887 bp, 8 predicted proteins | sample 25_EM_MG_FD_203889 | JGI IMG/M metagenome (GOLD analysis project Ga0307518, IMG submission 203889) | Populus trichocarpa ectomycorrhiza microbial communities from riparian zone in the Pacific Northwest, United States - 25_EM | ecosystem: Host-associated > Plants > Roots > Unclassified | place... | reverse complement strand
CACCAGAGCGTGCTCGAACGGCAGCTCGACCGAGCGCACATCGACGCACCCGACCGACTTCAGCCACGCCGAAGCCTCGGCCACCGGCCAGGCCATCCCCCGCCCGGTGGCGAGAATGTTGAGGTACAACGAAAGCCGCGCCGACAGCGGGCCGCCGGTCTCGTCGTCCGCGGCCGCGAACCCGTAGATCGAGATCTTCCCGCCGGACGGCAGCACCTCGTACGCCTTGGCCAGCAGCATCACGGACTGCTCGGCCGTGAAGGTGTCGAGGACGTGGCTGAACAAGGCGTGGTCGGTGCCACCGGGGAACGGGTCGGTCAGCAGATCGGCCGGGTGCAGGGTGAGCCGGTCGGTGACCTCGGCGGGCACCCGCTGTTCGGCGAGCGCCACGCTGCTGGCCAGGTCGAGCAGGGTCGCCTTGAGGCCGGGGTTGGCCTTCAGCAGCGCCGCCGCCGTGGTGCCGTCACCGCCGCCGACGTCGAGCAGGTGCCGCGACGACTTCACGTCGATGTGCTCCAGCAGCCCCGGCATCGTCTGCAGCGAGAACGCCGACATCGCCGTGTAGAAGATCCGCGCCTTCTCCGGGTCGTTGCCGAGCCGCGCGTACAGCGTGTCGCCCGGACCGTCGAGGGCGTCGAGGGCCTCGTTGGTGCCGGCACGCAGCGCGGAGGTCATCCGCGCGAACGCCGGGTAGTAGATGGTCTTCCAGCTGAGCAGGATGTGCTGCCAGCTCTCCGGCCCGGTCGTGGCGAGCAGCTCGGTCGCGACCGGGTGGTTCACATAGTCGACGCCCCGCTTCTCGATCAGGCCCGACGTGGTCAGCGCGAGCATCAGGACGCGGACCTTGTGCGGCTCCAGGCCGGTGAACTCACCGAGCGCCGCGGCGTCGGCACCGCCGCGCTCTTCCAGGAACTCGAAGATGTCCAGCTCGATACCGGACACCACCGCGTTGAACAGGGCGGGGCCGTTGGCGATCAGCTGGAAACGACGGTGGACCTCGGTGGAGTCGAGCGATTCCTGCATCTGCAGATTTCCTTTCCGGCCGGCGGAGACTTCCGCAGACGTTGAGAACGACACCGGCCCGCCTCAGAAGGAGCCGGACGCCGGTCCGGCATTGGCGTCGAAAGAGCTGCCGGAGTAATCGGGATGGAGTACGGAGAAGGCATAGGTGGCGGGCGCGGCGATCATCGCCACGACCCCGAGGACGAGCGCCGCCGTGACCAAGGATTTCGACGCGCTTTCTCGCAGCCGCGCCAGGATCAGCACGACGAGGGCGGCGACGCCGAGCACGAGCGTGCCCCATTTCGCCCACGGCAGGAAGTTCGGGTAATGGGACCACAGCCAGGCGCCCCAGGCCAGTTCCGCGGCGATCGCGATCGGCAGGATCCAGCCCTGCCTGCCGCCGTTGCGGTACGCCCGCCAGAAGGTCACGATGCCGAGCCCGGAAAGGGCCGCGATCGCGGGAGCGAGTGAGGCGACGTACGCGGTGTGCGCGACGTCGCTCGCGCTGAACACGAAGAGGAAGGTCACCAGCCAGACGCCCCACATCACCAGTCCGCCGCGCACCGGGTCGGTGCGCTCGGCGCGGCGCCACCACCAGAGCCCGCACAGCAGCGACAGCAAGGCGAGCGGGAACAACCAGGCGATCGCGACGCCGAGGTGACCGTCTAGGAGCTTGGTCGCCCCCATCGGATCCGCTCGTGTCTCCACTTTGGACTGATCCGGCTGCGGGCCACCCGGCCCGAGCGGTTGGTCGCCGTCGGCCTTCGGGCCGAGGTTCCCGTTCTGCTCGTCCTGGTGCTTGGTCCCGAAGTTCCCGTTCTCGTCCAGTCCCTGGCCGCCGCCGGGACCTTGCGGATCCCCTGGGCCGCCTTCCGGACCGCCCGGGCCACCGCCGGGACCGTCACCAGGACCGCCCTCGGGCCCACCAGGGCCGCCGCCGGGGAAGTCACCGGGACCGCCGCCGGGGCCGCCCGGCCCGAGCGAAGGCAGACCGCCGCGGCCGTTGGGGTCCTCCGCGCCGGGCAGGTGGACGCCGATGCGGCCGAGACCGTTGTAGCCGAACACCATGGCGAACGCGCTGTTGTTCGTGGTGCCGCTGACATGCGGCCGCGTGCTGTCCGGGGTGAAGGTGTAGAGCGCGATCCACGACAGCGACACCGCCAGCGTCACCACGCCGGCGATCCCCAGATGCGTCACGCGGCGGCGCACCTCGACCGGAGCGGTGAGCAGGTAGCCGATCGCCAGCGCGGGCAGGATCATCCACGCCTGCACCATCTTCGCCTGGAAGCCGACGCCGACCCAGACACCGGCCAGCACCAGCCACTTCAGTCGCGCCTCGAGCACGGCGCGCTGGTAGGCGTCGACGGCGAGGACCAGGCACATCGTGAGCAGGCCGTCCTGCATGCTGTGCCCGAACATGGACGCCAGCACCGGGGTGAGGGTGAAGACGCCGGCGGCGAGCAGGCCGGGCACCACACCCGCCCAGCGCCGCACGACCCGGTACAGCACCAGCACCGAGATCACGCCCTCGATCACCTGCGGCAGCGCCAGCGACCATTCGTGGTAGCCGAAGATCTTGGCCGAAATGGCCTGCGGCGCGAACGATCCGGCGAGTTTGTCGAGCGTGTACGTGGCCCCCGGGTCGACGGTGCCGTAGAAGAACGCCTTCCAGCTCTCGGACATGCTCTTGGCCGTGTCCGAGTACAGCGGGGCGAAGTCGACCCTCGGCAGGTTCCAGGCGTAGAGCACCAGCGCGACGAACGCGATGCCGAGCAGCGCCGGACGCGCCCACGGCGGCTGATCGGCGGGCGAACGCCAGAACGCCCAGCGGCCGCGCGCGCCCTCGGGCGCGGCGTCCGGTGACGGTGACGGCAGATGAGTGAGTGTTGCGGACACCCCGGTACCTCGCTTAACCGTTGTCTTCATCGACGAGAACGGGCCAGATGGTTTCGCCGAATCCGCCCCGCGGTGAGTTCTTCCGCGCGTGCTCGTCCAGCCTCGCGAAGAGATTCTTGTTCCGGCCGTTGAGCATTGTCAGCTGGGAAGAATAGCATTCAATGGCTTCGTTCTTCCGTTTCCAATTCTCCGCGGTCGCGGGAACGAATTCGGAATCCCCGAGGCGGAAACCGGGCGGCAGTTCGATCTTTCCCGGAGTGAACATCGAATACGGGAGGTCTTCCCACACCCGTATCGGAATGTTCTTCTCGCGCGCGGCCGACAAGGCGGCGTCACGGGCGGCCACGTTGTCGGGATGGTCGACGACGGCCGCGCACGTGACGATCATCGTCGGCTCGAACTCCCCGGCGACCGCCTCGATGTCGTCCTTGATCTCGGCGACGAGTGCGTCGTCGCCCTCCGGGGAATCCTGGGCGAGCGCGAGCTTTTGCCCGCCCTCCACGTGATCCGTGAGCCAGCGGCCGTCCGGCAGCCTGCGGTAGATGGAGTCGAGGAACCGGCCGTGCCGGTAGGCCGCCCCCAGCCGCGCGAGGGCGGCGATGTCCTCGTTCCGGCGGTGGAGCGGCGCGTCGTCCTCGGGGGAAAGTCCCCAGACCGCGTGCATTCGTTGCGCCGCGGCGGAATACGGCGGCGGAGCGGTGCCGGCGAAGACCGTGTTGACGAGTACCTCCGCGCCGTCCCGCGCCGCTTGGGCGAGACCGGCGCCGAGGGAAAGGGCCGCGTCGTCCAGATGTGGCGAAATCGCCAGGATCCGGGTCTCGCCGGGGTCTTGGGGCATGGGGATGATTTTGGTCACCGCCTTCTCGGGCTTCAACGGGGCAGGCCTGGACAGTGCTCGGGCCTCGTGAGTGGCAAGGACGGTTCTAACCGTCCTTGCCACTCACGAGGTCAACGCGGGACCGCGGCGCGCACGACGTCCGCGGCGATCGTCGTGCCATCGGTGCGGATCGTGCCGGCGACAGCCTTCGCGCGAGCGCGGGTTTCCGGCGCCAGCGCGGTGGCGAGCGCGGCGGAAAGCGAATCGACCGTCGGGTTCGGGCCGTCGTGCGCCACCCCGACACCCAGTTCGGCCACTTTGGCGGCGAAATGCGGATGGTCCGCGATCTGCGGGACCACGATCTGCGGGACACCCGCCAGCGCCGCCACATGCGTCGTGCCGGTGCCGCCGTGATGGACGGCGGCGGCCACCCGGCCGAACAGCGCCCGCAGGTTCTCCTCGCCGACGGCCAGGCAGTCGGCGCCGTCGTCGGGCAGCGTCAAACCAGCCCACCCGAAGGAAAGCACGACCCGGCGTCCCTGCGCGCGGATCGCCTCGACGGCCACCTTGGCGATGTCGGCGGGGGCGGGCGAACAGCCGAAGCCGACGTACACCGGCGGCTCGCCCGCGGCGAGAAACACTTCCAGCTCGGCGGAAAGCGGCCGATCGTCGGGGTGGATCCAAGCGCCGGTCTGCACGCCGCCGGAGGCCGGGGCCAGGAGCGGATCCGCCGCCAGGAAGGGCTTGTCGGTACTGCTGAAGTCGTACAAGTTCTTCACCGGCGGAAGGCCGATCGTGGCGCGCAGGTCGTTCAGCGCGCCACCGAACATGCCGTCGGCGCCACCGTTGTACATCCCGCGGTGTTCGGGCGACGGCACGAGCACCGGCGAAGGCACGACGTAGAAGTACGGGATGCCCAGTTTCTCGGCCACCGAACGGACACCGATCGCACCGGACAGCAGCCCGGTCGCCACCACCGCGTCACACCCCTCGGCGGCCGCCGGGATCTTCTCGAACTGCTCGGCGATCCCCGCGATCGCGGCCTCGGGCGATTCGGGCGGCCCGCCCAGCGCGCCCGCCTCTTCGAGCACCGGCTTGCCGACGACGACGTGCGGCACGCCGGCCTCGGCCAGCCGCGCGGTGTAGTCCGGCGGGGCGCAGATCCGCACCTCGTCGCCCTGCTCGCGCAACCGGAGTGCCAGTGCCACCAGCGGTTCGATCTCGCCGCGGGTTCCGTACGACCAAAACAGCACGCGCATTTCGTATCCCCTGGATGCTTCAGCGCCGGACCGCGGCGATACCGACCGTGGCGTAGTTGATGGTGAACGAGCCGCCGATCTCGTCGATCGCCGAACCGAGGTACGCCAGGAAACGGGCTCGCGCGTCTTCCGCGAGGTGGTTGAGCCCGCCCTGCGTCGGGATCTGGTCCAGCCATTCGTCCCTGGTGCAGACGCGCGACCACTCGAAGCGCAGTTCCTCCGGCTGACTGAACGCACCGGTCCGGAGGATGCCTTCGGCCGCCTTCACGTACTGCTTGGCATAGATCTGCTCGACGTACTCTTCGACGTCTTCGTCCTTTTTGGACGGTGGCTCGAACTTCACGTCCGGCATCGCGTGCCGGTACGCCTCCCCTTGCGCCGTCATGACGGCTTCCGGGAGTTCGAACCCGTTGTCGAACAACGCGATCAGCCCCTGAGGAACGAGTACCTCCGCCACCTTGGCCGCGCCCGCGAACGGATCGACCCAATGCCAGGCCGTCCCCGAGGTGACCGCGTCGAAGGTGCGGCCCGCCGGGTCCCAGTCCTCGAACTTGGCGACCTCGACGTCGAGACCCCGCCTGCGGGCGACCTCCGCCATCCGCGCGTCCGGTTCGACGCCGAGCACCGTGCAGCCCGCCGCCTGGAACGGGCGGGACGACAGCCCGGTCCCACAGCCGACGTCCACGAAGCTCTTGCCAGGGCTCAAGGAGACGATCCGGTCGACCAGTGCTCCGGGATATGTGGGCCGGGCGCGGTCGTACCGTTCGGCGTCGGCGCCGAACCACTGCGCCATCTGCCGGTTCTCGTGCGGTGCTGCAGCCAGATCGGACATGTTCCTCACCCTGGTCGGTTGATGGTCAAACGGAAACGCGGCCGACGGCGGCGCGCAGGCGCTCCGCGGCGACGGTGGTCCCGTCGGTGCGGAGCGTGCCCGCGACGGCTTTCGCGCGTGCCCGGGTCTCCGGGGACGACGCCGTCGCGAGCGCGGCGGACAGCGAATCGAACGTCGGAGCCGGGCCGAACTCCTCGAACGCCACGCCGATGCCCAGCGCGGCCACCTGCTCGGCGAAATACGGCTGGTCGGTGATCTGGGGCAGCACGACCTGCGGAATACCCGCCCTTGCGGCCACAGTCGTCGTGCCCCCACCGGCGTGATGGACGACAGCGGCGACGCGGCCGAACAACGCCTGCAGGTTCGTCTCACCGACGGCGAAACAGTCGGCTCCGTCGTCGGGAAGCGCCATGTCCGCCCAGCCACGGGAGAGCACCACTCGATGCCCCTGCGCCCGGATCGCCTCGACGGCCAGCTTCACCGTTTCCGCGATTTCGGGTGTGCTGCCGAAACCGACGTACACCGGCGGCGGACCGGCGGCGAGGAACGCTTCCAGCTCCGCGGGAAGCGGCCGCTCGTCCGGCAGGATCCACGCGCCGGTCTGGACGGCGCCGAGCTCCGGCCGCGGCGGGGCGAGCACCGGATCCGCCGCCATCCAGGGCTGCTCGGTGAAACCGTATTCGACGAGGTTCCCCACCGGCGGCAGGCCGAGCGCGGCGCGACGGCCGTTCAGCTCGTCCGCGTACCGCCGGGAGAAGACGTCATTGTAGAAGGCCCACAGCGCCCGGTTGTCGTCCATCGCCTCCTCGGGCGGCCGTCCGTCGCCTCGCGAGAGCGGCGGCGGGTAGTACGGCGACGGCAGGTAGATCGGGCAGTAGGCGGCGTAGAAGTACGGGATGCCCAGGCTTTCCGCCACCGACCGCACCCCGATGGCGGCGGACAGGACGCCGGTCGCCAGCACCACGTCACAGCCCTCGGCGGCCGCCGGGACCGCGTCGAACTGCTCGGCGAGCTCGTCGGCGGGGCGCCTCGGTTCCGGGCCTTCCGTCATCCCCCGCATCATGGCGCGCAACGACTGTCCGACCGGGACGACGTCGATGCCGAACTCGGTCAGCCGTTCCTCGGCGTCCGGCGGCGCGCACACCCGCACTTCGGTGCCGAGTTCCCGCAACCGCACCGCCAGCGCGACCACCGGCTCGACGTCGCCGCGGAGGCCGGTCGTCGACAACAACACACGCATCTCGTACCCCTGGCTTCAGACGGAAACGCGGTCGACCGCGTCGAGGAGGAATTTCGCGGCCACGGCGGCCCCGTCGGTACGGACCGTGCCCGCCACGGCCGCCGCCCGCTCCCGGATCTCCGGGGCGAGCGCCGTCTCGAGCGCGGCGGACAGGGACTCGAAGGACGGTGTCGGGCCGTCGTGCGCCACGCCGATGCCCAGCTCGGCCACCCGGCCGGCGAAGTACGGCTGGTCCGCGATCTGCGGGACCACGACCTGGGGAACCCCCGCCCGGGTGGCGGTGGTCGTCGTCCCCGCGCCACCGTGATGGACGGCGGCGGCGACCCGGCCGAACAGCAGCTGCTGGTTGCCCTCCCCCGCGGCGAAGCAGTCGCTCCGGTCGTCGATCAGCGCCAGATCGGCCCAGCCGCGGGAAAGGATCACGCGGTGTCCGTGGGCGCGCACGGCCTCGACGGCGACCTTGGCGGCCTCTTCGGGGGCGCACATGCTGCCGAAACCGACGTACACCGGCGGCGGACCGGCGGCGAGGAACTCCTCCAGCTCCGCGGAAAGCGGGCGCTGGTCGGGCAGTGTCCAAGCGCCGGTCTGGACGACGTCGAGATCCGTCGGCTGCAGCGGGGCCAGCGAGGCGTCGGCCGCGAGCAAGGGGTGATCGGTGAAGCCGTAGCCGAAGACGTCCTCGACCGGCGGCAGGCCGATCGCGGCCCGCTGGCTGTTGAGCGGCTCGCCGAACCGCCTGAGGGCGCTGCGGCTGTTGCGCTCCCACAGCGCACGGTTGTCGGCCCCTTCCGGCGCTGGTGGCTCGCCCAGCGGAGGCGGCGGCGCGTAATGCGGCGACGGGATGAAGCGCGGGCAGTAAAAGCCGTAGTAGTAAGGGATGCCCAGCTTCTCGGCCACCGACCGGACGGCGACCGCGGTGGCCAGCATCCCGGTCGTCACCACGACGTCACAGCCCTCGGCGGCCGCCGGGACCTCGGCGAACTGGACGGCCATCGCCTCGGCCGAAAGCCGCGGCCCGTCCTCGGGCGACGGCGGTTTCGCGTCCTTGATCGCGGTGCGGGTCGACCGCCCGACCGGGACCAGCGGCACCCCGACCTCGGCCAGCCGTTCGGAGGAGTCCGGCGGCGCGGCCATCCGCACCTCGGCCCCCGCCTCCCGCAGCCGCACCGCCAACGCCACCAGCGGTTCGACGTCTCCCCGGCTTCCGGACGTCGCCAGCAACACGCGCTTCACGTAATTCCCCGATCTCTTCGTTTCAGGCGGGAACCGACGGCTTTTCGCGGCTGACCGCTTCCCGCAGGAGGTCCACGGCCACCGTGGTCCCGTCGGCGCGGATCGTGGCGGCGACTTCGATCGCCTTGGCGCGCGTCTCGGGGGCCAGTGCCGTGGTGAGCGCGGCGGACATGGCGTCGAAGCTCGGCGCCGGACCCTCCAGGGCGACCCCGATCCCCAGCTCGGCGACCCGGTCGGAGTAGTACTGCTGGCCGACGATCGACCGCACGATGATCTGCGGGGAACCCGCCCGGGTGGCGATATGCGTCGTGCCGGTGCCGTCGTGGTGGATGGAGACGGCGACCCGGCGGAACAGCTCCTGAAGGTTCACCTCGTCGACGGCGAAACAGTCGGCCTCGTCCTCGGGCAGGTCCAAACCGGCCCAGCCACGGGAAAGGATCACGCGGTGGCCCTTCGCGCGGATGGCCTCGATGGCCACCTTCGCCGCGTCGGCGGTGCCGGACGAGCTGCCGAAGCCGACGTAGACCGGCGGCGGTCCGGCGGCGAGGAATGCTTCCAGGTCCGCGGGAAGCGGCCGCTCGTCGGGCAGGATCCAGGCGCCCGTCTGCACGGCCTCGTGCCGCGGCTCCAGCGGCGCGAGGATCGGATCCGCTGCCAGCAAAGGCTTTTCGGTGGAGCAGTAGTCGAAGAGGTTCTTCACCGGCGCCAGACCGATCTCGGCCCGCTTGGCGTTGAGCGCGTCACCGAACAGGCCGTCCGCGCCCTGGTTGTACATCTCCCGCTGCGACGCTTCGAGGTGGCTCGGGAGGTGGATCGGGCACAAAGCGACGTAGTAGTAAGGGATTCCGAGCTTCTCGGCCACCGACCGCACGGCGACGGCGCCGGACAGCAAGCCGGTCGCCACCACGACGTCGCATCCTTCGGCGACGACGGGCATCTGGTCGAACTGGTCGGCGATCCCGGCGGCCGCGAGTTCGGGGTCGCGTCCCTCGCCGTCGTTCATCCCGCGGTCCGGCCGGGCGACCGGCACCAGCGGCACGTCGAGCTCGGCCAGCCGTTCGGCGCTGTCCGGCGGCGCACACACCCGTACTTCGACGCCGGATTCCTTCAGCCTCGCCGCCAACGCGACCAGCGGTTCGACGTCGCCGCGTGATCCACACGCCCACAACAACACGCGCATTTCGCTTCCCCTCTACCAGGTGACCGGCAACTGATCCGGGCAGTCGATGAACGCGTTCCGGAGCTTGACGTCGTCGTTGGACACCGCCAGGCGCAGCCCGGGGAATCGCTGCCACAGCGACTGATAAGCCATCCGCAGCACCGACCTCGCGATCGCGGCGCCGATGCAGTAATGGATTCCGTGCCCGAATCCGACGTCCGAAACCGGCGGGCGCCGCGCGTCGAGGACGTTCGGGTTCGGCGTCAGCGCTTCGTCGCGGTTGGCCATCAGGATCGAGCAGAGGACGTAGTCCCCCGCCTTGATCAGCTGTCCGCCGACGACGACGTCCCGGAGCGCCATCCGCGGATTCGGCTGCTGCACGGGCGAGAGGTAGCGCAGCAGTTCGTTGACGACCCGGTCCGCCTGTTCGCGGCCTTCGAAGAGCAACTGCTTTTGTTCAGGGTTGTCCAAGAGCGCGAGCACGCCGAAGCCCAGCATCCCCGCGACGGTCTCGACACCGCCGAGGAGCAGCGCCGTGCACAGGCCCTTCAGCTCGTCGTCGGTGACGTTGTCGCCGTGCTCACGGACGAGCATGCCGAGGAAACCGTCGTCGGGATCCTTGCGCTGGCGGGTGATAAGGCCGAGCAGGTACTGGTTGAACGCCGCGCTGTCGGCGGCCCTCGCCTTGAATCCGCGGCTGAGGTCGACGTTGCGCCGGATGCGGCGGATGAACTCGGTGCGGTCGTCGCGCGGGATGCCGAGCAGTTCACAAAGGACACCGCCGCCCACCGGATCGGCGAAAAGTCCTTGTACGTCAGCGGGTGGGCCTTCGGCCTCAACCTCGTCGAGCCGTTCGTCGATGAGTTCCTGGATCGCCGGTTCCAGCCGCCGGATCCGCCGGACGGTGAACTCCGGCGTCAGCATCCGGCGTAGCCGCGTGTGTTCGGGCGGGTCGTAGGTCGAGATCTGCCCGACGAACTGCGGCGCCATGGGAACGTCTTCGCCGTTGGTCGTGCGTTCGGCTTCGGCTTCGGTCAGCCGGGGGCGGGTCGTGAAGTTCTCGTGGTCGCCGAGGATCTTGCGCACGACGTCGTACCCGAGTGCCTGCCAGACATAGCCCTTGCCGAGCTGCGTGGACGCGTCACCGAGGATCCGGACCAGCGGACCCTTCTCCCGCAACGTGAACATGTCCTCGTGCGGATCGCAGTGCGTCCTCATCATGTAGTTCGCGGTCGGCTCCACGGCCGGCGCGACCTCGTCGAGTGCGTGCTCCATACCGATGGAAGCTCCTTCATAGACCAGGAATCGCGGTCCGGCCCGGGGCCGCGCCGCAATCTTCATCCGCGATCGGGCGGGACGTCCAGCGCCGCCATGGACGACCGGTGCCGCCATGGACGACCGGTGCCGCCATGGACGACCGGTGCGCGACGGGTCCGGCGGGTCGTGAGT
>Ga0307518_10003772_pt1 | contig 10887 bp, 7 predicted proteins | sample 25_EM_MG_FD_203889 | JGI IMG/M metagenome (GOLD analysis project Ga0307518, IMG submission 203889) | Populus trichocarpa ectomycorrhiza microbial communities from riparian zone in the Pacific Northwest, United States - 25_EM | ecosystem: Host-associated > Plants > Roots > Unclassified | place... | reverse complement strand
TTATTAAAAAAAAATTTAAAAAAATAAATATTTACAATATCTTAATATTTTACTAAAAAAACAATGAATACATGCAGCGTAGCAGAGTCTCATTAGCATGGTGAAATGCTATTTTGCTTATAAAAAAAGTCGTCTTATAACTGCAAAAATCATAGGCGTGAGAAAATAAGGATTATATATGATTATCACTAATCATTATAGAAGTAATAATTATTAAAACATGTAATTTAGTTGGAATAAAACTCACCACTAGAAAATTGGAAACATCTACCGAATTTTTGTCGGTGAGTAAACACCATTCTATCGGTCTTTTACAAGCATGTTAATATAAATTAAAAAGAATGATTTTGTAAAGAAATAAAGTTGACTATTAATCAATTTAAAAAAAAAAAATACTGTAGAAATAGAAAGTGCAGTTATACTGTAACTGAGTCTGCATGAACATTGAGCTGCAATATTCAAATCCTCGAATATTAGCGAATATTAGCGTTTCAGTTATTTTTTAAAATGTTTTTATTTAAAAATATATTAAAATAATATTTTTTTTATGTTTTAAAAATTATTTTTATATCAACACATCAAAATAATTTAAAAACATTAAAAAAAAATTAATTTAAAATAAAAGAAATAAATAAAAAAATTTAAAATTACTTTTGAAATAAGATAAGTTCTAGCAACGTGTTATCCCTAAAATGATTGGTCGACTTCTTGATCCCTTCTCTTCCATTTGGCATGTTTCAAGCTTTACATTGGAACGCAATGATTGCTCCTTCAGCCTACGTTCACATGAAGATAGCCTTTGACCAAAGGCTCGTGAACTTTTAATATTTGGACCCCATTTTTGCAAGTAGTCCTCTTAACCACTAAGAAAAAATCAACTCAATATTTCTCCCATGAATTTTAGAATAAAAAATCCCGTCAACTTTAGTGTTTGAACAATATTATTTATAAATATTTAGAGTACTAAAAAGACGAGAGAAAAAATATCTTCACTTATAGAAAATCTCCTACATAAGAATATACTTTTATATAATTATTCTCTAAGTTAAATAATAAAGATTAATAAATAAATAAAAAACTTAATAATAACAAGTTGGCTGTAACGGTTGTGATATTAATAGTAATAGTTATAATAATTAATTGATGATAACAATACTTTTAGTTAGAGATTGTGTTGTTAATTTTCTTGTCAATTAATTATTGTAATTATTGCCACCAACATCACCACCACCACCGCAACTATCAACTTGTTGGGAAAAAAAAAATTTTGCTTTAAATTAATTATATATGTTATTAAAATATTTTCCTTTAATTAATTTTTTATTGGTCAACAAATTATATCCATTGAAAATGCAGGAAATATTTTCCCCTAGGCTAAATATTCAACATAATTATGAACAACCGTGTTTGGCAACTAAAACTTGGTGTCTCTAGCCATCTAAATCTTAATTTACCCCGAGTAAATTATTTTTAGTAAATCAATTTTTTTTAATTAGACATATTCATTAAAAAGATATTAGTGGTGTGTTCAAGAAAAAAAAAGAAAAAGAGGAAAGGTATTTAATGAGGGGACGCAATATAGAAAGAAAAAAAAAGGAGAGAAATTAGGGTATTTATGGAGCTTATCTAAGAAAAGGAAAGGTATAAATGTAGGAAAAAAAAAAAAGCCAAATTTATGGTTCCATCTTTAATGATATTGGTTGACCTCCAAGCAGCAATAATTGAGGAGATTTCTCAGTAAAGAATTATGAGATTTCTCAATAGTTTCTACCATTACTTTTTTAAAAAACAATTAGAATACAAAACATGATAATAATTATATATTTTAAATCATATAAATTGTGTTATAAATTAAGATACCAAAAAAAATATTATTTTCAATGTTCTTCAATTCTTCAAACACCAAAAAAATAATTATATTTCTATAATATTATGTTTACAAGATACACACACTAAATAAGACTGAAAAAAATTTAAAATATTAATAAATAATTTTACAATTCATTTTCTATAGCATAACTAAACATTTAAAAGTATTTTTTAACTCATATTTTATGATATTATTAAATATTAAAAATAATTTATTTTTTGAAAACTCATAAAATAACTTAAGAAATAACAACTTTCATGATATTAACATAGAAAAGAATAGTTTTCATGCATGGAAAGTAAAACTACATGTTTCAGGAAGTCTTTTTTTTATTTTGAGGGTGTTTAAAAATATGATAAAAATTGTTTTTTAATGTATTTTTTACTAGAAAATATATTAAAATAATATTTTTTATTATTTTAAAAAAATTATTTTTAATATAGCATATGAAAATAATTTAAAAATATATAAAAATGATAATTTTTTAAAATATTTTTTAAACCTCTATTGCCGGCAACACTCCTGGACTATATATGAGCTGGATTGGTAAACAAGGGCTATTTTTTACTGTACAAATTAATAAAACTATAAGAACTCAACGCCAAATAGATTAATTCAAAATCCAAAAAAAAAAAAAACACTTTAACATTATATACACGTGGAGGACAAAAATTGGGATACTTTCTTAAAAATTATGAATATAATTAATTATAAAGGTTTTGATACGAAGCAACGACTAATTAAAGATACAGTAGAAAATAATGACATAAACAAAGGGAAAGAAAAACATCAAAACATTTATGATCATGATGAGCAAAACCATGGACAATTCAACATGCAGCGAAGGACAATGACGGCTCAGACAACAAGCTAATAACAATGAATGCAAAGAGTATTTTTAAAAAAAGAAAAAGAAAAAGAAAATCGAGAGAAACATCCTATCAAAATAATACCAGATGAATCAAAATTATAGTAGGACTGATCATACATATATATCAAAATAAAATCCACCCATGTTCTAATAAATTTCTGCAATAAAACTTAATTAAGCCCAAAAACTTAAAAAAACTTTGTAACACAGATGAGTTTATTCTCTCTTCAAGGCCAGACACCAATAACAGAACCAATAAGAAAAGAAGCCACAATCACCATGACAGTTGAAGGAGTTGCAACGCAAGAAGCAGCAGGAGCAGGGGCAAGGTCTGCCCCATTGGAGTTGGGTGAATGTGCTGGCGTATAACTTGACTTGGGTGTTGGAGTTGATGAAGATGGAGATTTTGCTGGGATTGGAGAAACAACAGGAGCGCTAGCCAACGGAGATGGGGATTCTGGTGATTGTGAAGGTGCAGGCGGATTAGTCAAAGGAGATGGAGAGATTTCTGATCCTGGAGCCGATGCTGGTGACCCTGATGGCACTAGTGATATGTGTGGTGTCATGGCCACTGGTGATGGACCTGGAGCCCCGGTTGGAGCATCGCTAAACGGTGACGGAGCCAAGTATGGTGAGCTAACGCTCAGTGATGGAGACTTTGCAGGCACTGGCCCAGTCGGAGCGTTACTAGTTGGTGATGGAGCCAATGTCGGTGTATCAGCGCTTGGCGGTGAAGACTTTACAGGCACTAGCGATGGACCTGGAGCCTCGAGAGGAGAACCGCTTGGAGTCTTGGAAATTGGTGCTGGAGAGATAGGTGACAATGATGGTCCTTGAGACGAGGCTGGCGGTTCTGCACTTGGTGATGGAGATTTTGATGGCGCTGGAGATGGATTGTTATGCGCTACCGGGGATGGAGCTTTAGGGGACATAGCTGGGGGCTGTGACACCGGCGTAGGGGCTTGTTTTGGTTTAGCAGAAAGGACTACAACGGTCATTTTTTGCCCCTTTCGACAATTATCTTCGTTTCCACTAATGAAAAAGTAGGGACCGGACTTGTCGAACTGAAACACAGAGGAGCCAGAACCCATGGTCTTGAGAGGCTTCTTCGTTTTGCAACTGTTGTAATCGTCTTTCGTCACAAGCAGCACAGAGTCTGACCCATTATTGTACTTGAAAACTACAAAATAAATCAATCCAAAAACCAACACCAGGAATTGTTTTTCAAAAAATCGAATCTTGATGGTTAAAAATTACAATTCAATTGCCAAAAAAGGACGACTTACCAAGAGAGTCATTGACTTGGAATCGATTTTTCTCAGCCCAGTGATTGTAGCTCTCAGAGGGGTTTGTAACCCAGCCATCTTTGCCACCCACATCGAAGCTGTTGTTATAGGCCGCAGAGGAAGTGAACAAGTAGCAAGCAAGCAAAGCCCACAAGAGGCAGAGACATCTTCGAGACTCCATTTTGAGAGAAATTATTGAAAAACGAGTCTAATGCTGTATGCCTTCCCTATAGATATATATACAGTGAAGGGAAAATGGAAGGTAAAGATTTTTGGGATTGTTTTTTTTGGAGATCAGAAAGAAAGTAAATAATGATTTGTAAGTATTGAATTACATAGAACCTTCCATAAATGCAGTAGTAAGTGTACTAAGCGTGTCAGATCGACAGTATACTAAAAGGCTAAAATAAGGGGCTTTGATTTGATCTACTTTTCTATATATATATATATTAAAAAACAAATAATTGTTTTTTAACTTTTATTTTAAATTATATTTTTATATTATTTTGATATATAAATATCAAAAATAAATTTTAAAAATAAAAAATATATATTATTAATATATTTCTAATTAAAAATATTTTAATAAGCAATTTCTGCCACAAAATTAAGTAGATTCTAAAGAATTATCAATGTAAAAGATAAAAAAAACAAAATATCTCTTATGTTCTCTTAATTATTTATAATTTCTCTAATAAAAAATACAAAAAATTAATAATCATCAATGTTTATTTACATTTTCTTAATCATAAATATTTTCTTAATCTGAACACTAGCAATTACCTATTTAAATCAATGCTTACCTTTCATGTATTATTTTGATTTTATAATAAAACAATTTATAAGAAAACACAATTAAAATAATACTAAGCAGTAAAAAAAAAATATCCAAGATTCTTTAACTAACATATTTGCAAATTTTAAGGCTAAAATATCTTTTGTCAAAGTATTTACGAACACTTTGAAAAAAAGTGGGAGCCGATATTGAAATCCTTATTTTTTGGACTTTTTTTTTTTTTTTGATGCAGCTAATGAGTAGCACTTAAAAATCTTACCATATAAATTAACACTGATTTAATATTTTTAATAAACATCATTGATTTTTATTTAAATATTTGATTTTTATTCATTTTTTAACACAAATAAACGATAAATAGAGTTTAATAAAAACATCCAGCTAATACTTAACGGATGCACTCGCTAGCATAGTTTTGAAACCCGGCGGGGCCTGGCGGGTCAACCCGGATCCGGGCCAGGTTTTAAAAAAAATAGAGAAAGTCAAAACCCGGTGTGACTCGGCTAGCCCGACGGGTTGACCCGGTCAAAAACCCGGTTGTAACCAGTTGAATTTTGCATTTTTTTTTATTAAAATGACGTCGTTTTGATTTTTTTAAAATTCAGAATTGACCCGGGCAATCCGGTTAAAATCCAGAACCCGGGTCTTGAACCGAGCGGGGTTTAAAAACTCTACTCGCTAGCCTTTTGTTTTGTTTTTTTTAGAATTTTAAACATACTACATGATCTTGCATTTCACTGTGCGAGTATTTTATGCTCGTAACATTATATTTGTTAAAACTTAATATTGCAAAATGGATTAACAGCTTTTTTTTAAATATATTTTCACATAATTTATTTAAGCATGAAGATTTAATGAAATAATAATTTCTTCAAATTTAAAATTTAAAGTATTCTATCACTATCTATTAACTAACCAGTAATTAATGATTAAATGATCTAATTATTCCAGCTGCTACTTCTTAGTAGGGGTGATCATTTTCGATTAGTTCGGTTTTTATAAAAAAAAATAACTAAACTGAATTTTTTTAAAAAAAAACCAAAACCGGTTCAAACCGACCAGTTTCGGTTCGGTTCGGTTTTTTAGAACAAAAACCGGTTCAAACCGGTTTGGGCTCGGTTTTTTCCGGTTTGACTCGCTTTTTTCCGGTTTTTTCGGTTTGGGTTCGGTTCGGTTTTTTAGGACAAAAACCAGTTCAAACCGGTTTGGGCTCAGTTTTTTCGGTTTGAGTTCGGTTCAGTTCTGTTTTTTCGATTTGAGTTTGGTTCAGTTCGGTTTTTTTGGTTTGGGTTCGGTTTGGTTTTTTCGGTTTCAGACTTATAAAATCGAAACCGAACTGGTCAGTGTTTTCAAAATTTTAATCGGTTTTTTTCATGGTTTGGTTTTTTCAGTTATGTTTTTTTGATTTTTTAAGTTTAATCGGTTTTTCGGTTTTTTTACTCATTACTGGTTCTTACAATATTGAGATTACCAATTTCCAATATGTCATATTTTTATATTTTTATATGAAGCAATGATTTGTATGTAATTGAATATCTAAATACGTACTACTTGAATTTAATTTATTTTAGCAATTTTCAATATTTTACAAAAACACATTACATAAAAAAGTCACAAATTAACCAAATATTTATTATTAATAAGAATTCTAAATCTTCATACGTGGAATTTCAATTCCTTATATATTTTATATTTATTAAGACGAATGAAACTCAAATAGGTTCTATTCTAGTTATATATTATTGAAAATCGTATTAAGATTTCCAAATTAAAATTCTAACTTATTCTACAGACACGTAAATTAATGATGAAAATATATTATAATCAGTTTTTATAGAAGGAGAATAAATAGTTTTAAAGATAGAACAAGTAAAATTAAAAAAGAAAGAATTTTGAAAAGAAAAAAAAAAATATGAGGAGGGGCCTGACTTGTTTGCTAGTCTTGGTAGCCTAGACTATGCAGGCCTAAGCCAAGCTCGACGTCAAACAAATTTATGTTATGTTTGGAATTCAATGTTTGGATTTGCTAGAATTAATAAGATTAATATGTTATAGCTCTATTTAAATAGTAAATTTAAACAAGAAAATTCTTCTAGTACGGAGTTGACCTGATTTCTAAATAACTCTCAAAGAACTACACAAGCATCACGGACAAATAATCCATCTAGGTTATATGGTAATAATAATAGACAAGTATTTGTGCTAGAAATTGTTAATATGAAACCTAAATTGAATATGGCATCTGCTCCATATTGCTATGGAGAATCAAGTATATATTACAGATGTATTAATTTTTTTGTCACTTTAAAGTTAATTATTTAGGTTCAATTGATTATTTGAGATAACTATTTTATATGTTTTGATAGGTTATATGGATGTCATATACAGATGACTTGATATTTTCAGCTTTGCCTATATGCCTTAAGGGATATGACATTTGGTTAGCATAAGTCCCTCTGCACTGCTTCAACATTATTGAGATGCATTGTCCAGATCGGGTAATGCGATAATTTGAATTGTCTCATCATATACTGGATTATGTTGATATTGGAGAGGAGTTGCACATTGTTAGTCGCTAGGGTAAGCACAAAGAGAATTGGTTGGTAATTCATGTATCTTATCTTGATCTCTGGAATGCTAGGAGAGATCGTGTTTTTGAGGAGCTGCAACCTATGACTGATATAAATACCCATATGACATGATAAATGTCCATTACGTGTCGTTTCATTACACCGACTTGGTCATGTTTCCAGAGACGTTCACGCAACTCGATGCACTATACCTCCTGGTATCTGAGACAAAATCGATTGGTATGTAATATTGTTTTACATTTATTAAATACCAAAATAGTTTTTTTATGGATGATGACTACTAATTGGTTTTTAATGCATGTATATAAATTAATTACTTAGTACGAGAAGCTTAGAAATCAGCAACGACTATCCGTGAAAGTGTAGATGAGATGAGATGTATTTTGGCCAACACCACGCTCCATCTATGTCATAGTGGATTTCAAGAGATTGTGGAGATTGAGTCTTGAAGCAGAATTAGTGAAATATGAGATTGCTTATCGTGAGAGTGTTGGGGATACATGCTAGCCCGTCCACAAGCATCTCAGACCGGTCCATGAGCGTTCCAGACCCGCCCACGAGCTGGGATGATATTGGTCCTCCTCTACATGGATATTACAAGCCCGACCTTGAGTTGGATGAGATAAGAAGATTATTAGATATAATTACATATTATTATATGTTATGATAATTGTTAATAGATGTATAATTAGTTTAATTTTTAATAAAATGTTATGTTGTTTTAAATTCTAATGTACATTTGTTATTTGCGATTTAATATATTATGTGCTGCTTATGTGAATTGTGTTTTATTAGTAGAGAACTAATTATTGTGATTGTGTGAATTGTTGTTTTCTTGGCAGAGATTTGATAGAAGAATAGATTATCCTTGTACGCTTCTGTTAGAGAAGTCGTAGATATTATCCTTGAAACACGAGTTGCATATTATATCTGCGACTCTCTTAATTGTGTTAGATTTCTAATTATTTTTCCACTTGCGTTACTTTACATATTAATTTTTTTAAATATGCTAACTTACTAAAACACTCCTTAAACACAAAGAAAACACGTGTACGATGTGTAGTTTGTAACAAATAGAAGATGACGCATAGTTTAATTTTTTTTTCTTTTTTCAATGAGGCACAAACATTTGAATTTTCTGTTTCAAAAGTGGTTTCTTTTTTTTTTTCACATGAGAATCAATTTCCAAAATCAATTTCAATTCTCTTTTAAACAATAGATCATCAAATCAATTTCCAAAACCTATTTCTACAATGGTGGGCTTCATATCTACCTTTTTCAACCACTTCAAAGCTTTTAAGCACCTTCAATCGACTCGGGATGTTAAGATATATACAGTTCGTACTCACATTTGCCGAAATCTTTGTTGATGTAAGGAATGGTTCAGGCAGCAAAGTATTTTACTCTCTCACCTTAAAAAAAAATCAATCAAAGTGATGATGTTTTATTGAATAAAGAATTAATGAAATGCAAAAATAAATTTAATTAGAAGGTTGTTTTTGTATTGCAAATGAAGTGTTGGATGAAAAACCACTGGAGAATTTTTTAAAATGTTTTTTGATAAATTTATAGTATTAGTTTAATGGGAAAATAGTGAATATATGTTTATGACAAAGTTATAATATTAATATTGTAATGGCTCTTTAGTTATTGTATGGAATATAATGATAATCATATAGATAATCTAATATTTTTTATTGATTTTTTCTTGGTGATCCGTATAAGAATGTAAAGTGTGATATAATTTCTGGAAAAATAGAGATAAAAAAAAACTATTTTATGGGAATTAATATAATTATAAGAATAAAACTGATAATTTTTTTTTTAATATTTAGTGCTTGAGCTTAGATATGGGTAACATATTTAAGACAGATTAAAAAACGATTTAATCTCAATATAAAAGCAATTCATCTAAAAATATATTAACCAAAAAAGGAATCCGGACTGTGAGCTGGATTTCTGTGTGATAATGGGCCGGGCGGCCTACTTTATCCACCCAGGCTCTTGACACTCTGAACACTCGTCAGGATTAAATGTTTTAATCTACTTTGGTTGGACCGAATGGGGCAGATTTGGTTTCTAGACCAGACTAATTAAATGTTAATTTTTTATTAATAAATTAATACAAACATTAATTAATTACACAAGATTTTTTTTGATAGCCGTATGTGTACCTCAACTAATTCTCCAAGACCCAGAAGTTAATGACTATGTAAACTTCCAATAGCCATGAGGTTTGTAGCACTCGAACTAGTGATCTCTGAGGAGCAAACTCAAGGTCTGACCAATTAAGCTACACCTTTCAGAATTATTACACAAGATTTTTGTGTTATGGGTTACTGTTTATTAAGGTACAAAACCTAAGACTCTTTGGTTGTCTTGCTGTCTATTTATTTTTACGTTTTAAAAAAATATAATTATTTTTTTTTTAATTTTAAATTAATTTTTTTATATATTCTCAAATTATTTTAATATAATTATATCAAAAATAATTTTTTAAAAAATTTATTTTAATATATTTTCAAACAAAATACACGATACCTATCACGCTTCCTCTCCCTACCACGCTTCCGAGTTCCGGCCACCATAAAAAAAATAAAAATCATAAAAATTCAAACTTATTGAAGAAGCTCCGGTGGCCGGTATACGATCACTAAGCCGAGTCATCGAGGGAGCGTTTGTGCCAGAAAATAAGATTTATGGAAATTCAAATGTGGGTGTCGAGCGTTGACGTTCCATGGAAAGAGACCAGTGACATTTCTTGAGGAAGATTCTTGAAAACTAACATCTCGTCAAGCTTTCTTTTCTGCTTGAACAAGCACCTCGCTACTTGTATCTCTTCATTTCCTTGCAAGCATAGCATGCATGAACTCTAGAGCGTGCTCGATTACACCAAATATCCCAGAATTGTTCATGGAACAAAGAGATTTGCAAGCAATTGTGCAGATATAAGCAGAAAATGATACATTGTTTTTAACTTGGGCAAAATAAAATGTAGCAGTAACATTTATTTCCATGCATGGAAATTAAAGGTAGCATTTCATATGGATTAGAGGGAAAATGCTACATGAAAATTACTTGAGAACAACCAGCAAGCAGGAAGAAGAGCCCTGCATACACTAAAAAAGGAGATCAAATATTTTACATCAACAATATTGTAGTTGCATTTAGTTTATAAATTACTCTTTCTTCTCTTCCTTGGCATCCTCTACCTTCTTGGCATCCACTACCTTGGCTACCTTGGCATCCTCTACCTTGGCTACCTTGGCAACTTCCTTCACCTTCGGTTTCCCCTGCTTAGGCTTCATGAAGCAGAAACATGAGCAGCAAGGGCACTGGAACAAGAACTTCATTGCTAGCTTATGCCTTCTCCTCTCTCCAAACTTCTCCCAAACCTCTGTAAAAAACGTCTTAGCCTTTGCTGTGATTTTCTATCTTCTTTCTTATCTAAATAATGTCATTCATTCTTACTT
>Ga0307518_10003771_pt1 | contig 10887 bp, 10 predicted proteins | sample 25_EM_MG_FD_203889 | JGI IMG/M metagenome (GOLD analysis project Ga0307518, IMG submission 203889) | Populus trichocarpa ectomycorrhiza microbial communities from riparian zone in the Pacific Northwest, United States - 25_EM | ecosystem: Host-associated > Plants > Roots > Unclassified | place... | reverse complement strand
ACCTTGTAGTTACCTACAGGTATATACTAATATAATAGTAGCTTGCCAGCATACTGAGGTTACCTACAGCTTCTTCTCCCTTCCTTCAGGGCTAGACCTTCCCTGTGCAGACCACCACCTTTCTATAGGTTATGAGCCCTGGCTTTGCCTAGCCAGGAGGAAAGGAATACCAGGAGAAAAAGGAACCTTCAGATAAATCAAGTGAAATGGTCAAAATTCCCGCACTCGAACTCGACGGACAAAATTGGAAAATTTACCGCGCGAAGTTACTCGAGCACGCAGCCACTAAAGGTTGGCTAGATGTGTTAGCTGGCGGACCGGACGACGGAACGAACGATTGGGAAGGGTGTGAAGCTCTATTACACGAGCTATTCCATGATACAGTCCCTATATCTATCTACATCCGACTTCGTCGCAATACCGCGCATCAAGTATTCAAATACCTCGCGAAACGTTTCCGCGACCGCGAACCCATTGCGGACCCCCGCGCGAAGAAACTCGCGACCTGCGCAAACGAAGCCAAACGTCATCCGTCAGCAGAAGCTCCTACGAGCGAGAGCGCAGCCACAGAGAGGCATGCGCACACAGAACGGGAAGACCCACCTTGTACCAAAGACCTCACCCGAGGCATCGAAGACGACGACAGAAATGTCGGACGCGAAGACCCACGCACGAGCCTAGAGGCTTCGGCGAAGGGCAATAGCGCCGAGAGCGCAGGGACAACTGTCCTACTCGAAAGTGCGCCGCACGAAAGGCAAGACCGACCGCAGAACTCGCTGCAAGCGACACTACAGAGGCTACCCTTTGAGGATGAGCCATCTGAGTGCGAGCAGGAGGCGGCGGAGAGCCTCGTGACGGCAGGACGCGCAAACGGAACGGTCGGAATGATCGAACCACACGAAACGGTTGCGGTCATCGACGGAACGGCCTTGCTGGGCGGAGAACCGGCGGAGAGGGTCTGTGGAGTCGACGAGGGCGACGAAACGGAGCGCGACGGCCAGTCGCAACTCCAACAAACAGATTTTTACTGCAAAGAAAGCTGTCAGCACAGCGGAAACGCGAACGCGGACGCACCTAGTGCACACGGACTGCCGCTCGAGGGGGAGTGGGCAGGTTGTGCGAGCGGCAAGACGACCAACTCGAATGGCGACGCGGATGCGTCGAACGCAGCTATTGAGCGCGTGTCTGGTCCAAGCGAGTCGAGGGAGACCGAGGACACCATGGAGAATGAGTTGAGAGGCTGCGGAGAGGGTGCGAGCGGGCGGGCGAGCGTTGACGAGCTGGAAACGATCGTCGAATGTTGCCAGCAATTAGGCATGGCGGACGGAAACGGAGATCGTGGAGTCGAGCCCACGGGCACGCCAAATGAGTCTGACGCATTCGTAATCGAGTCAATCGCGTCGGAGAGCCCAAACGGCGGTGGGATACCGCGCGTACACCTTGGGAGCCCGAGTTGGCATGCAGGTGACGCGAACGGTCCTGGAAACCGAGCGGATGCGTCGAGGGGCCAGGCGGATGCGTCGAGAGGGTCGACGGACGCTTCGAACGCGTCGAACAACGCTGAAACGGCTGGTATGAGTCACGGTGAGGGTGCAGAGACGTACCTTGGAGCTGGAGACGCGAAACGCGTTGTAGACGCGACGAATGGCGTCGGAAGCCGTGCGGACGCGTTGACTGGGCACAGAGACGTGCAATGCGTCGAAATGGACGCGTATACCACTGCAAACGCGACGGAAACCGTCAGTATACCTCCAAAGCGAAAGAAACCGCCCGACTCACCTAGTCGAGCCGCGAGACGGACTCCAAACGCGCCAGACGGGTGCGGGAGCCACGCGGATGCGTCGAGCAGACTCACAGACGCGCAGAGCGTTGAGAACGACGCAAGAACGGCTAGAAACGAAGCAGAACGCGTCAGGACACCTCGAAACAGTTCGAAAACGAGAAACTCACCTATGGTGACCGCAAAACGGCACTCAGACGGGCCAGATGGCCACGGGAGCCATGCGGATAGGTCGAGCGCGCATACGGACACGCGCAGCGTTGGAAACACGACGGAAACGACTGAAAACAAAGCGGAAACCGTCAGAACGCGTCAAAACGGTCCGAAAACGCGAAACTCACCTAACGCGATCGAAATCGCGACGGCCAAGCTTCCTAGACGATGGAGAAGGGTCAGCGCAGACGGTATCCACGTTTACGTACCGTGGAACGCGCCGATCGAAGTCCTGGGCACCGCAAGTCGAAAGATCGTCTTTGGACGAGTCGAGAGCGGAGACGAGGCGATTGCGCCAAGCGTCAAGGGCGAGAGGGCTGGCGATGGCGACGGCGATGGATACCTTAGACGTCGACGGCAACGCGGAAGGCTCAAGATCGAGCGAATAAACGAAGATCAAGTCAGCAAAGCGCAACGAGTCGAAACGACTCACCTGAGACGCGCGCACGCCATGCAACCACCCGGGAACGTCCCGAACCAAGCCTATGGAGTCTATAGACCCAGGCGTCGACGCGGTCGCATCAAGATCGAACCTATAAACGTTAGTCGAACGCGAGAAGTCGAGAAGACTCACCTGGGACGCGATATCGCGTTACGGTCGAAGTGGAAACCTAAAAAGCAAACAAGAAGGGTTAATACACTTACCTTCGAATCCAGGATGCCGCGGGAGCCTTGGCGCGACGATGAAGATTACGGATGAAGCCTCCGCGCGCTGCAATCAGCAGGCATATGAGGCGCGACGCGACTTACCAAATCGGGTAACGACGCGCAAGTCACTCCAAACCTTCGTATTCACAAGTCTCAAATTCTATTCGAATCGGACACATCTATTTGGAACAACATTTCATTGGATATAGCTAAGTACTATTTTACTATACCTTTCTATCCATTACCCCACTCTGTTTATGGGGGAGTGTTGGAGTTATAAACAGACTGTTATGGTTTGTTTACTTACTTACATAAGCATAAAGCGCACTATACAGTAGAGTCTATTACCATAGTCCCTCAGTAGCTTGCCAGACTACTGAGGGTGAGTACCTTTCCTACTAACCACTTACTACCTACTGATACCTTGTAGTTACCTACAGGTATATACTAATATAATAGTAGCTTGCCAGCATACTGAGGTTACCTACAGCTTCTTCTCCCTTCCTTCAGGGCTAGACCTTCCCTGTGCAGACCACCACCTTTCTATACCCACACTGCCTTCGCACACCCCATCGCATGGGATGCACACCTGCTGCTGCCACAACGCTGGGACTGGCTATCCCCCCCCCTTTTTTTTTCCTGCTGCTGCCATCTACTGCTGGGACCGGCATCCCCCTTCTAATAACTGCTACTGCCTAATGCTGGGTTTGGCCCCCCCCCTCCCTCTACTACTGCCACACATCGCAAATTACACACCCGCCCCACCTCCAGCTAGAGCAGGCCCACCAAAATAGACACACGCAGCCAGAGCGAGGCCGCGCCTACACGCGTGCCCCCTACCATCAACCATCCCGCTCGACCTCTCCACACCCACCCCCAGCCCAGGGTCCACGCCACCGCTACCGTAGATCCCGCTCGCGACACAAACGCTCCAACTCGCCTCGGCGGAGGAGATCTGCATCCCCACACAGATTCTCCAGATCCCCACATCGCAGTCGCAGCAGCGATGCGAAACAGCACCGCCACTTTCGGACCAAAGCCCCTCCAGTATGCCCAAAGTGCCTTGGCAGACACGAAAACCGCTCAGACTGCCCCGTTTGCAATGAAGCCCTTCTATGGGACAAATCTGAACCCACACGATGCAGCAGAGACCAACACGGACGGCTCCTTAACAAGAGTGGTCAGACCTTGTGCTGGGACTTCCAGCGTCCACGGGGTTGCTCCAGCAAGAACCACAACCACGAATGCTCAGGTTGTGGTGACTCTAACCATGGCGCACAGGGATGCCCTCGCAGCCAACCGGCTGCTTCAGCGTAGACACGCCAAGGCAGTCACACCGTACCAGGTCGACGGTTGGCAGTGCCTTCTTTCTAAATACGACCTAGATCGTAAATACCCATCCATAGTTGACCAACTGTCCCATGGTTTCGTCGTGCATGCCCCCATCATCTCACGATCCTTTACTCCCCCCAACAACCCTTCTATTACCTTACACCAAGAAGCTTTTAATAACATTGTGTACAAAGAGTTTGAAAAAGGACACTATATAGGTCCCTTTACTCGTAGCCAACTGGAACGTGCCATTGGTTTTTTCCAATCTTCCCCCCTAACTATGATCCCTAAAGCAGGGAAGCCCGGCCACTTCAGACTAATCCAGAACCTGTCATACCCAAATATACCTAGTCACGAAGGTGTACCATCCGTCAATTCACGGGTCGACTCTGACCTATTCCCTTGCACGTGGGGAACCTTTGCAACCACCTGCACACTAATCTACTCCCTTCCCCCAGGGAGCCAGGGAGCAACTCGTGACGTGGCTGAAGCCTACCGAACCATACCACTTAACCCCTCGCAATGGCCGGCCCTAGTGGTCCGGATTGGAGAAGACCCTCCCACTTTTGCAGTCGACACCGCACTTTGCTTCGGATATGGACCATCAGCCGGGACCTACGGAGCCTTGCGAGATGTCAGCCTGGATATCTTGCAAGCGGCGGGCATTGGGCCCATCATTGCATGGGTGGATGACCATCTATTCATCCGGCTACCTAGCACCCAAGTCCTCGAGTACAACACGACCCGACATCGCCAGGCAACCAGCATCCAAGCTAATGGGGGTGCCCTGCAAGCCGGCGGACGAATTTGGTTCAAGGGACAGTGCCTGGCAGATGGCACCCACGAGGAGTTCGCCGAAGACTGCCGCTTCCCAATCCAGGACTTGGCAACAGATTCAGGGTTCACTTTCTCCATGGAGCATATCAATGACATCTCAAATCAGCTCGGCATCCCATGGGAACCAACCAAGGACACCCCATTCTCTTCGAAGCCAACCTTTATGGGTTTTGAATGGGACTTAGTAAATAAAACAGTCACACTAACCAATAGCAAGCGCCAAAAATATCTATCTGCTATACAGGAGTGGTCTAAAGCAGCAAAACACACATTAGAAGACGTGCAAAAGCTGCACGGACGATTATCGCACGCATCATTAGTTATCCCTGAGGGTAGCGCTTACTTAACATCACTCCAAGCCATGTTAGGTATTTTCGGCAGCAGTCCTTTCATGCCACGCACCCCCCCACGAGGCTTGCCAACGGACCTACAGTGGTGGTCTCACGCACTAACCTCCAGTCCCCCTCTACCCATCCCTCACCACATCCACTCCCTTGACTTTAACGCTTTTTCTGATGCCAGCTCCGGTTGTGGGCTGGCAATTACCATCGGAGACAGATGGCGCGCATGGAGGCTCCACAAAAACTGGAAAAGAGATGAACGAGACATCGGGTGGGCCGAAAGCATCGCTTTCGAAATGCTCATTCGGATGCTTCTAACCATTGACTCCTCCAGCACACCGCTTACGGTTTATGGCGATAATCAGGGAGTCATCGAAGCCTGGCAAAAGGGATGCAGCCACAACAAACCTACCAACGCATCCTTCCGACGGATCCACGCAATCTTGGCATCCCCTCCTCGTAGGGTCTTCGCAAAATACATACCCAGCAAAAGAAACCCAGCAGATGGCCCTTCACGGGGCAAGTATCCCCCCACCGAATTTGCTCTCCTGCGTGCCCCAATCCCTAGCGACATCGCCCACCTCATCTTCGACTTCGACAATCCGCATTGCAGTCAATTCTGCATCCAACATTAATTTTCACGAAATACAATCCTTCGCTTCCTCTTCATTCTCACGAAGCGGTCAAACCCCTTCCACCGGTCCTCCCAGTAGCGCTGCACAGAACTTTATTCCCCCTTACCCAGCCAACTTAACGCCATGCCCATCAGAATTCCGCCCGCATTGTTCTGTGAAGGATCGTCTAGCCCAATGGGTGCCCCACCCAATCACCTTACAAAGGCTCGGAACTCTTGTTGCCCCCAACCTACAAGATCGTGTAAAATCTGTCGTCCTCCAGGGTTGGTCCAAACAAACCCGAGCGTCTTACAGCGCGGGACTTTTAGTTTATCATGTTTTCCGTGACAGTCGGAACATTCCCAAGCAGGAGCGAGCTCCAGCTAGCACAAACCTTATCTCGATGTTTATTTCAGTCCTTTCAGGTCTTTATTCGGGAAAAATGATACATGGCTACATATACGGCGTACGTGCCTGGCACACAGTCAACGGTCTGCCGTGGGCATTGCATGAAGACCAAATCTCCACCATGCTGAAAGGCGCAGCAAGGTTAGCACCCCCTTCCACAAAACAAGACCGGCGGCAACCGGTTACCACAGAGATAATCGCAGCCATCAGGGGGACCCTCGACCCGGTCAAACCATTCGATGCTGCCTTTTTCGCATGCTTAACCACCATCTTTTATTCCGCCGCAAGGGTAGGCGAGTTCACACTCAGGTGACTCAATTCCTTTAACCCTGCGGAACACATCACACCTGCGCATGTACGAGACAACACAGACCGAAACGGATTTCATACAAAAGTCTTCTTGCTCCCACAAACCAAATCCAGCCCAAATGGAGAGGAAGTCAATTGGGCACGACAAAGTGGGCCCACTGACCCGCTTGCTGCCTTTGATAACCACCTTGAAATAAACAGTCCCCCCGTCAATGGTCCACTCTTCGCGTACAAAAAAGACTCTCACACCCACCGCCCTTTAACCCGCCAGAATTTCATCTCACATCTTAAAAAAGCGGCGAAAATGGCAGGCCATGACAATGTGCAAGGCCATGGTATCAGAATTGGTGCTACATTGGAGTACCTACTGAGGGGCATCCCCTTCGACGTTATGAAAGTCAAAGGTCGATGGGCTAGTGACGCCTTTCAGTTGTACCTACGGAAACACAACCAAATTTTAGCTCCATACATGCAAGCTATGCCACCCGAAACGGCACTGGAATTCACGAGAACAGCCATGCCCCTGGTGCGCTGAGTGAGTATCTCCGCCCCTCCTAGTCTATGGGATCCGAGCGTGGCTTTGTCACGTCGGGCCTATCACCATGGGTAACGCAGCTAACACTCGTCTCCTTTAGGCCTGTTCTGATCACGACCGTAAGGCGCTTCGTGCCTTCGCCCACTCACTCTCTGCTTAACACTATAGCTATTCCTTCTTAGCCTCGTCTCAGACTGAAGTGCAAAGATTGTCATTCTATTACGTAGGAGGCACGACTAGGAATAGAATATTGTCTTCGTGCGAGTGGCTGTGACGCCAGCCGTTTTTTCTTTCCGCACCTGCACCAGCTAGCCCAGCCTGCGCATCAAGCAGCTCAACGCTTTCGCCCACCCACCACTCCCTGAGATTCCGGCAGGTATCTTCCAGCTACACTTTGGAATCACCTCGCAGGAGCCTCGCGGTTGTCGTGGCCAGACAAGCCTCGAGTGAGATCACTGGCAAGGTTTCCCAGCCTGCCCACGCAGCTAACGCTCGTCTCCTTTAGGCCTGTTCTGATCACGACCGTAAGGCGCTTCGCGCCTTCGCCCACTCGCTCTCTGCTTAACACTATAGCTATTCCTTCTTAGCCTCGTCTCAGACTGAAGCGCAAAGAGATATATATGGGTGGGTATGATTGCAATTCGTGTACCTGGCCTGTTGTTGTGCTAATCTGTTCTCGAGGGTTGAGAACTATTTTGATCACGTGGCCCCATGCTCTGTTGGCAATCATGTCCAAATCAGTTGACTCATTGAATGTCACCATAACTTCCATCCTGACCGCAACTTCCACCTCATCGGCAAGTCCCGCCCGGTCGTGATGATTCTTGCCCTGTCCTGTCTTGGCCTTTGCTGCCACCGTGAATTTCTCCTCTAATGTTAGTTGGTGTCCCTGCACAGTATCAACTGCTGGGCATTTGATGAGCATAATACTGAGTGCTTGCGTGTGCGTTCTAGCGGTCATGCTATTCCACTTCATTCAGAGGGCATGCCTCAGGGTAACTGGCAGAAGAGCATCTTTCCATAGTATAGAAAGGTGGTGGTCTGCACAGGGAAGGTCTAGCCTAAGGAAGGGAGAAGGAGAGCTGTAGTGTAACCTCAGTAGTCTGGCAAGCTACTGTATATTAGTATATACCTGTAGGGTAACTACAAGGTATCAGTAAGTATGTGGTGGTTAGTAGATGGTACTCACCCTCAGTATGCTGGCAAGCTACTGAGGGAACTATAGTAATAGTAACTCTACTGTATCTGCGCTTTATGCTTATGTAAGTATATAAACAAACCATAACAGTCTGTTTATTTCCAACACATAGAGGGGTGGTAAAATCAGTGGGTGGGCAGTTGTCATGTGTTACAATGAGCTGACAAAGCATGGTAATGTGTCTTTCATTGCAGTTGCTGTGGCAGGCATGCTGCAAGAGGTCCAACCATTCTGGATCTGTCATTCGAACCTGAGTTTTTAGGCAATTAGATGTCATTGTGTTCAAAACAGCCGCAATGGCACCCATTTTCCAATTTCACAGTACTGCTGTGATGAACTTCTTCGATGCTGACCATATCTTCTGTGCATACCTGAACTGACTTTGAAATACCTAGCTAGGATAAATCCTGGTCCTCTGTATTTTGATCATTTCCACTGTCGAACCATGTGTGCGTTATGGAAGGATGCAGAACGTGAGTTTTGTTACAACTCCTGCAATGCTGTTAATCATTCAAGATATACATGCAAAACTGTGTTACTTGGGAAGTGCCAACTGTGTCAACACGTCGGCAGAGACCTGGCTTGATATGTTCAGCATGCATCAATGAAATTAAAAAATGTCAACCATGAAGGTTGCCCAATGTCCTTTGATGAACTAAAAAGCTATTACAAAGGAGCTAAACACTAATGGCTTAATGAGAGTATAAAACTTTAAGGAATGGTCATAGTTTGAAGGAAGGTGTAAATGAGTGTAAGTTCAATGTCTAGGTAGAATAGGAATAGAAAATCAAGCTCTTGAACACTTGGTAGGAGAGGTGTCTGGGTGAATGTAAGCTGACACCCTTCTCAACAGTGGGCTGCACTGAGGTGCAGCAGATGCACAGGGAGGTACTAACACATAATGTACCTACCTTGTCCCATATTAGACAGCCAGACGAGGGTGATATTTGCCCAGGTCTGATGGGCCAGCAGACGGGGAGCCTGGGAAAGACTGTCACCGTGTAACATGGGCGGGCTGAACATTAGAGTATTGTCACTATGTGATATGGGTGGGCTGTTGTGTTGTTTAAGGATACATATCACCATGTCATATGGGCCAGCTAGGATGCTACTGTACTGCATCTGAATGGATGGGCCAAGAGTTTATTGCATTGCAAAGGTAATGGTGAGTACCATCAACTGGTGCGGTACATCTGCCAGTTAGGCAGTATTTGGGATTATTAATGAGGGGTGTGTCACATCCATGCCAACTCCAACACACCTCCTACTTGCTCCGACGCATCTCCTCTTTGCTCCGACGTCTCTCCTACCAACTCTGACATATCTCCTATTTGCTCCGATGCATCTCCTACCAACTCCAACGTATCTCCTATTAGCTCTGATGTATCTCCTATTAGCTCTGATGTATCTCCTATTAGCTCCGACATATCTCCTACCAACTCCGACGTTTCTCCTCCGAACTCCTACTCTGTTCCTCCGGTCCATCCGGCCCGCTTCTGTCATACCTTCAGGTACATACCCTGTTTCCTTCCTGTCACTTACTTGTCACCCTGTTGCTACTTATTCCTTCCATGTGTTTACCCTTTTCATGTGCTTCTTCCTCTCATGTGTTTCTCCTACTCCGCCTTTCACATGTCTTGTGTTTATCACAAGGATCCTGTCCTTTCAGTTAGTATATAAGTCTCTGTGTATCTCCTCATACCTTAGTACGAATATCAACAAAGCCCCGTCCTCATCTTGCTTCTGCCTGACTCTAAGTTCCTCCTCCGACTCAACTCCTACTCCTACTCCTACTCCTACTCCTCCATCGTAACTCCGCTCCTCTGAAATACGAGGGCTGAGCCTGTCCAAGGGCGCAGCACATAAGCTGAAGCCAACGCCCTCACCCCCTATGTCTTCCTTCCTCTTCTTCAGGTGCTGAACTCCTCCCCTGTAGGACTTGTCCTTGTTATGACCATTTCCAGCTCCGGGTCTTATCCAGTCACTCCGGTCGCATCGCAGCACTCTAGCCCAACTCCAGTTGCTCACAGTTACTCCGGTCATGGTCGCACAGATATGCCTCCGTTAAGTACGACCCTTGGACTATCCTCTGTTCGCTCGTTACCACACCTCGCCATTTACCCTGCCTTGACGTGAGTTCTCCGTGAACTCGATATATCCCATACCTTGTAGCATTTTCACTGGACCTGACTTTATTTTACTCGGACCTGACTTAGTACTTTCTCCGGTTATCCCTTGTCCGCTTTTTAGGCTGTTTACTTGTCACCGTAAGTACTCGTCCCTAGTTCTTACTTAGTATAAGTACTCTGTAGATTATCCTGTATTCTTCAGTCTGAAATCAACTTAGTCTCTACTCCAGTCTCTGTCTGTCTCTGCCTCCATCTCCGACCCCATCGCCTTGACCGGAACCTACGCAAGGGATCAACGCTCGACCCCCTTGTCGTTGAATCCAATCGGTCTCAACTCTGGCCGGACTAATCCCTCGTCCAGCCCTCTGCCCTTCTCCTTCGTCTGCTTTCTTCCGGACTTGACCGGACCCCCTACCGGAGTAGACCCGGACTTGACAGTATTTCAGACTCACACTTGTGTGGGTTCACTATACAAAACTTCGTACGCACATCTAGTCCCATCCCCTTATGACCATGACTACGCGTTCTCGTGCTCGTACCGCT
>Ga0307518_10003769_pt1 | contig 10891 bp, 11 predicted proteins | sample 25_EM_MG_FD_203889 | JGI IMG/M metagenome (GOLD analysis project Ga0307518, IMG submission 203889) | Populus trichocarpa ectomycorrhiza microbial communities from riparian zone in the Pacific Northwest, United States - 25_EM | ecosystem: Host-associated > Plants > Roots > Unclassified | place... | reverse complement strand
AGAGGGTTCTTCTTCCTAATAGCACTCTAAAGTAGGGATATAACTGTCATGGTGCTGTAGGACGCCGTCTGAAAGTAGGGAAGCGGATAGAGTACTGAATTTGATGCATCCAGGGAAGTGAGACGAATGACAGAGGAAGATGGACATGGCAAGTATCTGGGAGGAAGGGACCATAGGCTGAGGGCTCAGGGGACACAGAGACAACCAGAGAAGACTTCTCAATCTTGACAATAGACCTAAGATGACCAAAGTACGTCCTTGATGCAGGACTGATGAGGAGAACACGCTGACCGAGAACGAGGGGGACTGAGGAAGCAGGCTGGGAAGATATGTGCCAGGCAGTGCATGGGAACTCTGAGAGAGGCTGTCCTAAGAGCAGGACATAGTGGAGATCTGCAGCAATAGTGGAGAAGTGATCCAGAGAAAATATGGACTCCATAGTGACTGATGAGATAAACATCTGGATTGCGGGGGGAATATCTCCGTGGGAAATGAACAGATCCACGTCGGAACTTGACAGGCAGATAGACCATGCTCTAGGCTTTCTGACGGTATAGTCACGTGCCTGATAGCTTTGGAAATGGTGGAGCTATTCAAAATATCGGAATGCCGGCACTGGGCGCCTAAAAATGACATTTGAGCGCTAACATCGTTTCTTCTCTTCTTTCCTTCATTTCTCCATCAATTCTTCAGCTTCTTTTCTCATTCTGGTGTGGGAGTTGGACTGCAGTAGATTGCATTCCTTTCTCATACCATAATGGATGTTATTCCTTCAGTTTCTTCTGCTTCTTGGCGGTTCTTGTGTGAGTGATGACTGCTAGACATCAGCAGTCGTCTCTTGCATCAGGATAGTCTTCTTGTGCAATAGATGGCTACAATGAGGCTCCGTCGTGCTCATCCTTCACATCAGGATCGTTTGATATTGACGTTATCTTCCATGTTCACTGTACCAAACCTGTTTGGTGCGTGACAACGGCAAGGTTGAATATTTATTATGGTTACATCATCCAGGGTCCACTACAGCCACAGTGTCAGATTGACAGCAGTACATCACACCGCATGGAAATGATGGCCAATGACCTAGAATGTTGGAGAAGCCTGCCACATGTCTGGAAATAAATGTATGTAAGAATTGTATGTTACTCCTCCAAAATATTGCATTGAATAATGCTGGTAGAGAACACATGACAATCATGAATATATGAAGATCATTACATTGCATCTGCTTCCATTGACTGTGGGAAAATAATACATACTTCAGACTGTTCAAACTACATGAAAAAATGGTGAATCATACAGACAGTAATACCACAATCTCATCCAAAATATGAAGTTAGACAAATCAAACCAGAGTCCACTCCATGGGTAAAGCCATGGCTCACAGGTAATTAGTAGAATTTGACTGCCATGGCCACCACATGATGGACAAGTAAAAGTGTCAAATACCTACCATTACTTGTAATATGTACCACTATCTGCCTGGAGGATAACATTTGGGATATTGCCCGTGATATTATACACAATTACTGCAGATGATGCCCTATTACAACCTAAATATGGAATAATGGGCACATTTTAGATACATTCCAGGCTGCATTCCACCGATGACATCACGCGGCTCATTGTGCCCATGGGAAATGTCTTATATAAGCTAGTCCATACAATATATATTTATTCCAGACCTGTCCATCCCACCCTTGCACTCCGTCATACCTCATTCTGTCTATTTACATCATGAGTGGGCAAAGGAATGTGAGATTCATAGATGATGGCGCAGCCAACTCAGGTATGTCTATGAATCCAAGTCTCCTCAAAGTAACTCCCAAACTTATTTTCATTAGCTTTATTCGGTAGCTGTCAAGTCCGGGTCTACTCCGGTAGGGGATCCAGTCAAGTTCGGACAAACATGGACAAGGGAAGAGGGCAGAGGGCTGGACAAGAGGTTAGTCTGGCCGGAGTTGGTGACTGCTTGGATTCAATGACTAAGGACAACAAGCATTGATCCCTTGCGTAGGTTCTGGTCAAGAGAAGGAGACAGAGACGGAGACGGAGATGGACAAGAACAGGAGTAGTGACTTATGTTGATTTCAGACTGAGGAGTACAGGATAATCTACAGAGTACTTATACTAAGTGCAAACTAGGGATGAGTATTTACGGTGACAAGTAAACAGCCTAAAAGGCGGACAAGGGATAACCGGAGAAAGTACTAGGTTAGGTCCGATGAAAATAAAGTCAGGTCCGGGTAAAATAAACTAGGTCTGGTGAAAATGATACAAGGAGCAGGCAGGGTAGATGGTGAGGTGTGGTAAAGAGTGAATGGAGTATAGACCAAGGGTTGTACTTAGTGGAGGGTTATCTGCGCGACTGTGACCGGAGTTGGACTAGAGTGCTGTGATGTGACCAGAGTGACTGGATAAGATCCGGAGTTGGACATGATCGTAACAGTAGCCCAGGATGGATACCTCCCATTAGAAATGCTACACGCACCTCACATTTGTATATCTCTCTCGATATTAGGCACTGCTAATCTAATCATCACAGTGAGCAATAGTAGCACTGGATGGTCTCCACCATGGTTTCCAGCAACTGCGGTTTCCACAATGCTGGTTAGTGTTTTAAAGTCCAGTCCAGTCTGGTTTTTTTTTTCCCCTTTTTTGGAGGCAACCGGACCAAAACCGGTTGAAAAGATTTCAAATCTTGCTAGGACCACAACTGAACTGATGGCAACCAGTTGTGTATGGTTGCTTGGAGCAGTTGCAACCAGTTGCAACCGGTCTTTCATACATTTTCTTAATCTTTGTACTTATGACTCAAAACATGTGCAAAACAAGCATCCTGGCAATTTGTGCAATTTGACAGGGTGTTTGTTTTGCGCATTTTTGATTATTTAGATCATGTATTATTATTAATATCAATAGCTAGGGTTTCAAACTATTAAAAACGTGCAAACAGCAACCCTGTCAAAATGTGCAAATTGACAGGGTTGCTGTTTTGTGCGTTTTTGACTATTTGGATCATGTAATATTGATAATATTAATAACTAGGCTTGAAAACTATCACAAATGCACCAAATGAGCACCCTGTCAATTTGTGCATTTTTGATAGTTTGGGTCATGTATTATTATTGATAATATTAATAACTGGGCTTTAAAACTATCACAAACACACAAAATTAGCATAGTATATTACAGATTTTCCTGTATTTTATTAAAGACTGGTTGCAACCAGTCTTTTATTTTTTCCTGAGCAGGTGCAACTGCAACCGCAGTCCAGTCCAAATCGGTTGCGGTCCGGTTCAGTTGCCAGTTTTTTCATTTGGTTGCAACTGGACTTTGGAACACTAATGCTGGTGGACACCAAAGTTCCAAATAGTCCTTCTGCGAAGTCTCAAAGGGATTCAGATGTGTATTTATTGTTTTATATTTCTTATAATTCATTGCATGTTTGCAGCTAGTGATAGGAGCACAGGCGGGTCTCCAACACAGTATCTGCCATCCATGACTGTGGCTATGACAATTCAGAGTGGGTCGTGTATGTATTCTATTTGTTGCCTTTATTGCGCCTTATAATATCTTTTCAGCAAGTTCCAGTAGCAGCAGGGGTTGGTCTCCAGCACATGTCCAAATATTCTCCCGGCCTTGGAAGTCATGCTTCGTGAGGATGAACAGGAGCAATTGTTGCGACAAGATCAATCCTCCACTACCGATTGGGATCCTCCTGCACTCCCACCAACAGGGACACATCCCCGTGATGCTGGGCCCAACAACAAATTACAAGAGGTACCAACATCTTTATCCATACAAAAAAGTCCATCAGAAGTCTCCATGGATACCGACACATCCAGCAACAGTGGTGGATGGACTCCCCCTCCCCAAAGACCCCAAGAAATATTCTGCCGGTTATCCACACCACTCTCACCACTAACTCAATCATCCATGTTGATGTTGCCACACCCTGCATCAACTATTGATAGCGATACTGATGGGGAACAAATTTCCTGCAAGGACCAGTGGCCAAGGGTGATTGGTACCAGTCCCACCACCCACAATAGAGTGCTGGAGAAAGGAAAGGCGCTGGAAACCAAGCTGAATGAGGTGACCTGTCCAAAGGTTGCGGAGGGTAAGTTTGCCTTTGAATTTGATACTGTTAGCTCACAGGTCCATAGATAAATGGTGGCAGTTAGTCTACAGTACTATGGCCAACATGGACATCTATGGTGGTAGGTTCAATGGGCCGCGGCATGAATGTGGGTGGTAGAACTATACCTGTGGGCCAGTTAGGACCTAACGGAGTTTGAAACCTAACCTACCAGACTGCTCGGCCCGCTGAAAATAATTCTGCCTCTTACACCACACTCAGCCAATGATCCCCACAGAATCAAGATGCATGGCAATTACCCGGATGGCAAATCAAGTACTGTAGCCACCAGCAACAACAACAACAGCCATGGCCAGCACTGCCAGGGACGACAATGACAGTAGTGACAGCAAGTAATTCTTTTTTCTTTTCATGCGGCATCCTGACAACGACAACAACAGCAGTAATGGCCACAGCCACCAGCAACCTCAGCAATGATGACAGCCATGGCCAGCACCAACAATGATGACGACAACAGTTGTGGCCACCACCAACATTGGCAATGGCAATGACAACAACAGTGACAGCTAGTAAGTTTTTTTTTTCACCCACAGCGTCAATGACAGCAGCAGCAGCAGCAACGGTGGCAGCCACCAGCACCACCCCAGCAATGACGATGGCCACAGCCAGCACCACCAGTGACAGTGACGACGATAGCAGCAACAGCAAGTGTTTTTCTTTCTTTCTTTACACCCACAGCGTCCGGACAACGGTGGCAGCAATCACTGTTGATGGTGCACACCACCAGCCCCAATGTCGACAAAGATGACCCCTCCCTGCATATTGATGCCAATGTGCCCAGCAGGCAAGCTTTTCTTTTCTTCTTTACACCTTCAGTGTCAATGGCCACCAGCACCACCAATGCACCATTATGCCATGACCAGCCCTGGCATGTTGATGCCAACATGCCCACTAAATTGATTTTTATTTTTATTCCTGAGTCACACCTTTGATTTGGATCATCATAGGGCTATACTCATGTAATTGTTTTGTGCTGCCCTTATCCCGAATGCATTGTGCTTTGTTCCCTACTACCTGTGAGCTGGAATAGTAGAAATAGTCAAAAAGTAGTACAAAAAATAGTATGGATAGTAAACAAGCCCACTAAAATGACTATTCTGGAGCACACATGCACCCACTGTCATTCGAAGGAGTGTGCTAGTTGCTAGAGCATTGGCAAATGCCCATGGAAGACAGTACAGGGACACCTTTTGACCACATCAAATGGGGCTTCATTCAAACTCATAGTTTTTAGTCCTTACTCTGTATCTGACCCAATGTACTATTGTTCTTGCAAATATGAGTACCTACACTAGTTACCATGTTGCTCAGCCAGCAAGTTACAACATGGTATAGAACACATTGCCTCCCTCTTGTGAGTCTCATCCAGCTCAAATTAATTAATTAAATTTTTCGCCCAGACCCCACAAGTATAGCTCCAGTGCCTGAATGTGAGTTCTCATTGGATAATATTGTATTGATATTTACAAAGAAATAGTAACAACAGCCCGCGAAATAGCTGCAAGATTTCACCCAAAGGATAGAAGGGTCACCAAACTGGATGACCTCTATGACAAACCAATGGTTGTGATGTACAAACAATATGCGGATAGGTTGGTAGAAGAGACACGAGAATGGAGAAGGCTTGTCAATGGCCGGGCACAGTTAGTGTTTGAAGGTCCGGTCCTAGGACCAATGAAAGACTGAGGACTGGACTGGACTGGACCGATTTAGGACTGGAGTGTGGTCCTGGTCCTGCCCAAAATCATACAGCATTGGCCCTGGTCCTGACATTTTGGGCTGGGATCAAGGACCAGTCCTGGACCGGTCTGGACTGGTCTTTTTGGCATATCTGAGGTGGAATAATTTTCACAGTTAAATGAAAACATTTTGAATAATTCAGCCATTTTAAATGTCAAAAATGCACAAAACAGCCACACCCTCATTTTGCGCAAAACAGGGGTGCCATCTTTGCATATAAAATACTATGAGTTCAACATGGTTGAGCATTTTTATGTTGTTTTTTGTCAGTTAAATGAAAATATTGAGAATAATCCTTCTATTTAAATGTCAAAAATGTGCAAAACCGCAACCCTCATGATTTGTGCAAAACAGGGGGTGCCATCTTTGCATAAAATACTAACATAAACCAGTCTTCATCAGTTTCGGACCGGTTCCCCAAAGGACCAGTCTGGACTGGTCCTACCACATGTGAGGACCGATAAGGACCGGTCCTTGGTGGTCCAGTCTGGTCTTTTTCAAAATCAAGATTTTCTAGGACTGATGTGGTCCCGGTCCAACCAAAATTAGGTCAAAAGACCAGACCGGACCGGACCTTAAAACACTAGTGTCAAGTCCGGGTCTACTCCGGTAGGGGGTCCGGTCAAGTCCGGACAAAAGCGGACGAAGGAGAAGGGCAGAGGGCTGGACAAGGGATTAGTCCGGCTGGAGTTGAGACTGATTGGATTCAACGACAGGGGTGTCGAGCGTTGATCCCTTGCGTAGGTTCCGGTCAAGGCGATGGAGTTGGAGTTGGAGGTGGAGACAGACAGAGACTGGAGTAGAGACTAAGTTGATTTCAGACTGAAGAATACAGGATAATCTACAGAGTACTTATACTAAGTAAGAACTAGGGACGAGTACTTACGGTGACAAGTAAACAGCCTAAAAAGTGGACAAGGGATAACCAGAGAAAGTACTAGGTCAGGTCCAGGTAAAATAAAGTCAGGTCCGAGTAAAATAAACCAGGTCCAGTGAAAATGATACAAGGTAGGAGATATATCGAGCACATGGAGAACTCACGTCAAGGCAGGGTAGACGGCGAGGTGTAGTAAGGACTGTGTAGGGATTAGACCAAGGGTCGTACATAGCGGAGGTATATCTGTGTGACCATGACCGGAGTAAGTGATGCGTGACCGGAGTTGAGCTGTAGAGCTGCGATGCGACCGGAGTAACTGGATAAGGCCTGGAGTTGGACATGGTTGTAACAACTAGGCACAGTATGCAGAGATGAGGGAGAGACTGGTGCACATGGACAAAGGTGAGGGATCCAACTCAGACAATGGCATGTATGATATGGAGGACTTGGATCCTACCATGTTGTAATTACATTCCCTTGTATATAGTGAACCGGAAAACAATACTTTCTCACTAATATATTTACATGCATGTATGGTAACTACTTTCAGGATCTCTTTGGAATGCGGTCGTCCAGGTTGTCCTCAAGCCGTGGTGGAAGCCTCTTATGCTGGACTGCCACTGTGCAGGCGCAGCCATGGCGGTAGGTGGCTCAGGAATCATTGGCATGATGTTGTCTGAATTTGCAGGCTCTGTGGCAAATTGTCCAGGAGGTGCCTTGTCACCAGTGGCAGGGCCCGTGGTTTCCAACTGCACCCAGCAAGTACTTGTTCTGGCATCTGGGAATTCTTGTTGTAAATATATATTATATATATAAGATACACAATGACAAACTTACCTGTCATCTTGGCACCTTGCTTATCCTGTGGCTGGTCAATTGATGTTTTGGAAGGACCTGTGATTGCCTGCTGAGCTGTGGGAATACTTTTACCCAATGTAGATTTTTTCTCTGAACATATTTTAGAAGTATGATAAGATGTGTGTATTAGAATACTGGTACCTTTAATTTTGGTTGCCACCTTAGCCACAGTGACCGACACAGCTCCATTTTTTGTCCTATGGGCAGCAGTGCTTTTCCCTGGGAGCCCACCATGTTTCTCTGAAGTTATGTAATATATGCAATGCATTGAAGGTTTAACAGCACACAATACTCTTACCTTTTGTCTTGGCCCCTGGTGTAGCTGCTCTGACCTCTGCTGCAGGAAGGGAAGGCACCGACATTTCCTGCTGCATTGTAGCACTAGTCTCACCAATTGCTGCAGGTTGTTTCTCTTTGTCATATCCATACTTTTCCCAGTCGCAACTCTGGTCTAACCTTGGCCCGCCTGACCTCTCCTTAGGCATAGATGCAACTCCGGATCTAGTCCAGCCATCTCCAGCCTCATAGCTGCACTCCAGCTCAACTCTGGTCCCTATGTCCATCTCCACCCTCAGGACTAACCCCTGTCTTCCTGCAGACAGATCCGCAGTCTAACTCCTCCGTGTCAGACCTGTACCTACCATTAGTTGCTACTCGGGTTTCAGTCCAGCCACTCCCTTTGTCTGGTCTGCAGCGTAGCCCAACTCCGGCTGGTATATCCAACTCCGGCTCAGTTCTGCTCCTGCTCCTGCTCCGCTTCCTCTGTTAGGTCCACCAAAGGCTTAGGACATTTCCATGTCCAACTCCGGACCTTCCTCCGGCTGCTCCGCCCTTCCTCCACCTGCACACTCCCTCCGCTCATGCACTCCCTCCGCTCATGCACTCCCTCCGCTCATGCACTCCCTCTGCTCTTGCACTTCCTCCGCTTGTGCACTTCCTCCGGTCCCACTTCCTCCAGTCCCACTTCCTCCAGTCCTGGACATCGCTCCGGACTTAACATTAGTTAAGTCCACCTCCGACCCTTACCTGCCTCTTCCGACCTAGTTCCCTTTACTTCACTGTCCCTGCTTTTCCTCTGTCGTCCCTGTAACAGTAGTTCCCCGTTTCTGCTTCCACTCCGGTTTATTTTCCTGTACCTGGATTATTTTCCTGTCCACTTCTGCTCGGTCCCTTGTCTCGACATTAGGGTGTTTACTTGTCACCGTATATACTCACCTCTAGTTTCATTCCTATATAAACTACCAAACTCCGGCCTAGTAGTCCTTAGATCAAATCTCGACTAAGATACTCCTCCCTCTGTACTACCCACTATGCTCTCCTAATCCATCTGTTCACCTGAACTCCTGAACTCCGGCCAACTCTGGTCTCTGTCCTATCTTGTCCCCTTGGTCCTATGTCCACTCCTAGCAAGTCTCCTACTCGCACAAGGGCAAAAGCCACCTCTGTCCCAGACTCGACGCTAGACCTCTAGGGACTTATCCCACCTCTGGGATGTGTCCTTCGTCCGGACAAGCTGCGATCAACTCCGGACCACTTTCCTGCAGTCCGGACTTACTCTGCAAAAACCCAGACTTACTCCCAGTGCTTCTCTAGTGCCTGGACTTCGTCCGTATGACCTGGACTTGATTGTCCACACTAACTAGCACCTACTAGTGTCTGGACTTACCTCCTCATTAGTCCCCTGCATCCCTGGACCTCCTAGTAAGATTGTTGAGGAGAACTGATCCTGACACTCTTCAATGATATATAAAAGATTTAACTATTAATAAATGTGTGACCGCATAACATTAGACAAACCTTTGGTCTTCACCTGTGGCTTTGGTTTGTCACTGACCACAGGATGATTTACCATTGTATCTGCGGGTGCATGACCCATATCGTCCAGTATTGTTTGTCAATTTTCACCATCATATAATGTATTTCTCACCTTTTTGTTTCACAGGTTCATCATCCTTACGTTGATCAGATCCAGCAGGAATAAGATATGCCTTGTTGGGTGGGCCAACCTTGATATTGTGACCACCTCTGGAACCATTATCCCTTTCATCCAAAGCAGAGTCTTGGCATGTTAATTAGAGTACCTTCCTAGGGTAGTATGCCTTCCCACTTACTGTCTGCAATTTTGTCACCAGCTTTTCCCTTTGAGTGTCCTTTACCACCCATGTGTCGTGGCTCAGCACCTCCTAACATATGTCAACAATATTAAGACACATGAAGGTAAATCTTTACTATGAATATTTGCGCTGCTGTGTAGGTCCTTTGGCCGGCCTCTGGCCCTGGAGGGACCTGTGGGCCCTGTGTGCCGCGGCATTACCTCTTCATCTGCTTCCATGTCATCATCTTCATTGATGGCAGGTTCTGACCATGGCTCAGTAGTGGTGTATTTAATATGATTATATTCACCTTTCCTGTGACCCTTGACTGGCGCTTTTTGGCTGGAGTATCCTGCTGCAGAGCTGCAGGGCCTTTCCTGCCACAGCAATGCATCTTCATTGTCATCCTCCTCATCCTCCTTGTCCTTCTCACCCTCATCATCATCCTCCTCTTCATCATCATCTGGTGAAGGTTCTAATCATGCCTTAGTAGTTCCTTATTCAATAACATTATCCATACCTTTCCTGCGTCTTTTGACACCGCTCTTTGCAGAACTGTGGTGGGATTGGCTCACCACGGATTGCACTGACCCATCAGACTTTAATGATCTCTTGAACCTGAAGGTATCAGTTGGATAAGTCACCTGCCTGTCTTGCCACCACTCCAATATGGTGGTGGCCTTCTCGTTTGTAAGCCTAGAGGGTTCCTTGAATGCTACATTGGTTGGCCAATACCAGCCAGAGATATATATGCCGCGGTCTACTGCAATGGCAGCCCAGGGAACAGTGACATCTTGGCGGTCACAAGCCTTTCCTGTGTGACACCATTAGTCTTTAATTTCCAGATCTTATTTACATTACCATAATGGAAACCAATGAATGCCTGCACAACATCCTTCTTGGCTTGTGCATTCATATTGAGAATGACAGGGATGCATCAGCAACCTAACAAATTTTCTGGAGGTCTGAGAAAATCTGATCATCTGAAAATATCTGGGGGTCTGCTGGTCTGAATATCTGATGATCTGAGGGTCTGGAAATCTCTGATATCAGAGATTTCCAGACCCTCAGATCATCAGATATTCCAGTCAGCAGACTCTCAGTATTTTTCAGTACATATCATATATTTTCAGACTCTCAGATCATCAGATATTCAGACCAGCA
>Ga0307518_10003768_pt1 | contig 10892 bp, 10 predicted proteins | sample 25_EM_MG_FD_203889 | JGI IMG/M metagenome (GOLD analysis project Ga0307518, IMG submission 203889) | Populus trichocarpa ectomycorrhiza microbial communities from riparian zone in the Pacific Northwest, United States - 25_EM | ecosystem: Host-associated > Plants > Roots > Unclassified | place... | reverse complement strand
GTTGAAACTTTCCGGGACTACAAATATCTGGGCACGCGAATTCGTGTTGATGGAACAGTTGGAGAGTAAGTTCCTTTTAGATAAATTTCACTTACGATGCCACTTTTAAGTTAGCTTATCCATTTTCATTTGTTTATTCTAGCTACAAATGGATGACGTTCGGAGAAGCAGGTACTGCACGAACTGAGATAGGTTCTGGCTTAATATACCATGGAATACCTAAGGTAAATGTACAAATAACAGTCATCAGTTCGAATACAGATCTCATTTAACCTTGTTTTATCTGGTTTGATTTTTCATTTTTATTTTGTGGTGCTGTATATAAATATCTCATAAAATTCTCCTTCTTGCTTCCTTGAAACCTGATTATTATGGGGTTGTTATTACAGGGATCTACTATTGGAATATATTTTATCAACAGGCCAGAATGGATGATTGTTGACCATGCGTGCTCTGCATACTCTTACATATCCGTACCTTTATATGACACACTCGGTTTGTTGATGGTTGAACAAGTACTTTTATTTGATCTTTGCCTGTGTCCTTATAAATTAATGTCAATTATTGTTTCTCTGCAGGTCCTGATGCTGTCAAGTATATTGTAAATCATGCTGTTGTACATGCTATATTTTGTGTGCCTCAAACATTGAATATGGTGAGTTAAATTTATTATGCCCTTCGTTGGCTGCCTTTTAGAAAACAGGTGTCTTCTTAGCTTTGGAAGTTGAATTACCTTGTAGCATCAAATTCTTCTGAAATATAAGCTGGAAATCACATATCCTTTTTTTTCTTAGTTTCTGTTTTGTCCACTGAGGTGTTTCTGCGCTTATGGAGTCATGATATAGATGCAAGATATTGCAAGCTTGAGACTATGATCTAACATTCAAACTGTATCTGGAGCGAAGACCATTGAGAAACAAGATAGAACAAATTCTTATTACTTAAGATATTGCTTTACCTAAGAATTGTAGACATTTTTTAAGGCAACTTCTTGCAGTCTCCATTTTGATCTTGCTGTCTATCAGTATCAAGTCTGTGCTTATTGAGCTAATGAAATATGTTGAGCTTTTTTCTTACGAGGTTTGCAACCTTGAGTTGAGTATGGAATTCCTTTATTGGGATGGAGATAATAAATATAATGTTCACATAACGCACATAGGATTAGCAATCACAAAAACTTTATATATTGTCACAAGGTGGCTGTATGTACTTGAGACTTGATAGCTAAGGATTTTTGTCTAGTGAGTCTACAGTTATTTCCAATCTTAATGGACGACTCGATGAAGACAGAAGGTTTTCCTTTTGCTGCCTACTGTCACTTTTTATAATTGTATTCCACTTTTTTCATTCTTTCAGTTGTCTATAATACATGAAATTGAAAGCTTCTGACTTAGAGCTTCTGCAGCAGTACTAAATATTATATCATTTGGAATTTGCAGTTATTGAGTTTCTTGTCTGAGATTCCATCTGCACGTCTAATTGTGGTATGAAATCCTCCCAGTCACTATTAATTGAATATTTGAGCAGGTTGCGATTATTGGATATTTAGAGGCCATTTACCATAGAAAAAAAGTGATACCCCGTTGGTTCTAGAGTTTTCATTTGCTTTTCCTATAAAACAGGTGGTTGGAGGAATAGATGATCAAATGCCATCTCTTCCATCGTCAACTGGAGTTCAGGTTGTGACATATTCAAAACTGCTGAGTCAGGTAATTTTATATCCTTCTTTATCTTTATAATCATATAATTGATGCACTTCATGTACGCTCAGTTCATACCCTCTTGAAGCTGGACTTGCTCTGGCTGTCCTCCTTTGTCAAGGATAGCTAATTGTTGTTTCCTTGCGAACTCTCTTTCTCTTCGAATTGGTTGATGTGGGCCTTGAAACTCAGACACTTGAATGATAGTTTTCTTTCTAGGCTTTCACATGCTTCACATACAATGGCATGTAACGAACATGGACTAACCCATGAATTCCAGTGTACATGTTCATATGACTATACATTTAGGTGAACTCTCTTAGTTCAAGATCAAGAGTCATTTTTATTATATTTTATCCTGTTTCAAGGCTTATAATGTGATATTGCACAAGATTATTGCATTTTGCTTTATCTTTAATGGATAATTTCCTTGTGCAAATGACTATTTATTAGGGTCGCAGTAGCCTGCAGCCCTTTCACCCGCCAAAGCCTGAGGATATCGCTACCATTTGTTACACAAGTGGTACAACTGGAACACCAAAGGTAGATATACTTGCCTCATGCATTCAACTCTGTGGTTCTCAGGCAACATAATTTTCTAGAAATGTTCTTACTTCAACCAGCAACTAAAAGAAATTATTTTGATGAATTCTTTAAAGGGAGTTGTATTGACCCATGGAAACTTTATTGCAAGCGTTGCTGGGATCTCGCTTTCTACTTCATACAGCACATCAGATATGTGAGTTCTACTGGTTTTATATATGGTGCTGAAGTGCTATCGTACCCTGTTTATATATGAAACTGTTTTCTCCTACTGAAATGAACTCTATTTTGCCAGTTTCATTTCATATTTGCCTTTGGCGCACATTTATGAACGGGTAAACCAGGTCATGACGGTTTATTGTGGAGTTGCTGTTGGATTCTACCAGGGGGTATATGACTGAACTAAGCTATTCGTTATGTTTTTGCTGTTCGAGTTGATATATTATTGATGCAATGTAAGATATGCTGCTGCTTCCCATTTACATGATGAAAAATTGTAGGAAGCTCTAACAAGTAGATGGAACTTTGTTTCTGGAGACAAGTGACCCTCTGAATAATAACTACTTAAGGAAACAGATCATGCAATATTTTATTCAAACATTTGGTTGTTCTAACTTGATTGAGGAGTCCATTTACTATCCATACCCTCAGAGGAAAAAGCCTAGGTTTCGTAACCTTCTTTTCTATCCTGACAACATCAAACACTACATTATAACCTCTATGTGCAGGATAATATGAAACTAATGGATGATATGGCTGCTCTACGACCCACTATATTCTGCAGTGTTCCTCGGCTCTACAATAGAATATATGCAGGGTGAAGTTACTGTCCATAGCTGCTGAATTTATATATTTTCTTGCGAGTATTATGTTCATTTTATAACTGAGTCAAATACCTTGGTTTGCAGTATTATGAATGCTGTAAAGGCATCTGGTGGGTTAAGGGAGAGGTTATTCAATGCTGCTTATAATGCTAAGAAGCAAGCACTACTGAATGGTAGGAATAATATCGATAAAGTTTGTTTTAGCATGGGGTTTTCTTCTATCTAGGACCTCTTGTTAAATGAAATTCGCTGCTATAGTCTTATGATTTGATGGAGGTGATGGCAACGGTTTGAAAGATATAAAATCACACAAAGCTCTTATGTAGCATTGGCCAAAAAGTATACTTGTCCAACTTCATAAAACCAGAACCAGAGAACATTAAAGTACTTTATTCCATGTCATAGTCTAAATAGCTTAAATATTTTTCTTCTTGGATGTTTAACAAATATTGTTGCATATATATTGCTGCAGGCAAGAATCCATCTCCAATGTGGGACAGACTGGTGTTCAATAAGATTAAGGATAGACTTGGAGGGCGAGTTCGTTTAATTGTGTCAGGTGCTTCACCGCTGTCTCCTGATGTGTTGGAGTTTTTGAGGATGTAAGTTAGTTGCTTTTAGTCTACAAAATGTTGTTAGCAAAATTCCTTTCTTTTTTCTTTCATAATGCTTTGATGATTTCTGGATAAATTGGCAGCTGTTTTGGTGGGCGGATAATTGAAGGGTATGGAATGACTGAGACGACTTCTCCTATATCTTCCATGGATGAGGGTGACAACCTCAATGGTCATGTTGGTTCTCCTAGTCCAGCTTGTGGTGGGTTTGTCTTGAGTTTACATGCCTATTTGCCTTTCTTCTGACGTATTTTTCATTTTGTTTCGGGATGGGTTTTATTAATTTGTATTTTCTGTAACAGAAGTAAAGCTTGTGGATGTTCCAGAAATGAACTACACATCTGATGATAAGCCATATCCTCGTGGTGAAATCTGTATAAGGGGTCCAATTGTTTTCCAAGGCTATTACAAAGATGAAGAACAGACGTACTCACCTTACCTGTGGGCTGTTTCTTTTACACGATTGACTTGGACATGAGTAAAACTGACAATATAATGATGCAATGCAGGAGAGAAGTAATCAATGAAGAAGGATGGTTTCATTCTGGGGATATAGGATTATGGCTACCTGGAGGCCGTCTAAAGATTATTGATAGGTGAACTCCATACCTCTAATCAGTAGTCTTTGGTTGAATTGATAGATGATAATACCTACTCTTAGAGTTTGGTTGGAATTCTTGAATCAATGACGGTCTTGGGATAAATTTTGAATGATGCTATGTGCATGCAAAAAAAAAATAATAATAATAATAATCAATCCACACCTTTGAAATAAACTCATTTGGGTGGGGTTTAGAACAAACCTGGTTATTTTATCAACATTGCAAACATTGTATTTGGGCTGACAAGAGAATCTCTGTTTGGAGATAGTCGCTCTAGAGTTCACTTGCTAGCTTATGACAAGAATTCCACTAATGGCATTACCTTTTAGTTCCCTTGCATGATGGCCATCGACATGTTTTCTTGTGAATTAGATGTTGTAAAACTTCTTTTACACGTTCATGAAGCGTTATTAGTATTGAGTTTTCAAATTGTGGTAATTACAGAAGCCTGGATGCTTTTGCTCCTTTGACTGGAGTAGGACACCTCAGAAAAACTAAATTCAATTCGCATGATGTCATTGATTGGAACTTGGTGATTGCATTTTGGAATGCATGCCTTTGCATTCTAATGGGAACACTTATTTGCTGTTACAGAAAGAAGAACATTTTTAAGCTGGCACAAGGAGAGTACATAGCTCCGGAGAAAATTGAGAATGTTTATGCTAAATGCAAGTTTATTGCCCAGTGCTTTGTCTACGGTATGTAGATAAGTTTTATAATTTAATACATATTTTTCTCTCTCCCTTATGTTGACTCTTAATTGTTTCTATTGTAGGGGACAGCCTAAATTCTTCTTTGGTAGCTGTTGTTTCAGTAGACCATGATGTGTTGAAAGCATGGGCTGCTTCTGAAGGCAATAAGGTGGCATTTGCTTTTTACTAAATTCAAGCTGATAAGAAAGAATTATAGCTGCCTCATCAACCTTCGGTTTACCTGCTTCTATTTGCATTCAAAAATCCTTTTTTCAGCTAAAAGTTTTTCACTTTGCAATTTTGTTGTTCAATCATTAGATATAACTAAAATTGAACTGTCATTACTTTACACTTCTTTTTACAGGATGTTTCCAGTATTATTCTGATACTGCCAAGCTCTTGAATCAGATTACTTTTCTATCTTGCGTAACTGCATGAAGCTCCTTGATTTATTTATTTTTACCTGAGGAGGAATGCTGATTACAGAAACAGCTTTTAATAGATGATCAATAGTTTTACTCTGCTTTTCACAATTATTCAAGGATAAAAAAAAATCATTGATTGCTACAGTTTTTGTGCTGGAGTACGATGTGCCTGCACGTTTGACTTATTTATGGAATATGTGGGTAGTAATTGAATGCCCTGACCATATACTGATGCTTTTTTTTCTGGCCATGTGCAAGTGCAGTATGAAAATTTAGCACAACTGTGCAATGATCCTAGAGTCAGGGCTGCTATACTTGCAGACATGGATGCTGTCGGAAGGGAAGCTCAGGTAGTGCATTTGGAGAAATCGAATTTTTAATTTGAGCACATAAATGGTAGCTTTACCTTGAGATTTTCACCTTAAACCTTTTATTGGTTGATCATATTGTCCTGCAGCTGCGAGGTTTTGAATTTGTAAAAGCTGTGACACTGGTGCTAGAACAATTTACAGTGGAAAATGGTCTTCTGACCCCAACATTTAAGGCAAGTGCACCGTTTTTTTTTTTAAAAAAGAAAAACCTATAAGCTGTAAAAGCTGTGAAGAAAAGTAAAAGTGGCCAGCTACAGCTTCTCACTGTGCTTATTCGCTTTCAGATTAAGAGACCTCAGGCAAAGGCATACTACGAGAAAGCAATATCAAATATGTATGCAGAACTGGCTGCATCTGATCCCTCTTCTAAGAAGGTGTTGTGAAGAAAATTACAGAGAAAGAACAGTAAAATAGAGACGTGGCCAAGCTCTTCATAGCAGCCTTCACTTGACAATATGATTTCTGGACGTGACAGAGAAAAAAGGCCTAAAGTAATCCTCCCCGGCAAAGAATTCTGCATGTCAATGCCTGTTTGTGTTTTTCTTTTGTTGCCTTGAATAAGGTTATAAAGAAATTTGATTGTTTTGTTTGTATCACAGCTCATTGAGTTTCTTACAAAAAAATAATATAAAATTTTGCATCGTTATATGATCATTTGTTTATCGTACCACAGCTCATTTGGGCTCTCAAACAAAATGAAGGAAATAAAACTCTGATATTTACGAAGCTTGGAAATTGATCATACAATTGCACAACGGATCCGTAGATGTATTCGGTGATGATTTCGAATTTGCTAAGAAGCCTCTGATCACGTACAGGAATTATTTAGTTTGAGGTTGGAATCTCTTTGTTAAACGGACCGCAATGCTTTCTTATGGAGTGGTCGAGTTATTGCCTCTGCCCATGGAGCAAAAGTCGCTTGAATTTTGCCTGCTAGCCCCTTTCCAAGCAAGGGGGGCAGAGATCAGAAAGTTGAGAGAATGGAATTTAGCTTGTGTTTTTAAGAAGCATTTGGTGCATTGTTTGTGTTCCAGGTTTTCTTTGGGTGGCATGGTGTTTCAATTTATGCATCGAGGGGCAAAAGTCTCTGTAGCGTCTCCTTTCCAAGTGATTGTTCTTGGATTGGAGATGACGGTTGAAGCTCGGAGGTATTGCATGGGATAAAGAGTAAAAGATCGTAAATTGGGAAATGGTACAAACATCTATATGTGGCGGGATCAATGGCATCCTCATTGTCCTCTTACCAAAGCAGATGGTAACAGTATCATGCATGGAACCTGCCAAACCATCGGAAGTGATTATTCCTGAAGAATGGCATGGGCCTGCTGCTAGATCATATCGTAAGAAGATATTACCAAAGATATGTGGCCTTACTCAGCCTTTTCAATTGAAAAAGGATCCTATGGTTTGGAAGCCTAGTCCTGATGAACAATTCACATTTAAAGTGTATCGAAGATTTTCAAGATAAAAGGGACCAGAATGAACCGATATGAGCTAATCTGGGGACCGTCACATCCCTAGACAAGAGTACATAGCTTTGTCTGTTGGTTGTCCTGTCTATCTTCGATCGAATATCTAAATAAAGAGGGTAAATGAGCTCGGGTCCTTCTACTTTTAGTGTTTTATTAAAATGGTCCCTCATAAAAAAAAAACAATATCAATGGAGACAGTGATCACATATTTTTCGTCGTGCGCTGTTACTAGAAGAGTGTCGCAGCAAGTTCAAGTCGCGTGCAAGGATTATAGACAGGTGGGAGTTTGGAATCATGAATTGTGTTGGGATAAACAATTTCTGCAGCAGAAGGGATTCCTGGCAATGTTACCGAGACTTGCATGCTTGTGTCTGGAAAGCCAGGAATAACAAAATGCACCATGCTGCATAGCCATGGAAGAATGAAGCTCCTGTTGATTAAGATCCATCTACAATAGTGTGCATTAGTAGCTAGCTAGGCTTTATTCAAGTAGTCTCGACTGTTTTGCATCCATCGATGCTCTTGGTAGGATCCTCTCTCTCTCTCTCTCTCTCTCTATATATATATATATATATTCGGGACTAATTCCTAGAAATTGCATTTAATCTAATATAATTTCTCATTTATGGAAAAGAGAAATTCACACAAGAGTGGATGAATAAAAACATTGATACAGCAAAATTTAACAGAACACTTCCTGTTAGTGCACAACCGTGGATTGATTAGGACAGCATCCCCACTTGTGTTTTTGAGTGAATGTTGGTGGTGGAGCTGTAGCCTGCTTTTTATGGATCTCTTTCCTTTCACTTGTGTTGTGGAGCCTAGGAATTCTTCAACTCGCTCTTTGTGGTGTTCATTTTTTATTGGTCTTAATGCTCAAACTGTTTTCAATTGAGTTTTACTGGTCAGTGTGGCTGTATAATTTCGAGAATTTTATTTTATTTTATTCTATTTTATGGTAATTGAACTAGAAGAGTTTAAGAAAGACAATAATTTAAATCATAAGGAAGAAATGAATTTGTTTTATTCAAAATGATTTTTATTCCTGTATTTTTTTAGTTTTAACAAAAATATATTTGTAGCGGGATTTTTTAAATAAAATTTAAATTTAGTTACAATAAATATTCATAAATTTTTTTTACTAATTTAATTTAAGAAGAAAAAAAAATATCTCTTTAATTAAAACTCTTTTGTCTTATTCATGTATTTTTTCGTTTTAATATAAATATTTTTTTTATCAAAAATATTGATTTTTAAATAAAACATATCATGATTTAAAAAGAAAGTTTTAATTTAAAAAAAAAACATAACTGACAATTTTTAAATAATTGTATGAAAAAAATTCAAGAATAATTAATTTAATAAAATTATATAAAAATTGTAAAAATAAATATTTTATTATCCTTAAAATCCATGAGCTATTTTAAAAAAACTACATATTAAGTTGGTATATAATATTTATAAAGTAACTATTAATAATACCATCACGAGCTTTATTTTATTTGAAAATTATGGTATAATTAGATAATTTTTTAAATATTATTTTAATAATCTTATTTAAAAATATTTTTTTAAAAAAAGTTATGTCATGTACGCTTGAGCTTGAAAAGACAAGTAACACAAGTTTAGCCTATGTGTGCTTGCACTCCTGTGTTTTTTCAAAGGAGTGGATGTCACTCATCCAATTATTTAAAAAAAAATTTTTTTTTGATCATCTCGGTGATTGGAGAATCGAGCTCTAGGTTTTTAAATCTTCAAAACCCAATTTTTAATATGCTTTTACTTAAAAGTGTTTAAAAAATATTGTAGGAACTTTAGTAACTTCTTTTCCAACTCTGGAACATTCTTTTTTAATTAGTCTAAAAACCCATAATTAAATCTAATAAAAAAACTCTTTTTAAATTTTAATATGTGTTTTCTAACATAATTAAATATATTAAAATTACTTTTATCTAACTTCTACCTTCAAAACAAACCCATTAATATTAATATCAGTTTTATTTTTATTTTTTTATGGTCGAAATATAATTGATCCAAAACTTTTTTTTATTTTTTTTCCGACAATTTTCCTGCTCATCTCTCAATTCATAAAGATTAAAACGTGAGAAAAATAAATTTTAAAATCAAAATACAAACATCTAGAACTACAAAGATCGGATATGATAAAAAAAATAATCAAGGATCAAAATGGATTTTCCAGAGGATTCCTTGAGCACAATGGTTCACAGTGAACTGAAAAAGGCGCTCTAACACGTGACAAACCTCGTTTTATTTTAGTTGATTACTTTACTTTAATGCATTACGCAAGATTTTTTTAGTTAGATTCTCAGGTGGATGGTCGTCAAAGTATAATTTTTTTTTTCTAATTTTTTTTTTTTTGTATAAAATAGATACTAATCATGAATGATTTTTTTTCCCATCATAATCAATGAATATATAGAAACTCCACCCCCTTTCTACATAATGCTAATTATTATTATAATTATTTTTAACAGTTACGCTAGTTTCTGACTCTCCAACCATCTTTAATAAACCAGATTAAATCTCGACCAATATATTTCTTTCCTAACAACATGCAGTAAAATCTTAAAGTAAAGCAATCTCCAGGAAAGAATGCCTTCAGCCAAACGAGTCCCACTTCGTATTCTGACAAAACAGCAAATCTTCTATACACTTGATCCGTGCGTCAAATACAATTAAACTGTTATAAAAAGAAAGCCTAATTATATCAAATTAAAGATTTGAAAATAAATAAATGTAAGGTTAAGAGATTGCTTGTCAGCTGCTAAGCAGGGCACCTGTCCTAAAAGACCCTAAACGTCGATTATTTTTAACCAAAACGGTAGGTCCAAAACACCCTGACGTACACCCAATTTCATAGCAAAGCAACAATAAAAAAGAAGAGAGAGAAATTCAGTTTTAAGAGTCAAAATTCTAAATTTCTAATCGAAAAAGAAAACGCGAGGAAACAAAACGAAAAAAAGAAAACCCAGCGAAACAGAAAGCTAGAAACACCACCAGGGAGGAGAGAGAAGAGAGAGAGAGAGAGGTCACTCGCGATTCTAAGCGACAGTCCGGTCTTTCTCCTTCTCTACCTGACGTTCGATTTCTCTTTAAAAGCAAAATTCTCGATTTCATTTTATGCTGTCTGTTGATTATTAAATGCCGTACGGGATCAAAATTCTCCATATATACGGCAGAAACTCCGATTCCGGGATTTTATTATTAGGGTTTAGTTTTAGTGCTTGATTTCCTGAAGAGCGAGCGAGAGAGATCGATAAATAAATAATGTTATCGAATCAATTGCATAATGGAATGGAGACTGCGAAGCTATTGTGGTCTCGGATTCCAAGCTCAGAGGACGGTGAGGTTGACGGTGTTAGCATGTTGAGAACCAGCAATGGAAACACTGCTGAGAGTCTTGACTATGAAGTTATCGAGAATCAGGCGTATCGATATGAACAGGTTTTTTATTCTTATTTTAATTATCATTTTAGTTTGATTTATTTTTTATGTTTTGATTAATTTTCGGTGTCGTTATTTTTGTTTTGGATCTGATAGGCGCAAAGAGGGAAGCTTTATGTTGGATATCAAGTGGTAGTTAAGTGGTTCTTAGCTTTGCTCATTGGTATTGGTAAGGTTTTTTTTT
>Ga0307518_10003767_pt1 | contig 10892 bp, 14 predicted proteins | sample 25_EM_MG_FD_203889 | JGI IMG/M metagenome (GOLD analysis project Ga0307518, IMG submission 203889) | Populus trichocarpa ectomycorrhiza microbial communities from riparian zone in the Pacific Northwest, United States - 25_EM | ecosystem: Host-associated > Plants > Roots > Unclassified | place... | reverse complement strand
AAGAGATTTGTATTCCTGTGGTCATAGGCTCTGCTGTCACTCTTTGCAGGGCTGTATCGCTCCAGTTCCCATGACCTCGGCCATCGCGATGCCATTGCCCTCGGAACTTTACCTAATCCGACGTCTCGTTCGATGCTTATGCCCCTGCAGGTCAAATGATATTTATGAAAAAATGCGTGTTGTAAATGTTACCAACTGTGAGGACTTGGACGCGCTACTTTTAAGGGTCCGAATTTGATACGGCTTGTCCCAGTCTCCGTGCATAAGTCGCAGCTTGGGCACCACCGACCCATAGCCTCCGGGGATGCGGTGTCTGTTTGAATACTCAATTACTTCATGGCCCAGCAACACGGCCTAGTCCCTGCCACTCGAACTTCTTCCCCCCTTAGTTTTACCCTTAGTGACCGACACCATCCGTATGCTGATTTGACACGACCCTTCCTGTTCTTTTCCTCAGATCAATTACCTTGCCCCCCCCAGCTCGACTCCCCTCTCGCCACCTTTTATCCAGCGAACGCGTCTATTCTCCACCCGGCACAGCTCGTCAATCTCTCCATTACATCACCTTCCCCGAACATCCCGCCTTATATTCCCTGCTATCATACTTCCACCTGACGCATACTTATCTTACTCCACGCAGCTCGCGCGGAGATGTCTCACCAATCGAGTGCATCCCCCTCCTCAACCGTCGCGTCCAATAGCTCCTCCCCCCCACAACGAATCATACCACTCACCACCAAGCCCTCCGATGACACCGACGCCCACACCTCTCGCTCATATGACACACCGAATAGAGTAGCCATAGATCTCCCTCGTCCTGCGTCGACAGGAAAAGGTGGTTGTTGGTAGGTGTCATCTTGCCCTCCTCATGCGCCTTGACGGCCATTTGCCATGGTCACCCAGGACTTGCCGGCTGCGGAGAAAGGTAATGCACTCGCCCGACGACATGTTTCATACACCTGGCCTGACAAACCCATCCCTTAACAAAGAAATGCGACGAACAGCGCGAAGGCGACTCGTGTCACACGTGCAATCGCCTCAAAATCAAGTGCCTCGGTTGGGGGCCTAAGCGTCCGGACTGGATGCGAGTACGTAGCCCTGGATTGATCGGTTAGCATTTACTTACCGGTGGCTTATGCAGGATAAACAAGCTGTGGAAGCTTACAAGGCTGACATCAAAGCGCAGCTTACGCGGGCTGGCTTGATACGCGGCCAACCACGGTCATCCATAATACAGGCAACGGCGGGATCTTCGTCAGTATTCACCACACATCAGTACCAGGGCCCTTCTGCAAGCGCACCTCAGATAGATCCAGGTCCACCACCCAGCCTTATCTTCAGTGACCCATTACAAGCACAAAGCTCTGCCGAGGGTTCCTCGATGCCGGCGCAGTATGGTAGGGAGTCTGTCGGGCATATGTAAGCGACCCGCCGCTCACAGCATACAGGTTCGTCAGGATCGGTCAACTTGCCTTTCGATTTTCCACCGCACTTCAATTCCAATTTCACCCAAATCAACACCCATTCGCCTTTCACACGGTCCATATCGATATCCCCGTCGCATCCTTCGCCGCATGACCTCGCACAATTCACAACTTTCGACAACCTCACACCGTCCCCCGTCACATTCAATCCTGAAACCACCGAGGCAGCCCTATCTGGCCACAACATGCCAATCGAACACGTACTGTATTATTTCAATCGGGTCTGCGGTTTGCAATTCGCTTTCGCAGGTACCTCCGCCGAAAGTATAACGTCTTCAGTACGTTCCTTCATCAGATTAAGTAGAAGACCGGCCTAGACTCACGTTATTGACTTCTAGCTTGTATTACAATATCCACAGGGTCCATTAACGAACGCTCTTTGCGCTCTCGCAAGCCTACATGACGTGTGCCTCCGGACTAGCAGAGAATTAGAACCGAATGTGCTTGAGAACTCGCAGGCACTCATGTTTTACGACAACGCATACGCACAACTACACCAAAGTCGACAGGGAATTTTGTCCGAAGCAGATGCAAACGCCGCCTTGCATCTGTTGAGCTTTTCAACTTTTTCTGGGGGAATGACGGATTGGCAGCCAATGCTCGATATCGCAAACGAGTGGTTCGTCCACACTGGCATCACATCACACGAAAACCCAAAACTGGCGATCATGAACATGAGTGGTGCCGCTCGATTAGCCCTAAAGACGACGATGGTCAGCTTCGCATCTATCCCATTTTAAGGAAAGCGCTGACTGTCTTCCAGTGGCTAGACGTCATGTCAACAGTCACACTACGCGCAGTGCCGAAGCACCTCCTTTTTTACCGCCGCCTGTACCGCGGGGGTGGGGGGTTTTGGGCCGGACGGAACACCACTGAGGAGCTTGATACACGAGCAGAGAGCTTGACGGGGTGTCCGGATGAAGTGTTGTTCGGAATCGCTGAGATCTCATCGCTCGAGTGCTGGAAAGCACAGGAAATGAGAAATGGCACGCTCAGCATGCGGGAGCTCATCAGGCGTGGGGATGTCCTCGAGCGGCATCTTCGAGCGGATTATGCCCGCGACACGGATCAGACGACGTTGCATCCCGAGTCAGCGATGGGTGATCCAAACACCGCGGGACATTCAGGAGCAATGTCCCAAGGAGACGTGACGCGGAAGCTGGTGGCTGGCATATTCCGAGAGGCGGCCATTGTGTATCTGCATACAGTACTGAGTGGCTCGCATCCCGGTGCGTTTTCTTTTTGAGAGGTGCCCGGTAGAGCGCTAATTCGTCTACAGGAGTTGCAGAGATCACGCGATCAGTAGAAGTTATTATAATTTTCCTTCAACAACTTCCCATGTCGATCCTGGATCGAGTGTTGACGTTCCCAATATATCTGGCGGGATGCATGACAGATAACCCCGTCCAACGCGAAGTGCTGAAGACGAGGTTGCTCACCATGCAGGACGGCTTCGCGAACATCCACCAGACGGTGAGGGTTCTCGAGACTGTCTGGCATCGACGAGATAATAGAGGCGGTGCAGTCGAATGGCGGGACCTGCTGCACGTTCAGGGCAGACATCGACTGCTCCTGGTCTGAGGGAGGACAGCCATTCGCGCCGTGGAATTTCACGAGTCCTTAAGTTAGTAGTACACTAACCACTGCTATTGTTTCCGTGACCGCTTCGTGGATTGGATCCAGGGGGCGGGTACAGTACAGTTTTACCACCGCATCTGTGCCACCTGCATTGTTGTATTAGCACAACCAGCGCAATCTATAAAGCAAAGGTAGAATCACGTAGCGCTTTCGTAGAGTTCGTCTAGATGCGTCTTGACACGGGTCCGACATAGAATTCAACTATGAGCAACAGTCTATGTAATTTACCGGACAACCGGAAATTACGCTTCGGATTCCGTGGCGCCCAAGCACACGAGATGGTCCTACACGGCGACGACGGCGAACAGTGGCCCATAGGCAAGACAAACGGGCTGAAAGAAAAGTCAGGCTGAAAACTCCAACGTTGTCACCCGAGTTGGAGAGGTTTGGAGTGAAGGAAGGGAACGGTCTTGCCAGTGAGTCGGGCCGAAGAAAAATCAATCACGTGACTGACGCGTCCAGCAAACCGAACCGCGACGGACCTTGCAACGTGTTTTGGCTTTTCACTCTCGTTTAGTCCTCTGCATAAACTCTTCACGATCCATCTCACGAATTTCAACCCTTCTACGAAACTAAAATGTTTAAAGGAATTTTGCCCTCCAAGAGGATATCCTCGTCGGAATTTACCATGGTTACTAGCCTTGGAGACATCTCCAACGGCAAGGAGAACCTTCCCGCAGACTCTGCTAATACACCTCACGGGAACAAGCCGTTAAAAGCACCACAGACTAAGTCCAAACATGACAAGTCCAAGTCGGCCAAGGTGCCTGAAGGTGCAATTACTGAACCTCAGGGCATGAACCAAGCTTTCGACCGGATGTTGGTAAGTCATCGACCTTCTGTTTGCCACACTTGGACATTTTCAGATGAATAGTGTATAGGACGAACTGCAGATCCCTCCCACCCTGCGGCCCAAACTTGTCAACATGGACGCATCCGTGAAGGCAGCTATGATCAAATCGTCCCGCGTATTGACGACCAAACCCCCCGCGAGCGCTGCACAGCCATCCACCCCTCCCACTATCCGAAAAGCTCGGAGCATTGAGTCCATCCTCTCTCCTTCGTCTCATACGCCCATTTCAGATGGTCAACTGCGACGTGGTGGATTATGGGGAAATCCTCTTGCTGGCAAGAGCACGGCCGACCTGCCCGCATCCGAGTCCACAGACAAAACACACGGGCGGGGAAAGTCGTTTGACACGTCCAGGTCCCTTCCCCGCTCTCAAACACCTGCAGTCATACCGGGTGACCTGATGACGAACAAGTCGAAAGACAAGGCATTCGGAAAAACGGTTACCCCAGTCAATTTCTGCAGCATCTTGTTTTCGTCTTCCAGCCTGACTCTTGATATTGAAGTGGTGAAGAAGCTAAGACTTATGCTGCGCAACGAAGCTGCTGCGTGAGTGGTAATCTTCCGTAGTCCACAGAAGTGAACTTGAGTCTTTCTTCCAGCTGGACAGAGGATTTTCTCCGGTCGGGAGGCTATAGTGCTTTGTTAACAAGGCTTAATGAAATCTTGGAGGTGGAATGGCGGTTCGTATTTTCTTTGGTGCGGACCGTTCCCGCATGCTAAGATAGTCACCGAAAGTGAGGAGCAACATGATGATCAAATGCTGCACGAACTCTTGCGCTGTTTCAAAGCCTTGTCAACATCATCCATAGGATGTTTTGCGCTTCGGAGTTCGTGCCCAACCCCATATGCTCAACTAGTATCCTTGTTATATTCCGACAAGAAGCCCGGTGATGTCGCCACTCGGCTACTGATTGTGGAACTGCTGTTGATCTTGTTTGATATCTACCCGTCGTCCTCGCTTCCATCATCGGGGGGCCGCCTTCGCCGGGAAGCATGGGAATCTAACCCACTCACCAACGTCATCACTCTTCCCGCTCCCCACAAGAACCTGTTTACACTTATCCGCGCATTACTGTTGACCCCAGCTCCTCCTCCGGCTGAGTCGCCCGCTGTCGCTGTCACGCCCCATGTCTTCATCGAGTCTTTGCATCGTCCACGGATTTACAAGCCGTACTTGCAAGAGTTTTCTGATGTGTGTAGAGATTATTTCTGGGTCTTTTGCCACCCGAACAACACGGTCTGGAACCTGGGTGATGTGGATGAAGGTAAGGTCGAAAAGCCTAAGGCTCCAGGAGGCATGACCGGAGGCGTGGAATTCGAGGCCATGGGTTACTTGGTAAGTCTAGAAATTCAATGTATCAGACAAGTTGACTGGAAGCTTTTCACAGACCACACACTTCAGATTCCTCAATTCCATCGCCAAGCTTGTGCATGAACTGGGCATGGACAAGGACCACGAGATGTCTGCCCATCGGTTTCACGCAGATCTCTTTGCGTCTGGTTTGGAACGGATCATTTTGGTATGTCACTTCGTAATAATGATGGGTCGGTTGTTGGACAACATCCCCAGATATCGCGCAAGGCATCGACGACGTATTACCCTACTCTACATCTCGAGCTCGCGCGGTATATTCAGTGGGCTGGTCTAGCAAGATATGAGCTTCCCTGGACGATCTCGAGACTCATCGGACCTCCTCCATCGATGCTATGCAAAATTAATGCTAGAACGCCGAAGTCAAATAGAGATGGGCAGAGCCCACGCAGCTCACCCACCAAACGCGGTACAGCAGCTCAGATTCCTGGTTTCGTTGGACTGCCTTGCCCAAAGAAGGTGGAGCCAATCAAGTTTGACTGATAAGGAATTTGTCGTAGGGCAGTGCCCTATTCTTTCGAATGTATTATGTCGGTATCATTGATCGTGATCGCAGTCAGTCCTTTGAGCGAGCTTTACAAGGTAGACTAAGAAATGCATTCCTTGTTGTACATAAGTGCTTGAACAAAGCCTCGAAAGAGATTACATAATTAGCATATTACAGTATGTACAGACAAAGCAGTCAACGAAACGAGTAGAATCAGGACGATGCATGGCTCATTCAAAAGGTTCGGCACCGCTGCAGCGTGCCTAGTGTGGGTGTCCACCTAACAAGTGCGTGGTCTCAGGGCCAAAGCCGAATATGTTGCGCCTACCCCTGTACTTCAGCTCCAATCCAACGAGGCACCTCATGACCCAACAAAGCGAGAAAATGGCAGAGCCAAGCGCACTGTAGTGGACGAAGCCAGCACGCTCTGGTGCCTGTTGGACAACGAGGGCGAACATGTACCAGGTAATAGCAAGGCAAGCGGGGAGGTCACCCTCGATGGCCGAGTAGGAGTGTATGCAGGACACAACTTGAAGCACGACGCTGGATAAGAATCACGTTAGAACAAATTTCACCACTGGGAAGTGAGACTCACAGAGAGAGGAAGACACCGGTCTTTGTCCAAGGGTCAGCGGATTCGGTGACAGCATTCACCCCGAAAGCTTCGAATGCAGATAGGAACACCAGGCAAATAGTCCACCCATGGTAAAGGGAGAAGGGGAGGTGCAAGAAGACCTCATCACAGAAGTTTCGCAGCTGTGCGTCCTTGACGTCGTTGTATATTTGCTATTTGATTCGTTTATATTGGTGACGATCAGAAGTAAAGAGGAGCAACTAACCGCAACAACCGACACCGCGAAGATGATGAAAACAAGACCTATGGACTAAATCAAGGACCCGAATCGAACAGTCGGTCTTGGTACGCACCGTATCTATATTCCTGAATGGTCCAGGAGTAGATATACATTGCGTTGAGAAAGTCGAGGAGCGGGAGCTTCCAGCCAATACGCTCGATGATGACTTCTTTCCCTCTTCCAGAAAACTGGTATATACAGGTGCCAATGATGAGCATATGAATGAGTGGCCTATGAAGGGGGGATAAGCTCCATCCTTGTCACTGTGTCACTTTGGAGACATACCACACAAAGAAGGACCATGGGGCAGGAGTGAAATACGTCTCCTTTCCAGAGTAATAGACGTCCCAAGGAGAAATGACGGTATACACATTGCCGCCCATCACGAAAATAGCGCCAACGATATTGGCAAGCTGAGGAGGCGTCAGCCTACTTTTCCGAAAGTGAGAAATGTACATACCTTAAGAAGTAAATGGTTCGACCATGAATTGCTTCTACCGAACAGAGGCATGGTACAGAATCAAAGCTTTCGGTGTTGCAGGGAGAGGTCTTGAGTCAGAGGAGGGTTCAATGGGACGGTTCTTTATGTACTTCCTCGCAAGGCGATGGTGGTATGCGCGTGTCTATCGCGTTTCAAGCGCGTGGATCGATGCTCACGTGAGTGAATCAACGAGGACTAGTGAGAATATGCGCCTAGCCGCGTCGTGTACAGGCAATGCATGATTTCTTTCATATTACCCTAGGCTCCAACGTTTTGGGACCATAGCCATTATGGCATCATCGAGAATGGTGCGTTGAACTCTCCGAATGTTGGAGATGCAAGTCAACGTGATAACTACACCAGCCCCATGAGGAATGTGTAACCCACCTTAGAGCAAAGACGGTGACCTGTGGAGTAGCGATGCCTCAGCCCCATGGCAGATGAAGGTAAGACCAGATGTGACTCGGATTACTTCCAGGAAGCGACACGAAGGCGCCATGGGCACGGTGCATCCTCGTGGCTAAGGAATGAGGTTCTTGCACATACTAAGTATCAGTTGTTGGGGGTAGTCTGGATACCAGACTATGTTGGGGGGACCGACCAATGACTTGCGCATATCTTCTTTTTCAGAAATGTTTCCAAGAAAACGTGCATTTGAATAGTATACAGTGCAAACTGGACATAAAGGAAGGTGAGTGTAGACGCCAACTTAACCTACAATCACATTTGACCCATATATATCCCGCGAAAAAAATGTCCTGTCATAACCGCCATAGAGTCCCAGCATTCAGAACGTAGACATATCAGGCTTTCATATGAAAGGTCTTTTTGAACGTCTGCCACTTGGATGGCATAGAGAATACAACCTGCCACCTGATGGATATCAGTAGACACATCGAAAACGCGGACTGTGATTCAAACCTGATAATCATATCACCACGACCCATTGTTTTATGACCATGACGTATTGGCATGCCTGCTCCTCTGACGAAGACCTGGCCGTTGGTAGCATGATCGTATATTGGATAAGGAAGGACGAAGGTAATCTCCTCGCCATCGACACCCTCTATGCAGATTTCGCCCCCTCCATCCGCGAGAGAATCCTCCCAGGGTACACATATATCCAAATGCAAGTCGTCTTTCACCCGAGAGAACCGTTGGTCAGGCTCATCCTCAACTAGGAAAACCACGTCATGAAATGTTCCATCTTGCCGTTGATGGCCCGCACGTGGACAAACGATTCTTGTACCGGTTCGCGTCCCAGGAGGTACATGCACGTGGATTTCCACTTCCTCGATTTTGCGCAAAAGTAGCTCCCTCTTCACTAGAAATCGATGGTGTGATCCGCCAAAGATTTCTTCAAGAGACAGTGGGAGTGGAAAAAGCCATTCTTTTGAAGCATCTCGGGGAGATCTCATTGCATGGAGTGGCGAGCCAAATAAGGGAATGTCATCAGAATGAGATTTATATTCTTGACGATCTTTCTTGCCCATTGATCCTTTGGAAAGCTTTTGAATGAAATCACTAGTTACCACCTGTAAGGAATGTGGCTAAATTCACGGTTAAATCTGTACTTACTCAGCAAGCGCTAACTTGGATGCCTTATTTAAACGGCCCGAGGATGGGGGTATAACTGGCTTATTGGTTCGTGAAATACCTGAATGAGCATAAGAACCTTCGTTATGCCGACGGTTGGCACGAGGATCCTGTTTGGACAACTTGGTCCGACCGGAATCATCGGAACAGTTCGTGCGTGCTGCGAATGTGAAAGCGGACGGGGAAGGGCTCTTCCTGCCACTAGACGCGAGAGGTTCTCGGAGGTGATCATGTGACTTGGAGGCGTTCCGGCGTCGTTTGCGATCGGAGGTATCACGTTTTTCTTCTCCTTTATGCTCATCTGAGCGCGCATGCACATCATTGAGGCCACCAGAAGGCTTCGGAGATGAAGCGGCTTTCGAGCCTGAGTCGGACTTCGCAGTGCCAGGTCCTTCGCTTTCTGTAGGCATGGAAGGTGGTTTCTGTAATGGACTTGTACGCTTGGTAGTCTTCGAACCTGACGAGGATGGACGACTCGAGGGCCCCGAAGCGCCTCCAGAGCCTGACTTCGTTGTACTCGCGTTGGCTGTGTTCGATCTGCCAGTTGGAGCGTTAGCAGGAGATGAACTCTCAGCAGAGGCGGAGAGTGTGCTTTCTTTGCCATCCATCAATGCATGGTACGCTGTGTTCACCTACAGAGCGAGGACATCAAAGATCGACCATGGTGCTAGATGCAAGATTTTCTGACTTTGATGAACTTCTGCGCCGCGTGCTCCTTCCCTGATAAATGACGATCAGGGTGCCACTGCAAAGCCTTGAGTAGGAACCCGTCAGATATGAACGGATAGAGTGGAGAATGTTAACAGGACGTACTAGCTTCTTGTACGCAGCTCTGATCTCGCCATCGCTGGCGTTACCGGCGATGCCTAAGATAGCATAGTAGTCTGGCTTTTTAGTAGGCATTGGGATGTGGAAAGGAGAGTGTTTTTTGCGTGAGTCGCGTCGAGCGTGGTTAGGGCTACAGTTGAGCCAGTGAGTGGGGAAACAGACTAGGGTGTTTTCTGCACCTCTCGCAGATATATGTAAACAGTGACCCCAGGACCATCGATCCCTGCCTCATCCACCTTGTTGCCCTCGTGGTCTGCACGTTGCGCCAGCCGACGGTACCACCTTAACCGAAAACGGTGATTGTCTGTTGGAAGTGCAGGCAGACAACCACATTAGTCCAGGAGTGCGACTACTGCATCATGGTAGGAGAGGATAATACCGCCCCTTTATCTTCTAATGGACATGCCCCGTGGACACAGATTGGCCTTTGCATTTGTGGAATGGACGACACGGTGAGTCCTGTTACTCAGCTGTGCGTTTCACTCGTCATTTGATTATGTACTGCGTGCCACTAGTATTAGTTTAGTCAAGCCTGTAATTTGAAGATACTATCGCCTACCAGATACTTGGCCTCCCCGGATACTTGGCCGTCACAAAATGTCACAGAAAGTAACATATTGTCACATCCTACAATTTTGAAGTCTGCTCAGTGCACTAGGATAGAGGTCAAATTCATGTTCTATTTGGCATAGGTAGTAAACATAAATCAGTTTGTATTATTGTGTTGCAGTAAGAAGTAAGATATCAATGTGCAGTATCAAATGAGTTACTATTAGGTTGATGCAAAGATAGAAGGAGGCTGTGGTATGTGGGTGGGACATGGGAGGGTAGTCATTTGTGATACATATGGAGCAGGGTGAGCGATGTGCAGCACAGGGCACCTGTGAAAATAACTGGGGTGGCCACTCACTACCATTCGGAACGAAAGGTTGAGCATAAATAGTTGATGGCCTTGCATGACTCGGACCTGTTGAAGTCGCATGTGCACCCGGCGTAAACCGTCGACGAAGTGCGCACAAGACTGCGACCCATATTAGTGTAGACTTAGTAATAGTCCTCTTTAGAGTAGATGTTACATGTCACACGTCACGTGTCACAATGTTTGTAGTATATAAACAGCGTTCATTGCTTATATAATATAACAGCCCTTGACCAGCTACCGCTATCATCTTAGCTTGTCCCCTCCACATAACAGGTGAGCAGGAGTAGCAGTTCCTCTACGTACATAGGTATTGCTTCAACAGGTTATGAGCCCTGTGAGCGCACTGTGTGCAGCAATGCACCAGACAGCGCTCCAGC
>Ga0307518_10003765_pt1 | contig 10896 bp, 10 predicted proteins | sample 25_EM_MG_FD_203889 | JGI IMG/M metagenome (GOLD analysis project Ga0307518, IMG submission 203889) | Populus trichocarpa ectomycorrhiza microbial communities from riparian zone in the Pacific Northwest, United States - 25_EM | ecosystem: Host-associated > Plants > Roots > Unclassified | place... | reverse complement strand
CAACTAAAATCAAGGCAAGCAAAAACTATTCGCTTCACAGATTGACATGAATTTACCAAAAACAAAACATACCCAATATTTAACACACAATGAGGTACGTAAATTCTAACAACAAGAAGTAACTCACGTTCAAAGTTAAATTCTCACTAGAAACCCACATATTATTAAAACACGTTATAAACTAGCAAAGCAATCCCAAATAAAGCATAATGTAAGTGCAAAAGCATAATGTAAGCAAAACATGTAAAAAAAAAAATCAAAAGCAGAGAAAAATAAAAATTACCCGTTATCAGAAACTTGAATCAAAGAGACCCCATTGACGACTTAGCTGCAAAATTGTTGATTTTGGCCCCTGGATCAAATAAAACTAAAAGGAGGGTTTTTTCTTTCTTTCTTTTGGGGAAGCTATGAGAATTTAGAATTCTCAAATAAAATGAAATTCTACTTGTGTATATTAATATTTTTTTTTATGAAAAAGTAGAGTGGATTTTCTATTATTTATATGCAAAAAAAATGGAATGTTTTGTGCATGGTTAAACCCTGACCATGGTTTGTTTTTAACTCTGGTAAACAGTATTGACAGTTAGCTAAATATGGAAAGCAAATTAATCTAGTGTCCAAGACAGAAAAATAAAAAAGAATGGTGTAAATTTTATGAGTAACATTTTTCTTTTTTATATTACATGTCTATTTTCAATTTCATTTTTTGCTTTTTTTTTTTAAATTTTGTCTAACATGATATCTGCCTGGTTCAGAAATTAGAAGAAGGCATTATTTACATGCAGAAATATTGAATTTCTTTAATTAAATTTAACAATGGAGCTTTCTTTTTTCATCCTCGATTTATAATTTATTGTACCAAATCCAAGAACTTCAAAATGCTCTGTGAGTGATATCCGAGGTAATAAATTTAGCATAGATTTGCTTAACCATATGAGCATTTTCGATTCACCAACTACTCATCCGAACATGGTAGCTATGCTTTGCTTAAATGGCAAGTTTCAAGGATCCCAGTCTCAGATTTTCTTGTTAATGCTCGCGTTGTAATTTCCTTCATATTGGGAATTTCATGTGTTCAAGCACAATGTGATAGATGGATTGGCTTGGTAATTTGGCGTTCAAGGCTTGTATTTATCCACCATTTCATTGCTAATATAGATAAGATTTTGCTCAACAATGAGAGTCCAATCCTAGATATGACTGTAATTGTCTGGAATGAAGGATAATGCTGCTAGTTTAGCACTTGGTTGGACTTACCTTGTGGGGGTGAGAAGAGTCGCGAGGTTCAATCTGTATATCATAAGTGCCTTGCCATTCTTCTCATATTCGTTTAGGAAATTACAATCCAGCAATTTTTGGCATTTTCTATGTTAGTCCTTGGGCAAAACAAGATATACATGAAAGATAGCAGTTCAACTCAGGTGCAGTTTACTCGGTCACAGATTATAGGCTTTGCATTCCACGAGAAGAGAATTTCATTAGGGAGTAGTAGTATCTTTACAACTTTTTATGGTATGAAAAACCAACTTATACTCAATCTGAGCTGTCTTCTTCTGTTTTCTACTGCTTGACAAAGTGATTGAGCTTATTGAGAAGATATTATTTGCTGATGAGATCAGACACGTTGTTCTTCAGGCAAGTCCAGCATGAAAGGAATCGGAAATTAAACCCCACAAAAAAAAGACGTTAGGATGATAATTTGATGTGATGTTAGCCATAAACAGGCACAAGGGAAAGCAGCTTTTAATACTAATCTTCATCAACCATGGTTTTCTTCCCATCAAGGAAACTATAGAGGTTGTGGGGGCAACTAGAAAGAGATACAAGAGAGTGCATAGTTGTTTTTTGATGGAATGGTTCATTCGTTCACCATTGAAGATCTGAACAGTCACTCCACTTCCCTAACTTGAAAGACAAAACACTGGTTACTTACATCCAATTCACATAATGTGTATAGAAACATATAATTTGGAACATGAGGCTAAATATTAATGGATTTTAATGCAAAACCTTCATGCAAAGGTGACAGTAGATCTCTGTCATGCAACTCGCGAGCTTATTTTCAGAATTTGGAATTATTAACGAGTGAAGAGAGCAGATCTTCCTGTCCTGATAAGCAAGTTTTTGCAGAAAAAAAAAAGTTTTTCCTTCTGTCTGATAAATTTTGTCGAGTTGGCCCACCAACATTATAAGTTTTTGCTCATATTTGGTTAGTTTGACAAGCATGAACGCCTTGGAATTTGCAGTTGACCAGTCCAATTTTTAACCTCCAAGAAAAGGGTTTGCAGGCATTGCCTACTGCTTGTTTTACAACAAATTTCATCAAATTTTTAACCTCCAAGGCACGGTCCATACAAGTCCTTATAATCATTGAACAAATAATTTCCCACTTTCTTTCAACAAATTTCATCACCTGCTAGACAGTTAGATAAGTGAAGATACAAGTGCATAACCATATATCCATCACTTTCCATGAAATTATCAAGCATTGACCACTTTGCAGTCCTGAAAAGATTTTAGCCATTGAGAATGATGCGTAAGAAATTTATAAGATGTTTGGTCAAGAGCGGATATTTGATAACCAGATTTTAGGTATATAACTTGTTCATACTTCATATAAGCCTCACTATCATTGAACATGAGAAAATCCAAAGGTGACAGTGACAATTGTCCTCCTTGCACAGAGGAAGAAAACAATAGCTTATGACTCTGAAAAGAGCAGTTATATGATAATGAAGTTCACTTCTAATGGTGACCCAGTTGAGCTCTTAGGCTCATGCTTTCAAAAAAATATAGCCATTCGCAACTTCTCACATATATCGAAGCAATACTGTAGAAATTTTCTAGATGTTCATTTCCCTCATTTCCTCATCCTTCTAAATGCAGACATGATAGTAATTAATCAGTAATTCAAAACAAATAAAACCAATAAATTGATGACTAATCATGTCTAGTTTCTTCACCCTAGTCATTTTCTACCTAAAACAAAACATGGACAATAAACTTAAAAAGAAAGTTGGAACTTCCAAATCAAGTTAATAATACTCTGTAACAAAAGCAACAGCAAACTCATTGCTACAAGCCATTATTAGAAAATCAACCTTTATAAAACGAACATAACAAATAATGATAATATTGAGTCTGAAACACAAGGATGCCATAAAACCTCACACAAGCTTCAAGCAAAATATCTTTGTAACTTACACATGACAACAGATATGCTTTACAGCACTCAAGCAAGAAATGATCTTTACCAAGTTTGCTTGAACTTTAGTTGTGGCACATGTTGTTTCTAGTAAGAAATGATCTTACCATTTTCATATCCTTTCTGAACATGTTATTTCACCTACATTCTGCATAATGGATTGCAATTGCAACTGCATACCAAATGATCTTTCATCTATTTCGCCCTCATCATGAACTTTTTCTTTCACCTATAGAAGTTCAAATCTTATTTCTAATCAAAGCTGCACGGAGGTGCTTTTGATTTGTCACTCATTCTGAAATGGAGTTCTAAGAACACTTGAAAGTGGGTTTTCGCTTCTTCTTTCCCCCCTTTCAGCTGGAAATGAGCAGCAAGATGGTTGCATGTTATGAATGTATGATACATCACCTTAGATGCCTTTCCCACTTATCTAGTCATCTTATCTCGCATCTAATCTAAATTATGAATTTGAGAAGGTATTATTACAAGTTACGCAAATGTTGGTCCAAAATGTTGTCCATCATCATGGTCTTCAAGATAATTTAAGACAGTAATTTTTATGATCAGAACAGACTCTCCAAACAAAAATTTCTAAAATCAAGTGCTTATACAAGTCTGGAAGTTGGACTCAAATCCTTATGTTGTTCTAGTAACTAACGATTAGTCAGAGCCAGCGAAAACCACTAGATGAAGGTTTTCACTGATATCCCTGACAACATCCACAAATTGATGAAGCACACTCAAAACTGCAGTCTCTACTAGCCGAGACTTGTGTCTTTTGCAATAAAATATCAGGTCAATAACAACAAAACATCTGAATGAATATTGTGTAATTAAAATGACTAAATTTAATTATGTTGTTTCACATAAAATATAACATAAATCTAATCCATGGAATCAAAACTTGGAGCATACCAGCCTAATTCGTTCAAGATTTTCTTCATTCTTTCTTCTTGTCCTTTTGAATCCCCAAATGCTGTTGTGAAAGGGTAGACATAGGTTACTTTTGTGGCCATAGTCCTATACGCAACTACATCTCCTCTTACCAAAAACTCAAGGACATCCGGATCAAACCCTCCATCAACCTCAGCTTGTAAATATTTCCCTGAAAGGACCAAAGAAATGACTCATAGAAACTAAAATTAGCATCAATCAATGCATGTATTATCACAATCACATCTAAAATGCACAACGAAGTATATTAAAGTCCTAAACTTGTTTTTGTATCTCTTGTGTCTTCTTCTTCTAAATATCCATAGGTCATAGTGTTCAGTGTCTTTCAGAAGTTGTTAGGTATGGCTGCATATATATGGTGTAGACTGTAGATTTACCAGTTTACATATTCAGTTTAGTCGAAATACCATTTGGGGTATCTTCAATGACTTGAATCTTGGCATTTCTCTGCGTTTTCAGGATTGCTTCCTCTAACTTCTGCAATAGTAAATTGTAAACCAAATTAGGGATAATTTAGCACAATGGAAGATAAGTAAACATGTATTTCAACTTTAAAACCTGAATTGCATTCTCTGTATCATTCTCAGGAATCCTCCATGGGAATGAAAATGATGAAGATTGCGGATTCGTTGAAACACAACCTGGGTTTGTTGACGGGCAAGGCCTAATTTTCCTGCAACAACAGAGAATTGCACAGGGTCAAAAGTTTCGATTCAAAACAACAAAGCCATACAAACCAAACCACCCACATTTAATCCCAGAAAAGAACAAGTGGGAACAAAAAAGAACCCTTTGAAGAACACATGAATTCTGATTAACATACCCATTTTCTAGCCCAATCTGCAAGTTCTTGGACTGAGAAAATGGGGTTTTAGGAGAGAGAAGGGGAGGCTGAGAGTTAAGAGAAGGGATAGCCAAGGAAGGCAATGGAGAATTTAAGGTAACAGTGAGGGCTAAGGAGAAGAGATTGGTGAAGAGAATGGGTTTTGGAGTAACATTTTGTGAAGTAAAGTTAGTGATTTTGGAGGTTGAAAGATGTGGAGGAAGAACATGACCAATCAAGCTCATACTTGTTACGTTTGTTATCCTTTCCTTTTTCCAGCATTTCATGCTGTCCTCTTGACACAAAAGACCAACAAACTAAGGGAAATTTTGCATATCATGGTTGGAATCTTATATATTTTAACATTCCCGCAACATGAACAGCAATCGTCGATATGTCCGAGTGGTTAAGGAGACAGACTTGAAATCTGTTGGGCTTCGCCCGCGCAGGTTCGAACCCTGCTGTCGACGTTTTTCCAATTTTCTTTCTGACAAAATAGAAAGCAGAGAGAGAGAGATGATTTTTATTTGTATAGGGTTTTGTTCCAAAAACATTTTAATCTCTCAAACCCCATGTTTGGTTTCTAAGAAAAAACGATAGACAAAACGAAAAAAGATCTCATCTTTTTTTTCCTCGAACAAACGGAAAATGGAATATAATTCAAATCCCATTTCACCAGCAACACCACAACACTCAAAAACAACACAAGAACTAGCAATAGAAGGCCAAAAACATCTAGAAGAAACAATCCAAGCTGGTTACCAAATCCTTTCTTCTATGAACGATGAGCTTTGCAACCCCACTTTATGGTCCACCACCTCCACTGCTACGACTGCTGTGACTTCACCCATTACTTCTAAAAATGCCCAAAACGGTGCCGTCGTCATTACTGTCAATGGTGATGCTAATGCTGCTGTATCTGATTCCACTCATGAGTTGAGTGGTGGTGGTGGTGGTGTGGGTAATGGAGCTCTTGATGAAGCTCGGTTTCGGTATAAGAATTCGGTTGCTGCTCTTCGTGATGTTCTTGCGGCAATTCCTAATTCTCACAAGGTTTATTTTCTTAGAAACCCTAACCCTAGTTTTCTTTTTTTGGTGATTTTCTTGCTTAGATAGTGCTTGATTAAAAGGGGCGTTTCTTTTCTAACATTTGAAGGGTATTTTTTTGTGTGTGTTTTGATTAAATGTTGCTCTAATTAGTTGCAAAATGTTATTATGATGTATTAAGATAGAATTTGGGGGAATACTGGATAGTAATTGATTAAAAAGGAACAGTTTTTACCCTAAAATTTTGAGACATTTTTGTGTTTTGATTGGAATTTTGTTATTTAGTCTCAAATTGTCAATCTGATGTATATAATAAGTTGGGAGTCAAGTGGAACTTGCTGTTAGAAATGTTTAAGCTTCAATACTTGACAAGTTAGTGATCTAGACTATGAATTTTTTGGGTTAACTGGAAATGTTTATGGCTTCAAATTGGGAAAAATTGTCTTTGTGATTTGGTTATCAAGCTAATAGTGTGGTTCTTTCATCTTCCAAAATAGGCAAAACCTTTTGAAACGAGTTCTCCAGCAGATGAAGCTGAGATTAAGAAGTTGGAAGAGCGAGCCTCCAGCCTAAGAAAGGTAATTTGCGGTGAATTGTGAAGTCATATGGGGTAATAGTTTTGTTGAGGTTATGCAGTTACTATTCTGTCTTATAATGGCTCCAATAGTACAGCTGTATGGCACTGGGCTGATTCTTTGGATTACTAAAAAACGCCATTTATCTCATATAGTTATAATGGTTTCTAAGCTTCTTTGAAGTTTTGTGTGCGTGTTTTCCCCCTAATATCTGCACGAATTAGCTCTGAACTTGAATTGTTTTCATCATAGGAACTTGCAAAGAAGAACACATATGTCAAGCTACTCATAGATCAATTACGAGAGATCATTACTGACATATCTACATGGCAGACTCCTTGTTCTGTCTGAAGTTCGTTCAGAAATCATTATTTTGAAAGGGGATGCCTGAGAATAAAGGACTGAGTCTTTGTGAGGTGATGGTGTCTATCTTGACATTTTCTTTCTTTGCGACACTGATATACATTAACTGTAGATCTCTAGAGCTAGATAGTAAGAAGGCGATTCTGGGTTAGCAGAAATTAGTAAAACCAAAGAGATTTTGAACAAGAGAGCATGGGTTGTATATCTTGACGGAAATTTCTGGTACAAGCAACTTTGATTGTTTTTTCATACGCAATGACATTCCCTGTTTGATCACTACATGAAGTGATTTCAGACATTGTTACTTTTAATTTGTAATGTCTGATTTTTGTTCGCTTTGAACCCCTTAGGAAATTGTAGCTGCATCTCATGAAATAAACAATTTAATTCCTCCACATAGTGGCCTTACAATATAAATAAAATACTATCCCCAACATGTTTTAAATCAGATTACCAAGAAGTTAATTTGAAGTTGCTTTTTTTGAAAGCACACTCTAGCTGTAATGCTTTGTTAACAGATGCAAGGGTCTCCTGTGCATATGCTTGTGGTAGCCTGCTCTCTCCTTACCCAAAGTTTTACCTTTTGGAGGTAATTTAATGTTAGGTTTCTTACCTATTGTTTTACCCTTTGGAGGTCATTTAATGTTAGGTTTCTTACCTATAGTTTTACCCTTTGGAGGTCATTTAATGTTAGGTTTCTCATCCAACTAAGTCTGTAACAGAGCCATGATACGTAATCAGGTCAAACATTGTATCAAGGCAAGGTGACCTTCCTAGAAACTGGAGGGCATATACAGGTAAATTTAATTTCTCTGTAAAAGCCTGTTTATTGCACTGTTTGAGCAAACACCTTACAAGTGTTTCAAGTTTCTTTGGCAGCGTCATTGATGGCATATTTAAAGAGAAATCGTTGATGGACCTTTTTAGCAGAAAATGTTGATTCTCTTATAAGCAACTGATGTTGAAGAACATCCACATGTCCTGCGTGTAGGACAGGAAGGCCGTGTATTGTGGCCTTGCAATCCTTTTTCTCGCAGAAAATTTGATTCGTCATGTTTGCCTATCCTTGTCTGCTAGCTACCGTCAGTACAGACCAAACAGAACGAGGTCCCTTCTGCATTTAAATGTGGGACTGATCTTTGCATCTGTATTGATATTGAATGCCAACCAAATTTTGGGTAAAAAATAAAGGAGGTCGTGTTTGGTTAAAGATTGCGCTCAGACTGCAAGCTGAGCTGACATTCATCACGTATATTTATTTTCCATTTACTACTGCGCTTATCCCATGGTGATGATTCATTCTATATGGAAGAAAAAAAGAAGGGTTTTCCCCTGTTTGTGAGATCACTTTAATGGGTTGTTGAGTTGATGTGATTTTTGGAATAAATTTATGACAGTATCTCCCTGCCGGAACTAATGAAAGAATGGAAGAATGTCATTTTGAGAGCTTAATGAACACCACAAATTGCGTGCTTCTGTATCTGAAATTTTTTTTCGTAGGCAAGTATTACTGGAGGCGTGCTTATTTATGAACACAAGTAGCCTGTCTGGCCATTCATGACGAATGACTCGAGGCTTGTGCTTCGCTAGACTGTTTGCTTCAAACGATCCAAGGTAAACAAAATCGTCCTGCAGGAGAACTTTCCTTCTGCTTTATTGCACTCTACTTTCACCAATTGAATGACAAATGAAGCTACACAGTTTTGAACAGATAAATAGAGGGAAACCCCCCAGAGGATTAACAACTAATTGTGAACTGAAGATCTAGTAGTGAGCGATGATCTCATATCTACAATGGCAGATTCATCTGCTCCTAAATTGATAGCCTCTTTGCTAGCTCTAATGAACCTTGTAACAGAACCTTCAACATAATCTAGAGCTTCTTTTACGTTCATTTTCTTGCTTATCTCATCTGGGAAGCTGCTCAAGAAGTGGTCACCGTTAAGAACAGCAGCTAGTTGAACTACCTCGCTCTGGAATTCGGATAATGAACTATCTTCTTTTGCTTCTGTTGTTCTCAGAGGTGCTACATCTGGCATGGTCACTGCAATGAATTTGGAAAGGAGAACTTAAAAAAGAAAACAATCTATCTCCACCCTATGATTTATCAGTACACAAAATTATAGAAATTATCAATCTATCACTAATGAAATCTGAGTCATTTATGCCTAATTGTGCATTGATAAGACTCTTACCTGGGCAGTCAGTTCTGGGAGAGGTTAACTCCCCAACAACTCCTTCAAATGTGCCGGCCCATGCATCTCTGTGTGTCAAGAAGTTTGAGGAGAGGTTGAACATTTTCTTTATGGTTGCAGGAATTGAAGAGTGCTCGAACTCTGAGCTTGGAGCAGGCCCATTTGGGCTACTTATCACTGAAAAAATAAACAAATAATGATATCAACACAGCAGAAAATGAAAGAGGGAGCGTGAAACAACAGAACATAACGTCCATGCTTCAAAAGTCAAAGTGTTCAAGAACAAAGTAGCTAATGACATTAGGTACCAGCCAAACTTCACATGAAAGATAAAAAATTAAGCTTACCAGTGCCTTTCTTGATCCAAGGAGAGACCATAATTGTCGGCACACGAACTCCAAGCCTGTCGAACTTGAAAAAAGATGGGGCAGGGCCGGTGTTCCCATCTGGGCTGGGAACATTGACATAAGGAGTCTCGACATGGTCATAAAACCCCCCATGTTCATCGTATGTAATGACCAAAAGGGTCTCATTCCATTGGGGACTAGCTCTCAATGTCTCATAAACCTCCTTAACCAAGTTTTGACCATTAGCAACATCATGAGATGGGTGATCATCATTTGCAGGCAATCCTTTAAGATCAAAATACCTTGGTTCAATCACAGTTAAGCTTGGCAGCTTCCCATCTCTAGCGTCTTTCTTGAACTTGAAATCAAACAGATGAAACTTAAAAATATACTTCAATTTCCTCATGTTCCTAAAGAACAAAGTTGTTGGAATGTTTTGGAAGTAAATTCCAAAGTCCTTACCGTTCTCATGAAGTGAATCAAAAATTGTCTTCTGAGGATATCCTATAGCCAATTGCTTCTTAACATGGCTTGTTGAGCCATGAGAAGTAGCAGAATACACAAACAGCCTATTGGGTTGTGTTGGACCAGGGATTGAAGAAAACCACCTATCAAAGACTGCAAATTCCCTTACAAGTGTGGCATAAACTGGCACAGATTCAGGCCTAAAGCCCTTCATGACAGTTTCAGAGAGGTTTTGTGACACGGAGAGAGCTTGTTCAACAAAACCACTCATTGAAGGAAAAGGGCTATTGCCAAATACCTGTTGCTCCACATCTTCAAAAGAGTGTCCAGGATCTGGATCCACAAACTCAGCATCATCTGAGAAACAGATGGATTGTGGGCCTGGATTCTTGGTCGATACAGGATTGCATTCTGTTCCAGAGACACCATTGATTGCTGGATTAATAGATTTCTTCATCCAACCAATCATATGATCAAAAGATCTGTTTTCCATCACCAAAACCACAATGGTCTTGATGGGGCTTGGTTGTTGGGTCGTAGAAACACATGAAAGTGTAAGAAACAGCAAGAAAATGGAGGGAAATGAAGGTGGCTTAGTTCTGAATCTTCCCATTCTTGTTTTTCTCTCTTGCCAGGAGATAACCCTCTTGGCAAAAGTGGGTTTGCTTTAGCTTTGGCCTGTAAGCTTATCTGCTTTCTTGTCTTTATAATCAAATAAAAGAACTCAAACAGGAACCTCTATTGTCTATTGATTGCCAGTGTGAAGTAAATTAGATTTGGTATCTTATACAGTTATTGCTTGAGTGGATATTATAGAGTCAGAATGAGATGGAGGAGTTTTCACTGTACTAGTTTTGGCCACAGAGAGAATAAAGAAGCTTCTCTGTTTTTTTTTTTTTTTTTTTTTTTTTTTTATTAATAA
>Ga0307518_10003762_pt1 | contig 10899 bp, 14 predicted proteins | sample 25_EM_MG_FD_203889 | JGI IMG/M metagenome (GOLD analysis project Ga0307518, IMG submission 203889) | Populus trichocarpa ectomycorrhiza microbial communities from riparian zone in the Pacific Northwest, United States - 25_EM | ecosystem: Host-associated > Plants > Roots > Unclassified | place... | reverse complement strand
GCACTGATGCGGGACCTTCACAGGGTGCTACAGAGCACATATGGCTGCGTGTTGGAGAGCTAGTGTGCGCGAGAAGTGCGGGTGGCTGTGCTGAGTAGTGCGGATGAAGGCTAGGTGAATACTGAGCACGCCGACACTGCTGCGGGTGACTGAAGGAGCTTGAGACATGGACGGAAGGCTGCAGCTCTGTGGGACTGATGCATGCGCACCCAATAGGGAGTCTTGCGTGCGCTAGAGCGCCTCCAGTGTGCATGGGTACCTGCGCTCCATAGCTCCTGGCCAAACCAGCTCTAATGTGCGGATACGCACCTAGAGATGTGCGCGTCTCTACAGCGGCCAGTTATTGTTCTTCACATGATTGCATGCAGAGCCCATCATTTCCTTGTTTTTTTACTTTGTAACTAACCGAACGTGTCGCTACCTCAAGACGAAACGGAGCAACAGCTATTGTGCCCGCACCACAACCCTATCTCCACTGCGCTATGCAACGTTCGAGGCTGCTGGCCAAGTCCCTAGTTCATTAGGCGAATCAAGATATGGGACACCGCCCAGATCCACCCTCTACCAACATGCCAGTTACTGCTCGTCAGAACACCGTAGTAAGCCCACAGTCGTCCGCACTGCATGTGAATGATATTGCTGACTGTGATCACGTTGCAGTTGCCCACCATGGACATGGAATATGTATGCCCTCGATAGTGCAGTCTGTGTCATTCGGACAATCTTCTCGAACCAACTCCAGCTCGTCTCTTCTTCCGGGAATGGCTTGACCTGGTTCATCTGCCGGCAGCTCTCACCAGCACCAAGTATGGTACGAGACACAGCCATCCCTGCATCAAAATCCTGCTTGGCAAGGCAGCTTCTCGTCCGCTCAGCCCGCTACAGACCCACCTATACCAGCCTCTTCTCGGCTTATCCTGCGCTCCGACAAGTTTCCGTGGCCCGTCGTAGGGGCCTGTTGTCGTCAAGTTCAGGATATAGCAGTGGCTCGCTTGGACATTCCAGAGGTCGTCCTCGAACATCAGTAATCTCAATCTCCTGTATTCGCTCCACGTGACACTTCTTGCTCGCGTGACTCCCCAGGAATGGGAGGCGCTGGCACATGGAAGCCAGGCACAGCGTAAGGTCACCTGTGCTTACGAAAAGAGGTGCACGAAAATGGGAGGTGGGTGGGAAGGTGGTGTGCGCTGCTTGGATTGGCTGCATGGGAAAACGAGGCTTGTTGGAATCAAAGTGGAAAAACATGGGAATGGCGCAAACACGGGAAAGCTCGTCTTTGGGAAGCCATGAAGGGTTTTCTCGTTGCTGTTTACAAATTATGACTCACGCACACAGTTCACGACTTTAACTGGGACCCACATACACACTCATTCATCACTCACTGAACACTCACGAAATACAACAACGCATATGGATTGTCGATACTATGGCATTTACGGGTGACGATACCTGGACTGGACTTTGACCATTTGTATGTATTTAGCCTGGGATCTGTGTTGTCTGGTCATTCATGTCTTCGTTTTATCTGTAATATTAATCGTGGATTTTTCAAGGACTACATACTGCTGATGGATTGACATAGTGATGAATTTTTGATCAGAGTTGTGTCGGAGGTGAGCGTTCGCTATGGAACTGTAAACCCCAAAAAAATCCGCGATGTAAAAATCCTTGAATGTGCGATTATGTAAGCTCAAATGTGCGGTTAGGTGAACTCAAATGCGTGATTTGGTACACTTGGATGCGCGATTTGTTGAATGCGCGATTTGGTCTACTACCAAGTATTTGGTCCGAGGGTTCTAGTTTCGTGCGGTGGATGGCATACGCAGCTGGTAAGTTTCGGTGGTTGCACAGGATAATATTGGGTGCATGAGATGAAATGGACTGGGAGAAAACAAAAAAAAATGGTGATAAAATGTGCATGATATAATATGCATGAGCTGATTGGTTTGGTGGATGATGCAGAGACAATCAAGGTAATTCTAATAAGGGGAATGTGCCATTGCTACTATGATCGGGCCTGTAGGTCTTCATCGTCGAGCTCCCGGTTGACATGACCTGCAGCTTCCAACTTCCGTGTGTGATTCACTTCGGCTTGGGCGCTACTTACAAGAGAATCAGAATGAGATGGAATACCATCTGGTGACTCACCTGTGACCAAACCAAGTAAGAGACACGATGTAGAGGTGGGTATACATAGCAATTCTTGTCCATTGAATGGCAATCATGTATCACAGGCTAGGTCAGTGATGGCGCAGTATATGATATCTTGGGGGAGGGGGGGGAATAATGTCACACATTTGATGGTAACAGGCTAATGCCACAAGTACGGGCAACTTACAGTGGAGGGCAGATGCTATGAAGGCTTGATTGTTGAGCCAGACAAAGATGGGAGGAGTTTCGGGGCAAGCAAATAGGTGGGTGACAAATTTGGCACTTTGGTGCAATATGTGCTTGTGGCTGAATGGGTCAGGTTGTCAATTGGGGCTTCTGATGCATGTCGGAAGGAATAGGGAAGATAGAAGAATGTGTGTGCTTACCAGCTAGGGACAAGGTATCTGGGGGTGAGAGAGACTGTGCAGTGTACAAAAGGGAATGCTGGATTGTCTCTGACTCGTGCGGGTGGCAGGCGTGTTTGCACCACGGTTCGTTCGTGCGTGGTTGCACAGGATAACATTGGATGTGTGGGATGAAATGGACTGGGAGAAAATGAAAAAAAATGGTGATAACATGCGCGTGATATAAGAGGTATCCCTGATAGTGCATGAGCTGGTCAGTTGGGTGGATGATATAGAGATAGGCAATGTTATCCTAATGAAGGGGAATATACTGTGACCCACTGCTACATACTATGATCGGGCCAGTAGGTCTTCATTGTCGAGCTCCCAGTTGAGCCTCCAACCATGCACGCTCTGTGCGATTCAGGGCCTTCAGCTTGGGCAAGTCGTGTGCAAGTGACACTTGCGTGCCCTCTTCCCACCGCTGCAGCACCCATTCCCGCACCCACACACTGACCTAGGCAAAATGAGTCGACATGACATCCGTGGTCATCATACTCACCTTCAAAAACCGCTTGCCAGCATACTTCTTATAAAAGGACTCATGGCGTATCGGCTTGAGGATGTAGTTCTAGTTCAGCATCAGGTTTGCTGTGGGGATCAGGGAGCTCTCAGCATATGCTGAATAGTGGGCGAGGTTGGGCATCTGGGGTGGGATTAGCACAAGACGCAATGATATACCTTGGAGAACTCACCCATTTGTCATGACCAAGAATCAATCTAGCTAAGCAGATCGAGGCAGCAGCGACTAATGAAGGCAGTGTTGCAAGGAACCTCCACTCGAGCGCTGCAACCTCGAGGAGGTATTTGCTGATGGTCTGTGCCTTAAGTTCATAATCGTCCGCTTTGCTGATGCATCTCAAGTAATGCATGACATTAGGGTAGCCGAGATTCCAATCGAGTGTCTTGAGGACGTAACATTCAGCAAGAAGGATCTCAGCCTCAGTGTATGAAGAGTCGGCGCAGTGGAGGAAGTGTGAGATGGATGGTAGGCTGTGATGATTTCTTCGACTTTGGTGTCGAGAAACAGACAGGTGATGCCAATGAGCTGGAGTTTTGCTAGTGAGACCACATGAGCAGAGAGGAAGCGGTCAATGATATTAACGCAGAGGAAGAGCGTTTCGGGGAGCAAACAAAAGCGTGCGTGAACCTGGACCAGCCAGTCAATCAATATCCCTTGCATAGACCACACAAGCTCTTTTTTACTTGACATGTAATCAGGCTTGGCAAGGGTGGTCAAATTGATGAATGAAATGCAAGCATTGTGCTCACCTTGGTGTGTCTTGGAGCAATCCGATATTCGCACCCTGAATGCGCTGTCTCCCGTGTTCCACAAATAAGAATATTCAGGTCAGCCAAGAATGCCTGAACTAAGGCCTTGGAAGACTTACTTCGTTTCTTAAATAAATGATTGTCCTCGCCAGCCATCTTCATTTCAGGTAGCAAAACTTCTATGGTAACAGCCCAGATCCATCCATTGGTAGTGAGGGATGGCACAGCTGCAGTCTTGGTGCCACATTGAGCGGTAGGGCCTGCCACAGTAAGTAATGGCTGGCAGCTGTTGGCGGGGGTCTCGATGACTGAATTTCTGTGCATTGATTTCCTTGGATGCCACTGCAACGTTCTTAGTGACATTTTTTGTGACTTCGCCTGATGACATACTTTTGCCCTTCATGTGAGGGTCAGCACTGTGGCCCGACTGAGTGACTGGCTTCATGAGATTGAAGGTAGAAATCTTGGGCAATTGGGTTGCAGTTGAGACAGCAGGGAAAAACAAAGCTCAATAAAATCCGGTATCCCCTCCCCCCATCACGCGTCACAGAGGGTAGTCATACTGGATACTAACAAATAGCTTTATATCCATAAAAATTAGTCGACTGGAAAAAAAAAAGGAATTAGGGGAATATTAAAGTGATCCTGAAAACATTGCAAGGACAATCAAGAAAGTGGTACTAAACTAATGAGTGTCACCAAGGAAGTAGCTCTTGCGCCACGGATTAGTATAGGGAGTGGATGATGGGCTATCTGGGTCTGGAACAAGACGAAGTATCCTATCATCAAAGCTTGGTTTAACAAAATTGAGCGGAGGGGCAACATGCTTGAGGGTGGAAGTCACAGGGCCCTCAGGACCCATGGGTGCTTTGAAATGGAATGAGAAGGGCTGAATTGTGGTGCGTGAATTATTGGAAATCTTGTGGTGCAAAGGTGAAATGGACATTCTGGAGATGTCGTCTGGAAGTTCATCAGCCTCGGATGTGCCTGGTAAGAATACTGAGAGTCAGATTGATTGGGTTAATCAGAAAAAAAAAGAGACCGTAATGAACATGGCTCATGTGCACCCATCCTTGGAGTTTGGTCAAAATCCTCTTCTTCCTTGACAGATCCTTTTTGTAAGTTGTCAGTAGTGCTCATCATTAATCTACAGCTAAATACCTACCTGCCGAGTCTATTTTCATTTTTTTTGTAGACAGCTCAGAGTTATTGTCGTCGTCAGAGCTCACCTCAATGATGGAGGTGTCAATGGAAGGGGCTTGTCTCAGCCGTTTCAGAGCGTTACCTATGTTGGCAGTCAGTGAATTGAGACCAAGCTGCTTAGTCAACTTACTGTAAGCAGCACACATTGGCCTTGGGCTCGGATCTTCCTCTTCATCTGAGCCAAAAAGCTCTAATTGATGGCCATCATAATGTGGATTCCAAGATGCAAAAGTACTTCGAGGAACCCTCTGGAAGAGAGCTGTCATATTGATCAGTGTAAGTTGCTATGATATCCCTGATTTGAATATCACATACCAATAATCACACTTGCCTCCCTGGGAGGGCATTTGGGATGACCGCGAAATCGAGCAAGACAGGCACCATCGGGTTCTTGTTCAGGAACAATGTTATATCGCTTTTCTTTGTTGATTAAAACCCATTGGCAGGACCTTTTCCCCTTTCCCTTGCCAGCAAGCGCATCCACATACCCAAATGGAACCTTGAACACTTCATTGTGGAGGTATGCGTCAACTTGTTCATGGTTCCAGCTTATATTAAATGCGTATTCTTCTGCCTTTTCATAATAGGCACACTGGTGCTTCTCCAACTCATGGAGCTGCATGCGAGAAATTAATCTAGACGACTCCAGCTGGCCATTGTGCTTTATAGGTATGAGATTCAATTGACTTTAGTTAATTAGCCAATGACTTACATCAAGGTGGTTGATTAAACAAATCCAAGTGCCAACACCGATGTTCATCTGGCTCGAGTCATTCCTGCAGCCAGCTGTCTGGCTCCGGGACACTGTCCGACTGGTGCGCAAAACTTGTCTCTGCAATGGTAAGTACTAAGGATTGTTGTTCGTAAGGTGATGACACTGAATGCCTGCCTTGGAGTTGGGCAAACCTGCCAGCTGCTTGCTACTGGCAAGTCCTGGCCCACGAAAGCCTTGTAGGCTCTCATCTTTGGCAGTGTGAAGGCGAGAACCCCAGGTGACCCCTTTTGAAGCTGGTTCTTGTTTGACAATGCTCAATGACGCCTGCTTGTTGAATACTTCTGTCAAGCACCTACAATCTCCGCCTTGCTTCTGGGTGCTACTCCGACGAAAAAGGGGACAAGTCCGATGGGAGGAGGTACAACTCCGAAAGGAGGAGATGCAAGTCTGACGTAGAGGAGGACAAGTCCTACAGGGGAGGAGTTCAGCACCTGAAGAAGAGGAAGGAAGACGTAGGGGGTGAGGGCATTGGCTTCAGCTTATGTGCTGCACCCTTGGACAGGCTCAGCCCTCGTATTTTGGAGGAGCGGAGTTATGACGGAGGAGTAGGAGTAGGAGTAGGAGTAGGAGTAGTCGGAGGAGGAACTTAGAGTCAGGCAGAAGCAAGATGAGGATGGGCTTTGTTGATATTCGTACTAAGGTACGAGGAGATACACAGAGACTTATATACTAACTGAAAGGACAGGATCCTTGTGATAAACACAAGACATGTGAAAGGCGGAGTAGGAGAAACACATGAGAGGAGGAAACACATGAAAAGGGTAAACACATGGAAGGAGTAAGTAGCAACAGGGTGACAAGTAAGTGACAGGAAGGAAACAGGGTATGTACCTGAAGGTATGACAGAAGCGGGCTGGACGGACCGGAGGAACAGAGTAGGAGTTTGGAGGAGAAATGTTGGAGTTAATAGGAGATACGTCGGAGCTAATAGGAGATACGTCGGAGTTGGTAGGAGATGCGTCAGAGCAAATAGGAGATACGTCGGAGTTGGTAGGAGATACGTCGGAGCAAATAGGAGATACGTCGGAGTTGGTAGGAGATACGTCGGAGCAAATAGGAGATACATCGGAGCAAATAGGAGATGTGTCGGAGTTGGCATGGATGTGACAACTTCGAGAATCCTGTGCCGTCCAGAAGTCCCAGGTTGCAGACCTGATGCTTGTTCCTGTGAGTTTTGGATAGCAATGAGAGCATTGGGATGTTTGCTGAATCCATGGCCACATTCACGACAGACTCGTGGTGCAGTAGAATCAACAGGTTCTGAAAAGAACTCGCAGCAACATTGCATACCGTTGATGGAGTCGCGGAAAAACTTTGAGTTGGACATTGGATGTCCAGTAGAGGAGATTCAGAAAATAAAGTGGCACGGATTTAAAAGTATAATTGAATGTCTTTATAAACTAACGCTTGTTGGGCAACAAATACACAATATTTATCTCTGTACTATGCAACTCTGCCAGATGCCCAAAAGACAGTGAATAACTCCACTGCCTGTGCCCAAAGTTTGATCCATGCAGCCCAGATTGGATGCTCAAGAGAAACAGTGAAAGACTTTGTCCTGCGACATCCAATCCAAACAGTCTCAATCATTTCTGTGTCATCTCCATCAATCTCCCCAACCAATGCTCCGCACAGCCCAGGAAGTTTGATGGGACAACAATGAGGAAGATCTGGGATTAATAGGGGGATTGATCCGAGACAGAACAGCCACAAGAAGGGTATCAGGGGTCCAGAGGTCTTTGGGGGGTCACCATGCACTAAGGTGTAATGCATGTGTTCTAGTGCCGCTGAAGCACAACCATGGGCTCCCTTGACGAGCTCTCTTCTGGGAAAGAACAAGAGAGGGTTCTTCTTCCTAATAGCACTCTAAAGTAGGGATATAACTGTCATGGTGCTGTAGGACACCGTCTGAAAGTAGGGAAGCGGATAGAGTACTGAATTCAATGCATCCAGGGAAGTGAGACAAACGACAGAGGAAGATGGACATGGCAAGTATCTGGGAGGAAGGGACCATAGGCTGAGGGCTCAGGGGACACAGAGACGACCAGAGATGACTTTTCAATCTTGACAATAGACCTAAGATGACCAAAGTACGTCCTTGACGCAGGACTGACGAGGAGAACACGCTGACCGAGAACAAGGGGGACTGAGGGAGCAGGCTGGGAAGATATGTGCCAGGCAGTGCATGTGAACTCTGGGAGAGGCTGTCCTAAGAGCAGGACATAGTGGAGATCTGCAGCAATAGCGGAGAAATGATCCAGAGAAAATATGGACTCCATAGTGACTGATGAGACAAACATCTGGATTGCAGGGGGAATATCTCTATGGGAAATGAACGGATCCATGTCAGAACTTGACAGGCAGATAGACTACACTCTAGGCTCTCTGACGGTATAGTCACATGCCTGATAGCTTTGGAAATGGTGGAGCTATTCAAAATATCAGAATGCCAGCACTGGGCGCCTAAAAATGACATTTGAGTGCTAACATCGTTTCTTCTCTTCTTTCCTTCATTTCTCCATCAATTCTTCAGCTTCTTTGCTTGTTCTGGTATGGGAGTTGGACTGCAGAAGTGTGCATTCCTTTCTCATACCATAATGGATGTTATTCCTTCAGTTTCTTCTGCTTCTTGGCGGTTCTTGTGCGAGTGATGACTGCTAGATGTCGGCAGTTGTCTCTTGCATCAGGATAGTCTTCTTGTGCGATAGATGGCCATGATGAGGCTCTGTTGTGCTCATCCTTCACGTTAGGATCGTTTGATATTGACATTATCTTCCATGTTCACTGTACCAAACCTGTTTGGTGCATGACAACGGGTAAGTGCAGGTATGGGTGTGGGTCAGCCTCCTGACACCCATGGGTTGACCCATGCAGTTCCCTAGTCCCAGCTGCTGAAGTTGTGCCAAGGACCTCACCAACGAGTGGATGAGTTTCTTGCAGCTTTCGAGTCACTTAAAATCGAAAGTGGTTGTGCTGATGAGCATGCTAGGGACTTGCTTGAAAGGGCAGTCCAGAGGCAGGTCCTCCAGCAAGTTTATCTTTTGGGCAAGGACTGGTCCTCCTATGCCCATTTGGCCACATCAGTTAGGACCGTCGGGAGGGCCCAGGAGCTATTCCTGATCAATACACAGGGCAACGCCCACTATTATCAGCAGGGGGGCAGCTCTTCCCCTTATGGTACTACCCCAGGTGCTGGCACCCCAATGGATATTGGTGCTGCACAGCAGCAAAACCAGCAGAGGAGTAAAGGGCTCCAATGCTACAATTGCCAAGGGTTTGGGCACATTGCTCGCAAGTGCTCACAACTGCATCACCTGCATTGAGGGCAACCCCAGCAAAACTGGGCTGTACAGCCCCAACCTGACAATGAACGTGTCAACACTGTTTGCGGCATGTCCTTCTCCAAAATGAGGGACTATTTCAAGAATTTAAAAGATTAGAGAGTGAGGACACAATGGGCACCCTTGCTCTTGAATCTGAATTGGACTCTGCAGTAAGAATCTTCATCAGCAAACCAGCCCTTCCCTATACAGTGCCACACAGACTTGTACAGAGTCACAGAGCCCACAGAAAGGTTCCCACTAATACAGGGCTTCACAGAGTGCACAGAGTCTGTACTGCTCTGTACAGACCTATACACACACCTCCCATTTGTACAGGTCTAGTGTTTCCGGGACTAGCACAAGGGCTATATATTAGAATTGACAATAATGTCATCACCATACTCTTTCAAACTCTTCCCTTGTCCCAGGCCGCTGGCCATCTGTTCGCTGCTGTCTTGCATTGGACAGCGCTTTCTTATACAGCACGTTTCCCCTGTGGAAATACTTGTGCCCATTGCCAGAGTTCTCAGGACTCGACTTTTCTTTTGCAGGGACACCTGCGCTGGTCCCTCTAAATGAACTCTTCACCGCCTGAGTTCGAGAGTGATTGCTGATCATCTTCAGTGCACTCTCCATCTTCTGAACCTCAGCCAGGATTTGTTCCATGGCCGAGTGTTCTGTGGAAATTCCACATGCCTTCACGACTCCTTCCACCAATGATAACGGGAGACCATTGATGAACTTCCTTCTCATGGAGTAGTCATCCAGTGGTTGGACCATCCTAGCCGCACGACGTCTCATATTGTTGTAAAACGTGAGGGCCCCTCACTTGGAGGAGTACCTTGTCTTGTCATACTTCTCAGCTGCATTCTGAGCGGATGCTTTGTGAATAAATCACACAAAAAGTGCGCAAACAAGATCTTCAAACATCCAGTGGCGGATTGTACGATCTGGACTCTCGACTTCCTGATCAAACCATTGACCTGCTAGGTCCTCCAGACAGGCACCCACGTACATAACCTATTAGTACCATTGTTAGATAAGTTAATATGTAGTGGTAGTGGGAAACTTACCATTAGCTCCAGCACTAACTTTTGTTGTGTAGTGAAATAACCTATTAGTAGCATTGTTAGACAAGTTAATATGTTGTGGTAGTAGGAAACTTACCATTAGCTCCGGCACTAACCTTTGTTGTGTTGAGCCCACTCCTACATAGTAGGAAAAGGCATCTGTTTGGTCAAGTTTGCCATGTTGCACAAGAGGAGTGACAAACAGTGTCCACAATATCGCATTTTTGGCATTTTTGGGCACTTAGTCAAATTTTGGACACACAGTGGCAGTACCAACTACCAAGTGGTACTACACTTTTGCTACACAACAATTATACTACGCATTTTTGGTAATCAGCACTACACCACAAACACTACACAACTTCTCCGCATTTTTGGTAATTAACACTACAACACAAACACTACACAACTACTACGCATTTTTGGTAATCAACACTACACAACACATCCTAATAGATACTACACATTTTTGGTAATCAACTCTACAACACAAACACTGCACAACTTCTCCACATTTTTGGTAATTAACGCTACAACACAAACACTACACAACTACTACGCATTTTTGGTAATCAACACTACACAACACATCCTAATTGATACTATACATTTTTGGTAATCAAGTCTACAACACAAACACAACACAACTACTCCGCATTTTTGGTAATCAACACTACACTACAAACACTACACAACACATC
>Ga0307518_10003759_pt1 | contig 10903 bp, 8 predicted proteins | sample 25_EM_MG_FD_203889 | JGI IMG/M metagenome (GOLD analysis project Ga0307518, IMG submission 203889) | Populus trichocarpa ectomycorrhiza microbial communities from riparian zone in the Pacific Northwest, United States - 25_EM | ecosystem: Host-associated > Plants > Roots > Unclassified | place... | reverse complement strand
CACCACGGCCGGCACCGGTTCCGAGGTGACGAACATCGCCATCGTCACGACAGGGGCGACCACCAAGATGGGCGTCGTCGCGCCGCAGCTGTACGCGGACATGGCGATCCTCGACGCCGAGCTGACGGTGGGCCTGCCCGCAAAAGTGACAGCGGCGACGGGCATTGACGCGATGGTGCATGCCATCGAGGCGTACACGAGCCGCCACAAGAAAAATCCGTTGTCCGACAATCTGGCCCGGCAGGCGCTGCAACTGTTGTCGTCGAACTTGCTGACGGTCTGCACGGATGGCCACAACCTGCCCGCTCGGCAGGCAATGCTGCTGGGTGCGCTGCTGGCGGGCCAGGCGTTTTCGAATGCGCCCGTCGCAGCCGTCCACGCGCTGGCGTATCCGATCGGCGGCATTTTTCACGTGCCACATGGGCTGTCGAATGCACTCGTGCTGCCGCACGTCCTGCGCTTCAATGCGCCTGCGGCAGCGGAGCACTACGCCGAACTGGCGCAGATCGTTGTTCCCGGGATTAGCGGCAGCACGGAAGCTCGCGCCGACGCGCTGGCCATGGCAATGGAACGGTTCGCAATCGAGACCGGCATCGAGCGGACGTTACGGCAAGTGGGCGTGGCAGAAGCGGACCTGGACCGGCTGGCACAGGATGCGATGTTGCAGACCAGGCTGCTGGGCAACAACGCGCGCGACGTGACGCTGGCGGACGCGCGCGCCATCTACGGCGCGGCATACTGAAGAGAGACCCGCGCAGCCGAGCCCGTGTCCGCTACGTAGGCGAGGAGCGGTGCTCCGCGAAACCCCTACTACGCCCCCATAGTGGACACGAGCTCGGCAGTGCGCAATCAATTCACTCCGGCACCGTCACAGTCGTGCCGCTGACCGTGATCGCATTCGCTCCTGGTGAGGTGGAAATGAGCGGCACGTTCAGTTCCGTGATCGGGACATTGGCATCGAGACGCGTGGTCGTGCGCACCAGCTGCGATGGCGGCAATGCTGTCGTACTGTTCTTCAGGTTGGCATAGACGGCGTCCAGGGCCCGGAACAGGTAGACGTGCAACGGCACGATGACGTTCGGCAGCGCGGTCGCGAACGAATCAAAATGGTTGGCGTTCGTCACCTCGATATAGCGCAGCTTGCTGTTGGCGCCCTCCACTGCCGCGTTCAACCCCAGGTACGCGCGCGACGCGTGGTTGACGGGAATCAGCGCATCCGAGCGGCCCGCCACGATCACGGCCGGCTTGCCGTGTAGATTGCCCGTGGCCTGCACTTCCGTCATGCCCGCGCGAACCCGCGCGCTCAGCGTGGCCATGTCGTCGCGCAGCGCAGCGCCCGTGACGGCGTCGCCCCCCGTCGCCAGCGAGCGCAGGCACAGGAAGCCGTCCAGCGATTGATCCTCGATGCCGGACGATGGCGACACGCCCAGGTTGTACGCCTTGGCGCCCCCCACCGAGTTTTCGTAGATCGGCGTGCCGACGATTCCGTTCTGCGTGGCAAAGCTGGACGCCTTCTGCGCCGCCGTGAACGCGGTCGGATTGCCGGTCGTGGCGTCGGCGGGGCCCCAATTAAAACCACACACCTTGTCGGCAACGGAGAACTTGCCGTACGCATTCACGTACGTCACCGCCACCAGCACATTCGTCAGCGCATGCAAGCCCTGCAGCGGCTCGGCATCGGCCGTCCAGCCATACGCTTTCAACCGCGCCTTGGCATCGTTCTGGCGGGCGACGAGATCCGTGCCGTTCAGCAGGCCCTTTTGCACCAGAGACGCGCAGCGTCCCGCGCCGCCGTTGATGCACGGCTGGTACAGCGCCGCGTAGCTGGAATAGTCGAGTAACGCCCTACCCTGCGCCGGCACCGTCGCCGTGCCCTGGCGGATCGTGTAACCGGTCGCCTTGTTCGGCTGGATCTGCGGCTCTGTCGCGGCCACGGCGTCGATCAGGCCCCGCGTGTCCTGCTCCGCCGCCAGCAGCGCCGAGCCGGCGCCATTGGAAATGCTGGACGCGATCGTCAGCGTGTTGTCCGGCTTGAAGCGAACCGTGCGGCCGCTGCCATCGCCTGTCTGTACACCGTAGCGCTCGTTCAGCACATAGAAGGCAAACTCGACGGCCTGCAACGTGATCTTGCCCCAGTCCTTTTCCGGATTCTGCTGCGAGTGCGCGTGCTTGAAGGCGATGCGCCCCGGATATTGCTGGGCGAAAGCGGCGCGCTGTGCATCCGTCAGGTCCGGCACGAACGACGCGTTCTTGCCGGCCGCCGTGCGCGTGGCGCGCTGGCCGTTCAGGCCGTTGACGCTGTCGTCGTCGAAGGTGTACAGCCCCGTGCCGCTGCCCTTGTCGGCATAGGCGACGGCGCAGTTGTGCTTCAGGCCCCACTCGCCCGCGCTGCCGATCGCGCCATAGATGCCACGCGAGCCGCTGGACGTGCCCGTCACGATGCACGGGTTGGCCGGATCGAAATTGGTCGGTACCTGCACCATCAACGTGACGTTCTGCTTGCCGCTGCCGTCATCGGCATACGCCAGGTATTCGGTGCCGGCAATCATGCCGCTGCCATTGCCCGCGCCCCCGGCAACGGGGACATTCGGGCCGTACAAGGTGCCGTAACCGCTGTTGGCGTTGATGTCGAGCACGGCGCGGTAGTTGGCGAAGATGGCGTTACGGCGCAGCTCGCGGGCGCTGGGATTGGCCGGATCGTTGTAGACGGGCGCGCTGGCAGCGGCCAGACCCGTGGCCCCCAGGCCGGCCGTCAGCAGGTCGTCCGTCGTGCCGTCGTAACTGGTGGTGGTAATGGCGCCCAGGTAGGCCGGTTTCTGGTTCAGCGCGGCCGGGGATTCGTCACGGCTGTGATCGCCACAGGCGGACAGGGCGGTAACCACGGCCAGCGCCATGGCAGTACGTGATGGGAGGTGCATGTCTCTTCCTTTTATAGGTTATGAATATGCGCAGGAATGCAGCGAAAAAAAACGCCGGCGTGGCCGGCGTGCTCCTCGTCAGGCCAGCTTGCGCCTGCCGAAGCGGGCGACGATTTCGCCCACGATGCCGCGGCGGAACAGCAGCACGCAGGCAACAAAGATCAGGCCCGTGACCATGCTGACGGCCTCACCCAGGGTGCCGAACCATTCGATCCCGGTGCCGCGGGCCAGCATCGTGCCGAAGTCGCCCAGCTTGTTTTCCAGCATGATGATGACGATCGCGCCCAGCAGGGGCCCGGCCAGCGTGCCCATGCCGCCCACCAGGGTCATCAGGATGACGAGGCCCGACATGGTCCAGTGCAGGTCCGTCAGCGTCTCGAAACCCAGCACGACCGTTTTGAGGGCACCGGCGAGCCCGGCCAGCGCCGCCGACAGCACGAACGCCACCAGCTTGTATTTGTCGACGTCGTAACCCAGCGAAATCGCGCGGGGCTCGTTTTCCTTGATGGCCTTCAGGACCTGGCCAAACGGCGAGTGGACCGTGCGCACGATCAGCGCGAAGGCGGCCACGGCAACGGCCAGCACGACGAAGTACAGCGTCAGGTCCTGCGACAGGTCCAGCACGCCCAGCAGCTTGCCGCGCGGGACGCCCTGCAGGCCGTCCTCGCCGCCCGTGAAGCCGGTAAAGCGCAGCCCGCCGAAATACACCATCTGCGCCAGCGCCAGCGTGATCATCGAAAAATAAATGCCGGAACGGCGGATCGCCAGCGCGCCCATGACGAGGCCGACAATCGCGGCGCCCGCCACGCCGGCCAGCAGCGCCAGCTCGACGGGCAGGCCCCAGTTGCGCAACGCGTTGCCCGTTACGTAGCCGGCCGCGCCGAAGAAGGCGGCATGGCCGAAGGACAGCAGGCCCGTGTAGCCGATCAGCAGATTGAACGCGCAGGCAAACAGGGCAAAGCACAGCAACTTCATCAGGAAGACGGGATAGCCGATAAACGGCGCCGCCAGGGCCACCAGCAGCGCCAGCGTATAACCGATTTGTTTGTTCATGGGTGACCTTTTATTTTTCCTTGCCGAACAGGCCGGCGGGACGCAGCAGCAGCACGATGACCATGACGAGGAACACGACCGTCGACGAGAACTCGGGATAGAACACGCGCGTCAGGCCTTCGATGACGCCCAGCCCCAGGCCGGTGACGATCGAGCCCATGATGGACCCCATGCCGCCGATGACGACAACGGCGAACACGACGATGATCAGGTTCGAGCCCATCAGCGGCGACACCTGGATGATGGGCGCCGCCAGCACGCCGGCGAAGCCCGCCAGCGCGACGCCGAACCCGTACGTCAACGTCACCATCAGCGGCACGTTGACGCCGAACGCTTCGACCAGCTTCGGGTTCTCCGTACCGGCGCGCAAATAGGCGCCCAGCTTGGTCCGCTCGATGACGAACCACGTCGAGAAGCACACCAGCAGCGAGGCGACGACGACCCAGCCGCGATAATTCGGCAGGATCATGAAGCCCAGGTCGGTGGCGCCCTGCAGCAGCGCGGGCGTCTCGAACGGCTGGCCGGAAACGCCGTAGAACGAGCGGAACACGCCTTCCACCAGCAACGTGATGCCGAAGGTCAGCAGCAGGCCGTACAGGTGATCGAGCTTGTACAGCCAGCGCAACATCGTTTTTTCAATGACGATCCCCAGCGCGCCCACGACAAACGGCGCCAGCAGCAGCATGGCCCAGTAGGACAGGCCCAGATAGCTCATTCCCATCCAGGCAACGAACGCGCCCATCATGTACATGGCGCCATGCGAAAAATTGATGACATTGAGCAGGCCGAAAATCACGGCCAGCCCCAACGACAGCATGGCGTAGAACGAGCCGTTGACGAGCCCCAGTGTCAGCTGGCTCATCACCACGGGCAAGGGATAACCGAATATTTCCATAGCTGCACAATTCAGAGTGGGTGGAAGGAAGCGGAAGAACAACGGGTGACCGGGCGCTGCGCCGCCGATGCATGGCGATGCAGCGCCGCGGCACCGTCAGGCGGCGGCGCGCCGGCTGGAACTTATTTCCACAACGAGCACTTGGTCTCGGCCTTGGTCATGTACGCCTGGTCGCCGGGGATCGTCGCGACCAGCTTGTAGTAATCCCAAGGGTACTTCGATTCGGCGGGCTTTTTCACTTCCATCAGGTACATGTCGTGCACCATGCGCCCGTCCGGACGGATCACGCCGTTCTTGGTAAACATGTCGTTGATCGGCGTTTTCTTCAGGTAGGCCATGACCTTGTCCGAGTCGTCGGTGCCGACCGCCTTGACGGCCTTCAGGTAGTTCGACGCCGCCGAATAGTCGGCCGCCTGCAACATCGACGGCTCCTTCTTCATCTTGGCGAAGTAGCGCTTCGACCACGCGCGCGTCTCGGCGTTGGCGTCCCAGTACCAGCCATCGGTCAGGTACATGCCCTGGGTGGCGTTCAGGCCCAGCGAGTGGATGTCGTTGATGAAGATCAGGAGGCCCGCCAGCTTCATGCTTTTGGTGACGCCGAATTCATTGGCGGCCTTGATCGAATTGATGGCGTCGCCACCGGCATTGGCCAGACCCAGGATCTGCGCTTTCGAGCCTTGTGCCTGCAGCAGGAACGACGAGAAGTCGGATGCGGACAGCGGGTGCTTGACGGCGCCCAGCACCTTGCCGCCACCAGCCTTGACGACGTCGGACGTGTCTTTTTCCAGCGAGTGGCCGAACGCGTAATCGGCCGTCATGAAGTACCAGTTCTTGCCGCCCTGCTTGACGATGGCGCCGCCGGTGCCGCGCGCCAGCGCCACGGTGTCATAGGCGTAGTGCACCGTGTACGGCGTGCACTCCTCGTTGGTCAGGCGCGACGAGCCGGCGCCGATCGAAATGAAAACTTTTTTCTTGTCGGCCGCGACCTTGGCCATGGCGAGATTGGCACCGGAATTGGTGCCGCCGATCAGCACGTCGACGCCCTGCTGGTCGAACCATTCGCGCGCTTTCGAGGCGGCGATATCGGCCTTGTTCTGGTGGTCGGCGGAGATGAATTCGACTTTTTTACCGGCGATGACGACGCCGGCATCGGCAATGGCCATCTTGATCGCTTCGGCGCCACCGGCACCGTCGATGTCCGTGTAGAGGCCGTTCATGTCGGTAATGAAGCCGATCTTGATCGTGTCGCCCGATACCTGGGCCTGCGCGGCAAACGGGAGGCCCAGTGCGCAGAAGGCAAAGGCGGCAGTGGCGATAGCTGTGCGTTTCATATTATTTGTCTCCGTTATGGGACACCGCTCAGGCATGGCGACCGGCGCGTGCCGGCCAGCCCGAACAGCGTCCGGTGGCTTATCAAAACGCGGTCCGCCGACGGCGGCTGCGTCCATTCCCTGCTGATGATTGACGGTCCTGTTACTGCGGCTTGCCTGCCGGGTTCATACGCCCAGCAGTTCGGTCAGCACCGGCATCTTCGCCGCCAGCTCCGATGCGGCAAACGTTTCGACGATCTGGCCATGTTCCATCACGTAAAACCGGTCCGCCAGCGGCGCGGCAAAACGGAAGTTCTGCTCGACCATGACGATCGTATAACCTTTCGCCTTGAGCGTCTTGATCATGCGCGCCAGGCCCTGCACGATGACGGGCGCCAGTCCTTCCGAGATCTCGTCCAGCAACAGCAGGCGCGCCCCCGTGCGCAGGATGCGGGCCACGGCCAGCATCTGCTGCTCGCCGCCGGACAAGCGCGTGCCCTGGCTGTTGCGGCGCTCCTTCAGGTTGGGGAACATCTCGTAGATCTCGTCGACGCTCATGCCCTTCTCGGCCGTTTTCAGCGCGGGCGGCAGCATCAGGTTTTCTTCCGTCGACAGCGAGGCGAAGATGCCCCGCTCTTCCGGACAATAGCCGATGCCCAGGTGCGCCACCTGGTGCGTGGGCAGGCCGATCGCTTCCTTGCCATTGACCTTGATGGAGCCTTCGCGCGCCCCTGTCAGGCCCATGATGGCGCGCAGCGTGGTCGTGCGGCCGGCGCCATTGCGGCCCAGCAGCGTGACGACTTCACCCTGGCGCACGGCCATATTGACGTTGTGCAGGATGTGCGATTCGCCATACCACGCCTGCAGGTTCGAAATTTCCAGCGCCATCGCGGCGGCAGCGCCCGGCGCCGCTTCCGTTTTCGGCACGGCGTGGGTGGTGGCGCCCGGTGGCGCCGAGTGGATCGTTGCCGTCATCAGTGCGCTCCCGCCAATGTCGCTGCTTCCGTGCCTGCCTCGGTACCTGCCTCTGTTCCCATATATGCCGCCATCACCTGCGCATTGCTCGACACCTCGCCATAGCTGCCCTCGGCCAGCATGGCGCCGCGCTGCAGCACGGAGATCTTGTCGCAGATGCCGGAGACGACACTCATATTGTGCTCCACCATCAGGATCGTCCGCCCCTGCGACACCTTCTTGATCAGCTCGGTGACGCGGTGCACATCCTCATGGCCCATGCCCTGCGTGGGCTCGTCCAGCAGCATCAGCTCCGGCTCCATGGCCAGGGTCGTCGCGATTTCCAGCGCGCGCTTGCGGCCATACGGCATGTCGGCCGTGATGGTCTCAGCAAAGCCCGTCAGGTCCACTTCCGCCAGCAGTTGCATGGCACGCGCGTTCAGGCTGTCCAGCGATTTTTCGCTGCGCCAGAACTGGAACGTCGTGCCCAGCTGGCGCTGCAGGCCGATACGCACGTTCTGCAACACGGTCAGATGGGGAAATACGGCGGATATCTGGAAGGAACGGATGATGCCCATGCGGGCGATCTGGGCGGGACGGGCCGCCGTGATGTCGCGGCCGTTGAACAGGATCTGGCCGGACGTCGGCACGAGAAATTTGGTCAGCAGATTGAAACAGGTGGTCTTGCCGGCGCCGTTGGGGCCGATCAGCGCATGGATATGGCCGCGCTGGACTTGCAGATTCACGTCGTTGACGGCCGTGAATCCCTTGAATTCCTTGGTCAACGCTCGTGTTTCCAAGATGAAATCCGACATCGTGTCTCCCCGATATGCTTGGTATCCTTCGACCGAACTGTCGTGCAATCTGGCGAAGTTCCTTTACATCTTGCTAAATTTTTTTTGATCATACACAGAACAATTTTTCGTCACAATACCGTATAACTACCATAAACTTTTGACGTTCTGCGGCGAAACAGCGCGAAAATGCTGCCGTGCACGTAACGTCAGCGCTGCTCCTGTCGCGCCACGGCACGCAGCCATTGCGCGGCCTTTTCGGCAATCATGATGACGGGTGAATTCGTATTGCCGGAGGTGATCGTCGGCATCGCCGACGCGTCGACCACACGCAATCCCGCCACGCCGTTGACGCGCAACTGACTGTCCAGCACGGCCAGCGGATCGCCGGCGCGGCCCATGCGGCACGTGCCGACAGGGTGGAAAATCGTCGTGCCGATCGCCCCGGCCGCTTCGGCCAATTCTTCCTCGGTACGGTAGTGGACGCCTGGCTTGTATTCCTCGGGCGTGTAGCGCGCCAGGGCGGGCGCGGCGGCGATGCGACGCGTCAGGCCCAATGCCGCGCAAGCCACGCGCCGGTCCTCGGGCGTGTTCAGATACATCGGCGTGATTTTCGGCGGCGCATACGCATCGCTTGAGGCGATGCGCACATGGCCGCGCGATGTCGGCCGCAGGTTGCACACGCTGGCCGTGAAGGCGGGGAACGTGTGCAACGGCTCCCCAAAACGTTCCAGCGACAGGGGCTGCACATGGTATTGCAGGTTCGGCGTGGGCTCGTCCGCGTGCGAGCGGGCAAACGCGCCCAGTTGCGACGGCGCCATCGACATCGGCCCACTCTGGAACAGTGCGTATTCCAGGCCGATGCGGAGTTTACCCAGCCAGCTGCGCGTCATCGTATTCAGCGTTTTGGCGCCCTGGATGCGGAAGATCATCCGCAATTGCAGATGATCCTGCAGATTCTCGCCAACACCGGGCGCGTCGACGACGGGCACGACGCCAGCCCGGTGCAGATCCGCCGCGGGACCGATGCCGGACAGTTGCAGGATCTGGGGCGAACCGATCGCCCCCGCGCACAGCAGCGTCTCGCGCGTGGCGTGCGCCGTCCAGCGCGTGCCGCCGCCGGTAAATTGCACGCCGCGGCAGATGGCGCCGCCCTCTTTCTGCTCGATCAGCAGCCGCTCGACGTGACAGCCCGTCATCAAGGTCAGATTCGGCCGTTGCGCGGCAGGGCGCAGGAACGCCTTGGCCGTGTTCCAGCGAATGCCGCGGCGCTGGTTGACCTCGAAATAGCCGCAGCCCGCGTTATCGCCGCCGTTGAAATCGTCCGTGTTGGCGATGCCGGTCTGCTGCGCCGCATCGCGAAACGCGTTCAGGATCTCCCACGACAAGCGCTGTTTTTCCACGCGCCACTCGCCGCCCGCGCCGTGGATGGCGGAGGCGCCCCGATAATGGTCTTCGCTCTTGCGAAACAGCGGCAGCACATTGTCCCAGCGCCAGGTGGCGTCGCCGGTCAGGTCGGCCCAGTGATCGTAATCGCGGGCCTGGCCGCGCATATAGATCATGCCGTTGATGGAAGAACTGCCGCCCAGCACTTTCCCGCGCGGATACAGCAGACTGCGCCCGCCCAGGCCGGCATCGGGCTCCGTGCGGAACAGCCAGTCGGTGCGGGGATTGTCGATGCAGTGCAGATAGCCGACCGGGATATGGATCCAGACGTAATCGTCGCGCCCGCCCGCCTCGATCAGCAGGACGTCGACGTCGGGGTCCTGCGTCAGGCGGTTGGCCAGCACGCAACCGGCGCTTCCGGCACCGACAATGATGTAATCGAACTGTCCTGCCGATTCCAAGGGCGCTCCTCTTCAGGGTTGCTGCAGTTCCGCTACCAACGTTTCCACCAGTTTCGCGGCCGGCATGCGCCGCGCCCGTGCCACACCGGTACCGCACCACAGCGACATCAGTTCCGAATCGCCCCGCTTGGCCGCCTCGAAGCGGATCGGCCCCGTCAACGCATTCTGTACCGGATACGGCGGCACCTGGTCCTCGACCGCCTCCATCTGCTGCATGAAGCGATTTTCCAGACCGCGGGCATAACGTCCGGAAAACGCCCGGGTCAGCCGCGTGGGCGCATTGCCGGCATGCAGCAGGCGATGTTTATAGGCGGGATGAATGCCCGACTCGTCGGTAACGAGAAACGCCGTGCCCATCTGGACAGCGGTGGCCCCCATCCCGAGCCGTTCGCGAATATCGGCCCCCGTCATGATATTGCCAGCGGAAATCACGGGAATCCGGACGGCCGCCACCACGCCCTGCAGCAATTCAACAGCGCCCAACGTGGCGTCACGCTGGTTGCCGATAAACGTGCCGCGGTGCCCGCCCGCTTCGGTGCCAGCGGCAATGACGGCATTCGCGCCGGCTTCCTGCCAGGCCAGCGCTTCGTCGACGCGGGTGGCGGTGCCAATCACAAAGATGCCCACATCCTGCAGCCGCCGCACCTGCATCGGTGACAGGATATCGAACGTAAAACTGGCCACGGCGGGCCGCAGCGCCAGCAGCGTATCGAACTGGGCGCTGAAATCCTCGCACCAGCGAAACGGCAATGCCAGATCGGGCCAGCCCAGCGAGCTCCAGACGGGCTTCAGCAGCTCGACGGCCTGAGCGACTTCTTCTTTGGAAGGATGAGGTGGTCGCTGGACAAAAAAATTGACGAGAAACGGCTTACTGGTCAGCGCGCGGATGTCGCTGATGTGGTGCCGCAACTTTTCGGGCGACAGCAGCGAGCCCGCCAGCGAGCCCAACCCCCCGGCATTCGAGACCGCAGCGACCAGCGCGGGCGTGTTGCAGCCACCGGCCATGGGCCCCTGGATGATGGGATGGGGGAACAAAGCGCGTAAATCCATATCGTCTCCTCGGGATTCGACCTGTGGATAAGCCATTGGATATCCACAGGTACCATTTGTGCGTAAACGCAGCAGCGATCAG
>Ga0307518_10003758_pt1 | contig 10905 bp, 12 predicted proteins | sample 25_EM_MG_FD_203889 | JGI IMG/M metagenome (GOLD analysis project Ga0307518, IMG submission 203889) | Populus trichocarpa ectomycorrhiza microbial communities from riparian zone in the Pacific Northwest, United States - 25_EM | ecosystem: Host-associated > Plants > Roots > Unclassified | place... | reverse complement strand
GGCCCATAGCAGGAGTGATAGGAATGGTACTTTGTGAAGGTCGCGATAGAATGGCGGTAACAGTACTTGCTGCTGGGCGCTCAGTAACAGTTACTTCTTGCCGAAGTTTTTCGGCTAGAAATCACACGTGTCATCTTTGTGCCCTCACATACCATCACCATCAGTTGTCCCCATTGGCATATAAAGACGTTAACCAACCAACCTGATTGTATCACCACAACTGCGCGTGTTGTCGTCAATTCATTTAGAGGAGGTATGAATACCATCTACATCGATGATCACAGTCGAGATTGACACGCACTTGTGTAGCATGCGCCTGATAAACGTAGAGGCCTTTCTTGAAAGGGAGGGATTGATGAAAGAGGGAAAGCAAGTTGACTGTCGAGCCAATGTCCTTGAGTTCTGCGACGACGAAGCCACAAAGTATGCGATTTTATCCCATCGGTGGATCGGGCAAGAAGTGAACTATAACGAGATGGCCAAACTCGCAAAGATGGACGAGGAGGAGAGAAGTCAAATTCGCCAGCGTGATGGCTATCGAAAGATCCTCCAGAGCTGCGAGCAGACAAAGAAGGACGAGTGCAAATGGTTGTGGGTTGATACTTGCTGTATCGACAAGCGAAGCAGCGCAGAGCTATCAGAGGCCATCAATTCCATGTACAGGTGGTACGAAAACTCAAGAATATGCTATGCGTATCTCCACGACGTCCACGGTTCATCATTTCCCGTTGCGAGTGACTATGCAAGGTATTCCAAGTCGAAGGGCTGGCCAGAGTGGTTCTCACGTGGGTGGACACTGCAAGAGATGATAGCGTCGAGGGATGTCCAATTTTTCAACAAGGATTGGCACCCCATCGGTGACAAGAGGACACTTTCACCTATCTTGGAATATGTCACTCAAGTTCCACAGCATATACTGAAGGAAGGGCTTTCCTCAAACCGTCCGTGCGTTGCCCAAATCATGTCATGGGCTGCCAATCGGACGACGACTCGAGTGGAGGATAGGGCTTATTCTCTGATGGGTCTGCTGGACGTGAATATGCCGATGATGTATGGGGAGGGGAAGAAGGCTTTTCACCGTCTTCAGCTCGAGATCATCCGCATGTCGAACGACCAAAGCATCTTTGCGTGGGGTTGCAACTCAATAAAAGAGCGGACTGGCAGTATCCTTGCAGACGACCCGAGCTTCTTCCGGGGTTGCAATGAGATGGAACTGATGAATCAAGACGAATTTTTCGAATCTCTCAGATGTGACATCCCAGGAGGAGAGCTCCCTTTGATTGAGGACGATCGATTTGGCGCATTCCCGATCACGAATCGCGGCATCCAAATTTGGCTGTTCCTCCGTCCCCATGTTGGCTCTGACTCGGTCTTCCAAGCCCTGCTGCCATGCCGCTCTCGTCCATCGGGTCCCCCAGTGGCCATCGATTTGGCTTTGTGGGAATCCAATTACTATCGATATCCAGGGTCTATACAATATAAAAGGGAGCGTCTACAACTACGCCACGTCTATCTCAGATATCAAGACACGCCGCTTTGCTTGAACTCCACATTCGAAATCGATAACAGTGCAATCCTCTTGGAGGATGTCATCTCCTCGGCTGTATACCCAGTGGAATTAATGACAGGGAACACGGTCACTCTGAACATCACAGATCCTCTTTGCATCAAACGCTATTCTTGCGAGAAAGAATGCTATGAATTCGCAGTGGGGTTTGGACAATGCTTTGGCCAGAACTGGATACATGTCGTTTGTAAGGGGCAGTCGGGTCCCTTACCATGGTTCTCCTATAACTCAATGCTGGCCAGAGCGCCAGAGCATGCACAGTCCATGAAGAAGGTGACGCGTCCTGGAGCTGCAAGTTGTCGGGTCTGCGTTATGGAAACCACTCTCCCTCGATCAACTTGGATCCTGCAGACTTCTTGTGTCATGTGGAAGAGCTCAAGGATGTGGGGTGTTAAGCTTGAGGTATTTCGGGATCCCGGTTTCGGTAATGTATCAGATCGATGGACAGGCTTCGATGTTGATGTAAGAAGAATATTTTTTGTGCACACACATTACCATCTCATTGGCCACTGTTTATACAGGGAACAGACGATCCCGACCGTGACTGGCGGGGTCTCATGATATGTCATTGTCTGAGAAAGTACTACAGCGTTGAGATATTCGTGGATGGGATCTTAAGGAAGTTCTCATACGCACGCGATTGCATAAAGGTGAGTACATATATGCCTTTTACACTGTTCGAGTCTTACGAGGACAGCTGGGGGACTATGGTCACTTTACGGACTCAGAGGGATTCTGCTGTGAAGGAAACCTCTTTGCTGATCTCAAGTCACATTCTTTCAAGGCGAACATCACCCCAAGGCAGCACAAAATATCTGAAAGGGATGGGTACCAGAGAGAGGGAGGTTTTGTGAGGGCATACTACTACGGTGGTGGTTTTGACGATTTATACCAACCACTTTGCTTGTCGCTTCCGAGTAACGACGACTTCAAATCATTGTTGGTTTTCTTCTCTACTCGACTCACCAACAGATATCTCGTCACAAGGATCATACAATGTCCCCCTAACCCCTGCCAGCCTGACTCAAGTGGCAGAAGATGGTACAACGTTGCAAAGCCATTTGTTTGGCACCGAAATGAAGGCGCTTGCTCTGTGGTGGAGAGAGTGGAAAGGTGAAACGCAGCGTGGCCAAGCGAGAGCTAATAGTGTGGATGAGGTGGAGTTGTGTTTTCGCCCGTTGTTCTATGGGTAGTGGATGTGGCTGTCCGTCCATGTATTTTTGCGCGTATATCATATCTACTGAGGATATGCTTGCTACACACAGCACTCAACCACCATTGTCGCCCACTTCATATTCACATCCATGAACGCACACCACGACTTACTCAACTGAGCCAGAGATAACCCGACAGAATGATGTTGTATTCTGGACACAACAAAACACACTTGCTCACTTACCTACAAGACTCCACCATCACAGCGGAGTTCCAGTACGCGCACAATGCGATGGGAATGTGCGAGCGCAGAATATTGAGGGGTTCGTTGTATCCGAAGAACTGGTGCCGCCTGCAGACGACAGTGAGCACCTAATCGTCTAGTTCCGCGCGTTGAGGCCCGCCCTCGCAGAGTGCTGTATGCGACCTGTACGAAGAGTCACCGGTGACCTATGGATAATCGGGCTGCGTTGACAAACGGACGAGTGGCGTGCATATACGCACTACTACACCCATGCATGGACGGACCATGGGTTCGGGATCGGGAGTGTCTGGGTGGGGACGATGCGAGTTAACAGAGCTCTGTATTATCTGCAATAAGAAGAGACAGAGCGTGTCTTGGGGGAGAACCATGCGAGAAGAGCGGCTAGTGAAGTTGGGAGGTCCTCAGACTTTGTCTATGTACTCTTGACTCGTACGTGGTGACACAGAGAGATCGCACAATGAAGGGGATACAACGAAGCACCGCTGGAGAATGTGGATGCGCAGAGCGAGCGTGTATTCCATTGTCGCGGTCTCTTCCAGCTAACTGTCCTTGCAACGTCGTCAGACCACTTACCATCATGATAATTACTGTACCGGCAAGCGTTCTGCAGGAAATTCAAAAACAGGTGCCGGGGCCGAAGCTGAAGATTATTATGGGATCCGTTTCGGATCCTGCTTCGCATGTATAATGCACGTACGAAATTAGACGAGGCAGCTATGGGTTTCGAAGCGGGCGATGCCCTCACGCAAGCTCAGTCACGAGCCCCCTTAGCTCACATCTTATGATCTGTCCAATGTGTGATTATTCTGGGACAGACCTGGACATTCCTACTAGCTAGTTAGGTACCTTATGAGAAGAATCTGGAGGGCCTGAGACTCTACCTGGTACTGTCCAGACTGAGGGTTGGTTTGCTGATAAGTTAATAATTAGGGCACATGTCACTCAAGTCCAAACTGATTATTGTGCCCAGGTGCTTGCTTTCAAGGCGAGTTCGAGTGTATGTACTGACCAAGTGATGGGAAAGTCAATATCGGTTGAGAGGATGAGGTATAGTAATAACCCATTGACTCCATGAAATTGGTTCCCCGAGGGATTGAACGGGATTTCTTGGAACCGTCGTAGGCCTTCAATCTGTGGGGCAAAGGACAGTGGTCAATTGGTGGTGGTCAATGAATGTTACGGGCAAACACAACCTCGTCCCTTGCAAAGATTCGAGAAAAGGCTTCCGCTTAGCTGATCAAATGAACAAATTCGCGTGAGACAACGAGTAAATATCGAGCACTCTGGAGCGATTGAACGCCTGCTTTTGAATTTGAGGCTTCCAGGAGCCAAAGCAACTGTTGCTACACAGATGGCCAAGAAGGCGCTTATCCTCATCGCCGATGGCACAGAAGAGATGGAGTTGTCAGTCTAGTTCTTGTTTGACCCCTGACTGCATACTAACATGCACATCACTCGCTCTGCAGCACAATCGCATACGACACACTCGTCCGCGCAGGCGTAGAATGTACGTCTGCGAATGTCCAGTCCGGTGGCTCTCCGTATGGATCTGTTGGTACGAGCCCTGCGCTGGTGGTGTGTTCGAGGGGCATCAAGATCCTGCCCGACACGACACTGCAGCCCCTCGATGCTGGGCCGGTACACCTGCATTCAAGGCTCTGTGATAGTGTCCCTGCTGATCATAAGACTAGGATAGGTATGATGCGCTCGTTATCCCGGGCGGACTCAAGGGTGCGGAGACGCTTTCTCAGTCAACGGAGGTGCAGACCCTCGTGAGGGAGTACTTCAATGGAGGGAAGATAGTTGGCATGATCTGTGCTGGTAGGTTAGGTTTCTTAGACCACGTCCGTGTTGACCACTGATCCATATTACTTAGGTACCCTCGCAGCGAAGACGGCGGGTTTACCACACCAGCCGGTGACGTCGCACCCTGTCGTACAAAATAGTCTGGCCCCAGGTGAGTGCCAGTCCGGTGAGGATGAACGTTGCACTCATGGCTGCATAATAGATTTCGAGTACAAAGACGACTCCGTAGTTGTTTCTGACAAAGTAAAGGGCAAAGGGACCCTGGTGACTAGGTGCGTGTCTGTTCTTCAACTCCATGGCTACTCTCCATCTGATGGACTGGTTCAGTCGAGGTCCAGGTAAGCGATTGCGATATTTTTCGAACGATGCCGAGTTGGTTGACTTCGTTGGACGTCGACAGGTACTTCATTCCTGTTTGCGTTCAAGCTTGTCGAATTGTTGTGTGGGAAGGCGAAGAGCGACGAAGTTCGGGATCCAATGATGTTTCCTCCGTCGATCCCGTACCCCTACTGACTGTCGGTCTGTGAAATTAGTCTGCATGTCCGTTGTTAGCAAATCTGTAGTTTACGTGAAGCAAAAGTAGTCGCTTGACTCCAATTTGTTTTCCTTGTGCAACTGCGTCGACGAGAAGAAAGGGCTTCTGACTGTCGTATGCGAGCTGCTCAGCACGTCGCACGACATATCCATGGGTATTATTCGCGGTCTACGGTAGTTGCTCTCCATCGGAGGACAAGTTTGGATCTGATAACGCATCGGACTGAGTCATACCCAAACCGTGTTGTCTTCCTTCCGAGTCATATTCCTGCGTCTACCCACTCCTACTCCACGAAAACATCGACTCGCAACAGCAGGATGACAGCCTCTCTCGAGTCCATCACGGCCTCGCTGGCGAATCTCTCCATCGCGCCGACAGCCAGCGTCACGCATGCCGAGACCAACTCCCCCGCGTCTTGGAGGGAAGCCTTGCAGTCCACATCGTCCGCCCCATCCTCGTTTGAGCTCATTAAAATACTCGTGTACAAGCCCAAGACAGCCAAATCTGCCGTGCCCGTTCCAGTCGTCGTGGTCGCGCGCGATGAGACAGAGACGAGCTCGTCAGCGCTTGCCAAGAAACTTGGTCTCAAAGAACTCAGGCTCGCGTCAGAGGAGCTCCTCGACGAGTTTTTCAAGCTCGATAAGAACTCTCGTGCGTGCTCTTTGCTGCGTTGGATATTATCGCGCACTTAGATATTGCCTTATCGCTTTGTCTTGTCTTCGCGATGCGATATCAGTGTCCCTACTCGCTCTCAACAAGGAGTCGTTCTCCAAAGTTATCACAGTCGTCGATAGCTCAATCGCCTCTGCCACGATTATCCAGTTTGCTATCCACGCGCTCTCCTCCAGTGCAACGATCTTCCTGTCTGGCGCCGACGTCCTCGGGTATCTCAAGGGCCTCGAAACCGACGATCTCAAATTACAGGAAGTCGATTTCGCCGCGATCAAGACCGAACAACCCGCCGCTGCCCCCTCTGCCAGTGCGAATGCAGCTGGCACGAAGGAAAAGGAAGATGCCAAGATCGAGGGTGCAGTTCAGATCGCCATCGGTGTCAAGAAAGAGGTGGACTTTTCTGCATGGTATCAAAATGTAACGTCTCAAGCAACCCAGCTGTCCGATGCTCGCGCTGACCTCGATCAGGTTCTTCTCAAAGCAGACATGTTGGAGTATTACAGTGTCAGCGGATGCTATATTCTCAGGCCCTGGTCTTATAGCATCTGGGAAGAGATCCAGAGTGGGTATTTTCATTTTCCCGAGTGCAACGGTGCAAGTGATGGATGAAAAAAAAGGCTATTTCAACAGGCACATCAAAGCGATGGGCGTACAGAACGCATCTTTTCCCATGTTTGTGTCTTCCAAGGTACTCGAGCGGGAGAAGGATCATATTGAGGGGTTTTCTCCCGAGGTCGCATGGGTCACGCGAGCGTGAGTGTCAGACGACGCTATATGACATGATTGGACGCACTGATATGATGTTAAGGGGGTCTTCCGAGTTGGAAGAGCCTATTGCTATCCGTCCGACATCTGAGACTGTCATGTACCCCTGTGAGTGTGACATGCTGCTGCGATTTCCAAATGTTTGATTGCGATGGTGGGTTTAGATTATGCCAAGTGGATCAAGAGTCACCGAGACCTGCCGCTGAAGCTCAATCAGTGGAACAACGTTGTGAGATGGGAGTTCAAGCATCCCCGTAAGTTTATACTTTCCCTTGGGGAACATGGTTAGCCGAGATGTGATCGACAGAGCCGTTCCTGCGCACTCGCGAGTACCTTTGGCAAGAAGGACACACGGCACACCTGACCAAAGAGGAGGCAGACAAGGAAGTGCTTGATATTCTTGAGCTGTACAGGCGCGTCTACGAAGAGTTACTGGCCGTGCCGATGATCAAGGGCGTCAAATCGGAGAAGGAAAAGTTCGCGGGTGCATTGTATACGACGACCGTAGAGGGCTTCATTCCCACGAGCGGACGGGGGATTCAAGCAGGAACGTCGCACTGTTTGGGCCAAAACTTCTCGCGTCCTGAGATGTTCAACATTGTTGTGGAAGACCCGAACGACCCGAGTGGCAAGTTGCATGTGTGGCAGAATTCGTGGGGACTGTCGACGCGCACGATTGGTGTGATGGTGATGGTGCACGGAGACAACCAAGGGCTCGTTCTGCCGCCACGTGTGGCGATGATACAAGTTGTGATTGTGCCGTGCGGGATCACGGCAAAGACGTCGGACGCGGAACGGAACAAGATCAATGATGCTTGCGATGAGCTGGCGAGGTCACTGGAGGCTATTGGGATCCGTGCAAAGGCAGATTTGAGAGACGGATATACCCCTGGGTACAAATTCAACGACTGGGAGCAGAAGGTGGGGAATACGTGGCGTCCCTGTGTACCTGGTTGCTGATTGGCGCAGGGTGTTCCCTTGCGATTGGAGATCGGACCCAATGATCTTGCTAAACAGCAGACACTGTCGGTCCGCCGGGATACGGGCGCGAAGAGACCCCTCCCGCTGGGTGAGCTCAAGGCGGCCGTGCCCCAGCTGCTGGAGACGATCCATCGCGACATGTACACCAAGGCGCTGAACGAGTACACCTCGCGTCTCAAGGAGGTGACGCGCTGGGAGGACTTTGTGCCGACATTGGACAACAAGTGCGTGGCAGTGATACCATGGTGTGAGGAGGAATCGTGTGAGGACGATATCAAAGAAAGGAGTGCCCGATCGTGAGTTGGCGTCCTGTTTCTGGTACCATACGGTGCTAATTCGGTGGTTGTAGCGCCGAACCGCAGGACGAGAGAGCCCCCTCTGCTGGGGCCAAGTCGCTCGCCATTCCGTTCGAGCAGGGGCGGTTTACCCCTCTCGAGCCCGGCGTGTCCAAGTGTGTTGCGTGCGGGAAGAATGCGAAGCGCTGGGCGATGTTTGGGAGGTCCTACTAGACAAGTTAAACAGGCTCATCAAAAATATTCCCGATTAGGCAAGCAAGAGGGTGGGATAACCCCATACGGTGACGGCATCGTTGCCAATTATAGTAAACAGGAATGTCGGCTAGCGCGTATTTTTTTTGCTCCTAATCCATTTTTCGTCGTTGTCGTCACCGCTGGAGACGAGCAAGCGTGTTGAATGGCGCACGGACCAGGCGCGTCGTCGCGGTCGTGCACGGTGAGCACTGGGCGCAAGGAATGGAGAGTAAGAGTAATAATACTACCATGGACCATATGATCCTGTCAATGCCCCCTCTGATCCGATACTCTCTCCTCTTCTTGTTATGACCCCCAAACAAAGATTGCAGCCTATAAGAATGTTCCGTGGGTGTTGTCCCCTTTCGTCCCCTTCTTCCCCTTCCACCACCACCACTTCCCACCATGAATCTCCAGCAGGTAAGCCCGCCTCTCATCTGGCCTACTCAGCTCACCACCACTCCCGAATAGCACTACAGCCCGGGTATCGCCCGCAATCCCGTACGCATCCATTTTTAACCCGTGTTCCGCTGATATTCATTGCCGCCCAGTACATTGTAGGCACATTCGCATGTATTGGCGGTGGTCTCTTTGGTCTGGACATCTCGTCCATGTCTGGGGTCCTCAGCGTAAGCTTTCCCGCACCCTACTCGCCCACATTCTCACCATCTCGTCTCCAGAATGAAGCCTACTTGAGAGTGTTCCATCATGTATGCCCATTCCCGTGTCCCATCCCCTTATGTCCTGACCCCTTTCCCCCCTTAGCCCGATTCAAATGCCCAAGGTGCTATCGTCGCCGCCATGCCCGCTGGTTCTCTCGTCGGCGCTCTCGCCGTCACCTACCTCGCTGATCGCATCGGTCGCAAGTTCACGGTCATCCTCGCAAGTCTTATTTGGGTAATCGGCGCCATCCTCCAATGTGCTTCCATCGTATGTATCCTTCTGTCGTAGTTCATCTTCCTTTCTCATACTGCCTATCAACTTCCTCAGAACCGTGGCATGCTCGTCGTCGGTCGCATCATCGCTGGCATGTCCGTTGGCCTCGCTTCCGCCGTAGTCCCCGTCTACCAGTCCGAAATCTCCGCTCCCTCCATTCGTGGTCGTCTTGTCTCCGTCCAACAGTGGTCCATCACTTGGGGGATCATGCTCCAGTACTTTGTCCAATTCGGTTGTTCCTACATCAACGGCACTGCATCCTTCCGCATTCCTTGGGGTCTCCAGATGATTCCCGCTCTCATTCTTATGTTTGGCATGTTTTATTTCCCCGAGTCACCACGTTGGCTCATTGATCACGATCGGTGAGTGGCAGTGCCCAAGCGAGGTACCATTTACCAAATCGCGTTGTTAGTGAGGAAGAAGCACTCCAGATCCTCGCAGATCTCCACGGTCAAGGAAACAAGAATGATGACCTCGTTCGTCTCGAATTCGAGGAAATCAAGCAGCAAGTACACTTCGAACGCAGCGAGGGCGCCAAGTCCTATGCCGACTTGTTCAAACGCAATGTCTTGCGTCGTGTTGCTCTCGGTTGCTCCCTTCAGATGTGGTCCCAGTTGTCGGGCATGAACGTGATGATGTATTACATCATCTACGTCTTCCAAGGTGCTGGTCTGACAGGTCGCCGTGGAAACCTTATTGCGGATTCAGTTCAATATGTCCTAAACATGCTCTTCACCAGTAAGTTGAGTTTGGCAGCTTCATGTGCACAGCTAACGTGATGGCATGCAGTCCCGGCTATCCTGTACATCGACACCTGGGGTCGTCGTCCCCTATTGATCGCCGGCTCCTTGCTGATGGGCTTCTTCCTCTCCCTCGTCGGTGGTCTCCAAGGCGGATATGGTACGTGGGGGACTGTTGATGGTTCATCCGTCTGGATGATCTCCGGCCATGACTCTGTCACCAAGGGCATCATCGTCTGCTCGTACCTGTTTGTCTGCTCGTTCGCTGTCACGATGGGTCCAGTCTCGTGGACATACCCCGCCGAAATCTTCCCCATGCGCGTCCGTGGCAAAGCCGTCTCGCTCGCAACGGCCACCAACTGGGCGTTCAACTTCGCGCTCGCGTGGGCAGTCCCGCCAGCCCTGTCACACATTGCATGGAAGACGTACTTCATCTTCGCTGCGTTCAACTTTGCTGCTGCCATCCACTTTATTTTCTGCTTCCCTGAAACGGCACAGCGCACGCTCGAGGAGATCGAAGAAGTCTTCGGCCAGGGACATGCGTTCAGCGCCTGGAAGGTCGGGAAAGACGTCGGAAAAAAGACTCTGCAAGATGTTCTTGCTGACAAGACAGAGTCGGCATCGTACCACGAAACGAAGCCGGATGCATGATGTGGATTGGCGCTTGTAGTGAAAAAAGCGATAGTGAAAGTTAAGTTGGTGAAAAATAATATGCCGTTTCGGAAATATTGTCTCATCTTTTTTCTCCGTGCCCGATATATTTTTCTACTAGCTGTATAGCCTTGGGTACTGGGTGTAACATGATGCTAATAATAATAGCAAAATTTGTCTTGGACCAACCACACGAATCTTCTTGAACATCTTTCACACTTTCACTTCCGCTTGGCACCGACAGAAATAACGTGGCAGTCAGGTGCGTATCTGGATACCAGTGTGTCGGTATGGGCATTTGT
>Ga0307518_10003757_pt1 | contig 10908 bp, 17 predicted proteins | sample 25_EM_MG_FD_203889 | JGI IMG/M metagenome (GOLD analysis project Ga0307518, IMG submission 203889) | Populus trichocarpa ectomycorrhiza microbial communities from riparian zone in the Pacific Northwest, United States - 25_EM | ecosystem: Host-associated > Plants > Roots > Unclassified | place... | reverse complement strand
TCCGTTGTCCCTGTAATCCTAGTTCCCCGTTTCTGCTTCCGCTCCGGTTTATTTTCCTGTACCTAGTTTATTTTCCTGTCTGGTTCCACTCCATCCCTTGTCCCGACTAAGGTGTTTACTTGTCACCATATATACTCACCTCTAGTCTCATTACTATATAAACTACCAAACTCCGGCCTAGTAGTCCTTAGATCAAATCTCGACTAAGATACTCCTCCCTCTGTACTACCCACTATGCTCTCCTAATCCATCTGTTCACCTGAACTCCTGAACTCCGGCCAACTCCGGTCTCCGTCCTATCTCGTCCCCTTGGTCCTATGTCCGATCCTAGCAAGTCTCCTACTCACACAAGGGCAAAAGCCACCTCTGTCCCAGACTCGATGCTAGACCTCTAGGGACTTATCCCACCTCTGGGATGTCCTTCGTCCGGACAAGCTGCGATCAACTCCGGACCACTTTCCCGTGGTCCGGACTTACTCCGCAAAAACCCGGACTTACTCCCAGTGCTTCTCTAGTGCCCGGACTTCGTCCATATGACCCAGACTTGATTGTCCACACTAACTAGCACCTACTAGTGTCTGGACTTACCTCCTCATTAGTCCCCTGCATCCCTGGACCTCCTAGTAAGATCGTTGAGGAGAACTGATCCTGACAGTAGTGGTGGCAGCCACGTTGAGGTCATCATTGTTGTCACTGGTGTCGCATCAACAATGCAGGTGGTGGGGTCGTTGTCATTGCTGATGACCGTGCTGAGGTGGTCATGGTGGTCGTCATCATCAGTGCCTGGTAGTGGCCGTGTTGTCAATGCAGGTGGTAAAGGGTGGTGGTCATGTCGCTGTCACCATCATCCAGGTGGGGTGGTTGTCGACATTGGGGGTAGTGGTGGTGTCATTATCATTGACATTGGGGGTCATTGTTGTCATGTCATCAACATTGATGGTGGGTGGTTGTGTTGTCAATGATGTTGGGGATGGTGGTGGTCATGTTGTCAATGTTGGTGGTGGGTGATCGTGTCATCAACAACGTGAGTGGTGATGGTGGTTGCGTCATCATGGACATTGGGGGTGGTGGTTGCATTGTCATTGTCATTGAGGGTGGTGGTGGTCGCATCATTGTCGATATTGGTGGTGGTGGTGGCTGTGTCATCGTTGATGCAGGTGGTGGTGGCCATGTTGTTGTTGACACTGGTGATGGTGGTGGTTGCCTCTTGTGTCATTGACATTGGTGGTGGTGGCTGCATCATTGTCGTCAACACTGGTGATGGTGGCTGTCAGGTGGTGGAAGATGAAGAGAGTGAGGAGACTTAGAGATATTTTTGAAGTGTGTATATGTGTGCGTGTGTTTGTGTACATGATTATATCAGTATATTCAACTATCAATATTTTCTAAGACTTCACTACATGCCTCGCCCACAGCCATCACCACCACCACCAGTGTCGTTGACACAACCACCACCATCAGCGACAACAACAACAGCCCCACCATGGACAACAGCGACAACACTGGCCACCACCAGCGCTGTCAACCAGACAACAACAACAACAGCCAACACCAATGTGACAATGACAACTACCAGCAATGGCACCAACCACAGCCTGCGTCAACAACATGGCCACCATCCCACCGCCAGCATCATTGCGACCCAACAACAACAACAACCCCACCACCTGCATTGACAACACAGTCACCATCCCACCATGAACAACAGTGACAATGACAACTGCCACCACCACCTGCGTTGACAATGCAGCAATCACCACCAACAATGGTAATGGCAATGACACCAGCCCCCAACAATGGCCACCCATGCAATGACAATGACAACGACCCCCGTTCCCATCCCTATCCCCAGCACCAACACTGATGACACAACAACTCCCATCCCTGCTGTATGAATGTATTACTTAGTTATTTTTATTGTATTTGTAGTAGTTTCAATAAATTAATTTTTTTACTGATACAATGGAGTGAGTGCCCTCTACTGGGTACACTGGAACAACTGGGGGAGGAGTGGAGTGGAGTGGAGTTGGACAGACTGGCACAGAGTCAGTCACATGCTGTCAGCTTAGCTAATTGGAAGGGTTAGTTTGCTGATGGCCTTATGCTCTTGCATGCTGGCTGGTCAATAATTATCATAGCATTACTATAAATGACACAATGACATCTTAGTTCAGATTAATAAAATTATTGTACACTCATTATCAATGGATGCCAGGATAATGACTGGCTGGTCAATATTTATCAAAGCATTACCACACAATGACACAATGACACCCATACATCAGCAAACCAGCCCTTCTGCGTAGCCGAGATGACAGCATTCCCAGGGTCACACTGCCCTGTCCGGCTTGTCACGGCCTGTGGTAAGCAGGCTATGACCTGTGAATTTCAGTTGTACCTGGCTCAGCTACTGTAAGTGCTGTGCATTTTTTTCGTCTGTGACTGATCTGTGCTCAATCAAAGCACTTGTGCTGCTACAGTGTACATATATACTACATTTACTACTCGTTGCCTGTACCATAATTGACCTAGCGCTAATAGTACTAGTATAGCCCGTTCAATACAACTGCCAGGGCCGTTGCTTGGTTGACCAGAGTTGTTTACTACTAGTTCAATTGCCATGTTGCCGGGGTCACGCTGGTGGAGTCATGCTGCCAGTGCATCGTGCCGTACTAGTAGCCTGTTTAATATGACTACCAGGGCCGTTGCTTCGTTGACCAGAGTCATTTTGTTCAATTGCCATGCCGGGATCGCACTGGTGGTCGTGCTGCCAGGTTGTGCCGGGTCGTTGCATTGATGGTGCCAGTGGTTGCTGGTGGTCACTGGTATGATAGTTGTCACACTGGTGGTCGCATTGATGCCAGTAGTTAGTGCATTGATACATTGCCAGCACTGTTGCAGGCTGCGGTGGAGAATGAAGAGTAGTACAACTTGAAACGATCTGCATGTGACTTGAAGTGGTGATCGGAGGTGGTGATTCGAGGTAACAGCGGTAGGGCCATCTGCAACACAGAATGAAGGTAGCACACGTGTAAATGCCAACCCACCGTACAAGTTAAACCTTGCAGCGTTGAAGCTTCCGAACCTGCTAAGAGAAAGAGATGATGCATGATAGTAAATATGGCAACATCATGGCAACAAAAGTCACTACTAGTCTAAAGTGACATCAAGCATTGGCCGAGTCGAACTACTAGTACAGTGTCCTGACCACGAAGTTCAAATTGGTAATGGTTTAGTCTGACTGGGGCAAATCTTACCTGAAGCGCTGGCGTGCAGTGAGTAGTCCTCTCGCATCACATGCTCAAATGCTGCCATGACACCACTCTGCCTGATTGTGGTGCGAACCTTCCCCACAAAACGGTCAGCGGTATGAAGCTTGTCTTGGGCTTTCTCCAACATGAGGCGATTGTACTGGAGTGTAAGAGCATTGCGATGGATGATTTGATGGACGAGATTTTGTCAGGTAAGCCATACTTGCCAGTTGGCGCGAGCAGTTTTGAGTAGAAGGTATGCTTCAATAGTACTACTGGGGGGAGGAACAACGTGAGGGAATGTGTCTTCAAGTTGTACCTACGAGTGATCAATGGAATTACACACTTCACTGGGTAAAATCGACTCACTTCACAGCTTTGATCTTCGGATCCATTGCTGGGTGCAACAATGCTAGAGCAGTCGCCCTCCGAATTTGAGTTGTTGCAGTGGGTGCCCAAAGTCACGTTCGAGCATGCATGCGTTCGAGTAGTATTGATATCGTAAATGGGGCATATGGTGTTGTTGTGAAGCTGTGCAAAAGGAGATAGGTGGAAGACATCGTCTGATTGTTTGTTACAGAAAGACACGGCCTGTGTACCAGTAGTAGTACAGTCTGGAATGTTGAACATGGTCATTGTGGCGGGTGAGAAGATAAAGTTTACCAAGGTAGATAATACGGTTATCTCTGAACCTTCCAAGCGATATGCCAACACATGTATCGCCCACAGGATCTGCCGAAGGACTCCTCTGTTCAGATTTTGGTAATGTTTCTTGCCTGACCTCACTCTAGACCTTCAATTGTCCTCGCTGCCAGCCCAACGATCCATTCTAGGCGTCTCTTATTCAGGTTGAAATTCCCTGTTCTCGCCATTCCGCAAGTCACATAACTATGTATTACATATCTCACCTGCAGGTGATCGAGAGTGGCGTCCACATGCTGTAATTGTTCTGAACTCTTCTCCCAAACCACCATTGAGCTCCCTCTTCACAACTATTGCTGGATATGCCAAAAGCCAAAACGAATCGCGACCAACCCAAGACTATTAGGTGCCCAAGATGTGGAAAGAAATTCTGCTCGGAAACAAATGTTCTTCAACATATGAACCAGCTGTTATCTTTGTGGCTGTGCACTTTACCACGAGGAGCATGCTCCCCCACTCCACCACCTCTCCTGGTCTAGTCAAAGTCATTTTACAGGAGCTCACGGGCCTGCAGAGATGCAGGAGCCCGACTTCGATGAAGACGGTCGCTGGACGCCTCCCGGTAACCAAGACAACAACTACGGTGATGAGGGTGCATTCGGAACGACTGTTGGTCCTTCCAAGTTCACTGAGTACTATGAGGGGTGTAGCGAGGCATTTCCCAGTGGGAAGACCTTTATGGACATCTTTGAAACAGATCGATATGCTGAAGAAAGGAAGGTGAACCTCTACTTCCCCTTCGCATCATGCGAAGAATGGCAGTTCGCTTCTTGGATTTTGCATTCGAGGCTCAGCTTAACAGTGATTGACTCATTGCTGGCACTCGATCTTGTACATTGACGGTCTTTTCTACTGCTCCCCTTTGATGAATTCCATTGTAGCTCAAGCAAATTCCTCTCTCATTTCGTACTGGAAAGCAGCTCCATGCTCGAGCAGAAGCTCTCCCTTCTGGCCCCACCTGGGTTTGTGAACCAATAATTCCCGAGACTCCTATGAAACATCCACTCCATCTATTCTACCGCAATCCACTCGATTGTCTCCAAGCACTTCTCAGCAACCCCTTACTTGCATCACACATATCCTTCGTCCCTCACAAGGTTTGGACATCTGCCGCTAAAATATGTCGGATTTATGATGAATGGCTGAGTGGTGATAGGGCCTGGAATATTCAGGTGCGTTACTGTTCTTACAGAGATATCTGATGCTAACTGAACCTGCAGAATGCACTCCCTACTGGCGCTACAGTTTTAGGCATCATTCTCTCATCGGACAAGACGAACATTTCAGTCATGACCGGTAATCGCATGGCCCATCCAGTCCTCATAAGCCTCGCCAACATCAGCACAAGCATACACAGCAAAAGTTCGCTTCACGGATACCTTCTCCTTGCTCTACTTCCTATCGCCAAGTTCCTTCACAAGGACTCTCATGTTCACGGCTTACTGCAAGACTGACTTACTCACGACGTACTGAACAAATTACTATCCCCCCTGAGGACCGCTGCAAGTGTAGGCATTATGATGAGCGACCCCGTTGGTAACTTATGATACTGCTACACTCCAATAGCTTCGTGGATAGCTGATACTCCTGAGGAGAGTCTCATTGCCACTACAAGTCCAAAGATGTCCCCAATTACTGTTGCCACCTCAAAACAATTTGGTGCGTGACAGCGCCACCGAGATAGACTTTCGCTTTTCAGTGCTTCAAACTGCCGTTGGCTACCGCACATTCACAGTCCATCAAGCTTTGATGGAATATCTCCATTGTTTGGAGAACGGAACACTGTATGTTGTATCTGGGACCAGAACCAACCACTGTGTACTGCCCTTCGACTGCATTCAGATATGGTACAAGGTCCGTATGCAGCAAATGCAATACTATAACAGCAAGGTTCCTGATGGCCCGCAGACGCTGCGTGCCCTTCCCCCCTCGACATCCTGCCCTCACAGCCTGTACGATGCAGTCGTGATCAACACTGAGCTGCAGAGTGAATGGCCGCGATGTGGTCTCAATGGTATGTCCAGTACTATGTAGTTACTTAAGCTGATCTGTCCAGCCGGCCATTCTATTGCCAAGTTATGAATGATTTTCCATCCCCTCCGGTCCAACAACTTTTTAGCCTATGTCCATCGCTTCAACGTTGTTCCTCAACAGGGAATGCCCAACCACGTTCACCCGGGAACAGGCATGCATTTGCTTTGACAAGCGGTTAGATCGGATGGAAGCAGGATTGGAGACATGATCCCTATTACACAGGTCCACTCTCCTGCCCATCTGATTCCGAACTTCGGCAAAGAAGCTCACCCTCGTTTGACATGCGAAAATAGCTACGACGTGTTGGGTGAGTTTTGGCTGAATAAATACTGGTCAAAGGAGTTCTATTTTGCACTTTCATCTTATCCTGGTCGTACATAAAACTACGTAGTCATTTTGCACCTCATGTATGTTATCAGTCGATGGGATCAATCTGGATCGAGACTTAAATCGAAATCTTCCACCACCTGATAGCACTTTTCTTCCCAACAACTGCTAGCATGTTGCAACTGTTGAAGTCACATGTGCACCCGGCATAAACTGTCAATGAAGTGCGCACAAGACTGCGACCCATATTAGTGTAGACTTAGTAATAGTCCTCTTTAGAGTAGATGTCACACGTCACACGTCACACGTCACAGTCACATGTGACAATGTTTGTTGTATATAAACAGCATTCATCGCTTATATAATTAAAAACAGCTCTTGACCAGCTACCGCTATCATCTCAGCTTGTCCCCTCCACATAACAGGTGAGCAGGAGTAGCAGTTCCTCTATGTACATAGGTATTGCTTCAACAGCAACTCCTCCGTCCAGCAGCGCAGGTACTAAACAGTGTTTTCTTTTACCGAATACGGCTACATGTTGATAAAATGGTTCATTACTTGTAGCTGCTGACTTCCCATGCAATGCCATACTCATTAACACGTGTGAGTACCCATCAGACTTTGTGTATCAACAGAAACCTGACATATCCCAGCTCCAAACCATCCCTCCTACTTACAGGCTGAAAGACGGTTGGTATCACGAATGCATGGATCCGCTGGTCCACAATGACACCCGGGGTCTTCATTGGACACTCAATCCTTCTGAGAGTAGGCGCCTGCTCGCCATTCTTTTCCCAGATTGTGAGCTCTTTCAAAGGTCAGTAGAGCTACTCCCAGCCACATTGTCTGGCCCTTCCCTGGAAATGAATGATATCCTAGAAAGGCTGCGGGATGGTAACCACTATGGGAAGGAGACTCAGGATGAGGATAATGTGAAGGACAAAGATACAAAGGGAAAGGGCAAGGATATGAAGGGCATGGGTAAGGCTATGAAGAAAAAGGACTTGGAATGCTGGCTACGCGGTCCATTGGCCATAAAGAGTGAATCTAATATGGCAGGTTTTCTAAACGTTATTATGGATGCTGTCAAGGGCGCAGTCAGTGGAAAGTTTTTAAACAAACAGTATGTTATTTCATCAGACTTCGACAACTTGTATTAATACCAACTCTCAGAATATGGGTGGCGGATGGAGCCAATGCACCCCTGCAAGGATCAGACGCTAATCAAAAACCTGATCTGATCCTTCTCCCAGCAGATGTTGCAAGTTCATCAAAACCATTGGACTGGAGGGATGTTAGCGCCGTTGAGGAGATGAAGATCAATAAATCACCAAACACCATGAAGAGTTCATACATAGAGGCGGCCGGGAAGACTGCGCTACTCTTATATGCTCAAGATGGGCGACACTCCGCTCCTTGTCTGTGATTATTGGGACACCACATTATTCTGACGTTTTTTGACAGGGGCGGATCTCTTTCGACCGCGCCCATTGATATCAACCAACATCCCAAAGTATTTTTACGAATTTTAGTCGGTCTCTCGCGCATGCCACTTTGTCATATCGGGTTCGATGAAACTGTAATCTCGGAGGCGGGTGGGAAGAAGTGTGTCCTGGTTGCATGGACTGGGGACTTAGTGGGGAATGTGGTTGTCATGGACAGCCTTCTTTTCATTTCAGACACATTACATGGGCGTGGAACAACCGTATGGGCTGTGCTGATGCACTCTCCGAACTTGAAACCACCTCACTGGATTGTGGTCAAGGACTCTTGGATCGATCCCCTCCGGAAATACACCGAAGGCAGGATACTGGCCAAGCTCAACAAGGCCGGTGTTAAAGGTGTGCCCAAGCTCATACACGAACAACAAGTTCAAGGCCCTCATCCCTCACATCCCGACTCCAAAGTCAACCAGTCAACTCATTTCTTCAGGATGCTTCTGTCCCACATCAAAGTTTCTAGCTATCATGTTCATGTACTATCCTGGCTGCTCACGGAGCCGCTTGGACAGCGAATCTTGGACTTCTCTTCATTGGCTGAGCTTCTGGTAGTATTCATCGATTATGTGCTGAGTGAGTTACAATGTATGTATAACTTATTGCCTGCTAATTCTATATTCAGTACATAAGGACGCGGTCGAGAAAGCACATATTCTTCATCGCGACATGAGTCTGCTCAATTTTCTGCTTGTTTCGTGGGACAGTACGGATGCTGAGTATTCCTGGGATTTTGTGCATTCCAGCCACCTATCGCCAGAAGCCCAGGACTCGCTTCTCCAAAAGCTTGAAGGTATTTCTCGTCGGGGACACCTCACTGACTGGGGTTATGCTGTGCCCTTCTATCCCCAAAATATCACCAACCTTACTCATCCTGACGATATGGACACAAAAACCACCACTCAGCCCAAGCGTGACACTGAACATCCGGGCGCCATCCAGTGCCAGTCTGCCAGTCTCGAGACTCCTTCGTCCCTGCTGACCTCGCTCTCTACTCCCGACTCGGCACGTACATCTCCAATTGCTGATGATTTGGATGAAAATGCAATCCCTGTCCGAAACTTGAACTCTAACAGCTCCCAGAGCCCACACTATGTACCAATATCTGGCCTGAGAGACACTCACGACGTTACTCTTTCCATGGGGGGAGACCCCCTCATGGATCCATGTCGGCCATCCATTGACACTAACCCACTCTATCACACTGTGAGTTCACTTTAACGAAACTTCAGGAGAGCTTTAGTAATCTAATCTTATATCCAGGGTACCTGGTCCTGGATGGCTGCAGAGCTCGTGATGATTGGCCCAACAAGGCCCGTGATGCATGTGCCATACCACGACCTCGAATCAATATTTTATGTCCTTGTCAGGATTTCCATGCTCTATGATGAACCTTACAAGCCCAAAACGGAGGACGAGCTTTCGCAATGCTTCGATATATATTTTAACACGCATCATCCAAGTGTACAGAAGACATTTATGATTCAGTCAGAGCTCGGCTGGTTATCCAACATCTGTGAGCGTTTCTCCGGCTACTTCAAACCTCTGAGCTCTCTTTTTGATACCTTCCGTGAGAAGATTGTCCTTCCCATGACCTACTTCAATGGCTCATTCAGACAGTGTTCTGGGACAACTCCCATCACTCATGATGAGATGGCAAAATACCTCATCGACATGTTGTACAACTTACCAGACGAAGCATGGGTTACCAAGCAGCAACCCACCAATGATGAAGGTGGAGGGGATGTAGTATTGGAAGTCGATGCCCTCGGGTTGGACTTGCCACTTGCGAGTCGCGATCGGAGAATTCCTCCGAGACCGACACTCCCTATTCGTGCAATCAGTGGGCCCGGCTTTGCTACCTTGAGCACCAACTCTAGCAGCGCAAGGAGACCGCGCTCTGGATTGGATGTGGATTATGTTGACCCGAGCCCGAGTCGTGCTAAGCGTCCTTGCCTCAATGTTGATACCACTAACGCCAACTGCACGAACCCACAGCAAACAACTACTGATTGATTTGCAGCTACTGCGCCAGCCACCCTATCACTGTCATCTGCTGGTCGTAATCTCTAGTGTGCACGCGGTCTTCCTCGTTTATGAATTGTAGTAATGATGCACATGTGACCTTGCAGTTTTTTTACTTGTACTATTAGCTATCGGCTGTAGCTGTTTTGAGATGTATGTACTCGTTCTGCAAGCGAAGTCCGAAGTACAAAATTTGCTGGTGACCCGCAGAGACCTCATCACCCATGCCCTTTCCATTTGAAGCCATGCCCCAGAAACACACACTCCCCGACGAAGAAAGTAATGTGGTCGATGTCATTGATCACTCGAAGCAACAGAGGGCAGAAGTCACTCCTGGTACTAAGTACTCTACTTGTTGAATATCTCTCCACTCATTCAACCATCTAGTTGAAGAAGGAAATGTTGCGGTCAGGTGGTCTTCACACCGTGGAAAAGGTACCGGAGGTCAAATTGCACAGATGAGGAGCATTGAGCGAGTGCAGACCAGTGCTTCGTGGCGGCCTAGATGACTCACAGATCTCGATTCTGCAACCCAGGGAGAAGAGGTAAATCCTATGGCCCCTTCTCATTTAGACCAGGAGTTTGGCTCTCAGACCATAGAAAACCGACACTCTGGAAGACCCCAACCAAGACTTCGCCATGTTCCCCCCAGTGCTACCGCCTCACAAGTCGCACTTTCTGCCCAACCAACCTTCAGTTTGGCAGCTCTGGTGTCACGCACCAAATGTGTTTGGTACTGTGGACATGGAGAAAGTTAGCCAATGAACTAATGCAAAGAACACACCCAAGGTCTGTTGAAAGATTGTCCCGACTTGAGGGATACAGACAGCCCTCGCTATCCATATCACACAAAGTCAAGACTATCCTTATGTGAAGAATGAATACAAGCTCGTTGTAGCCATCTATCGCACAAGAATGACTATCCTGGAGCAAGAGATGACTGCCAACGTCTAGCAGTTATCCCTTGCACGAGAACCGCCAAGAAGCAGAAGAATCCAATGAATAATGATCTTTTTTTGGTATGAGAAAGGAGCGCAGCCTTCTGCAGTCCAACTCCCATACCAGAACAACCA
>Ga0307518_10003756_pt1 | contig 10910 bp, 9 predicted proteins | sample 25_EM_MG_FD_203889 | JGI IMG/M metagenome (GOLD analysis project Ga0307518, IMG submission 203889) | Populus trichocarpa ectomycorrhiza microbial communities from riparian zone in the Pacific Northwest, United States - 25_EM | ecosystem: Host-associated > Plants > Roots > Unclassified | place... | reverse complement strand
ATCTACTGCTCCTGTACCCCAGGAGTATCCTGCATCTCTGTCTGCATCACCCTGTTGGTGTAGATCCCCTCTCCCCCTCCTCAGCACATCCTCTCTGGACACCGCGGAGGTAAACCACCACTCGCACTTTTTCGTAGTCCTTTGTTGGTGTTGTGTTTGGGTTATTACTCCAACCCAAATCCACACTTTGACTCACAGCAGTCATTCATCAAAGTGTTCGTGTTCAATTCTATTACCCCTCCACTCATCCTCGCCTCACCAAGACACCTCTCCCGGCTGTGGGCAAGCATGTCATGGTACAGGGCTACATCCAACGGGTGGAAAATGATTGATGTGTTGTATCTGTCAATGACATCGAGCTTGGTCCTTCTGATAGCATTTTTTCTGCTGATCCTCCTCCTCCTGCGAAGCTTCTCCATTTTGATTGGAGTACAAAGGGTAAAGGAAAGTGTGCGCGTTATGATGACGACGACCTCGGTGAAAAGGGGCCTTCTGCGTCATCATCTCAAACAGCTGAATAGGGCAATGAAGTCATTATCATTGTAGCATCTGTTCTCTTTCTGTTACTTCAAAGGTTGCTATACTATGACTCTGACTATGGTATGAGATCGCAATCGAAAGCATTTGGCTCGCTCTTCTTTGTCCTTTCGTGGTGATGAGAATCGTCACAAGCGTCGTCGCCGATGCATGGCAGCTAATTCACATCAAGAAACAAATGCTGAATCTTCCATCGTATGCACTCAATGAGAGCCTTATGTGTGATTGAAGCTTACTACTTACGTGCAGTAGATGGTAAGGCCTCCTGACGATGCTATCAGCAACGTAGCACCTCCTTCATGGTGGTCTACTCTAGCTCAAAATCCACCAGCACCCATCGCACCTCCTGAATGGAATTGAAGATGCCCTCAGTGCCATGTGTTGTTGCACTTGACCAAATCCAATTCATTCTGTTGTCATAATGGACACCATATCGCACCACCATTGTCACCTTTACCTCCCCGGATGCGTGCTTTGTTCGACAATGTTCCACTTTGTCGACATCTCAGCGAATATTGTTGTACCATCAACAATCTCTTTACCTTTGCTGGCATAGGTGTCACCGAAGGCTTCCAGCACTTCTCTCCTGCTTCAGGTCCACCAGCAGTCACCATCACTGGTCGTACATATCATCTCATTCGCAATGCTGAATACGTGGAGCATTCCATTCATTGGTTTCTCTATGATGAAAGTATGCGCAATCAAAAGGCGCTGCAGTTCGGAGTTCATGCTACCATCATCCAAGCAGTAAAGGATGACCTTTGTGATATTAATCCTTATGTCGGACACCTTGATCACTTTCATACATCTCCTCGCCAGCATCGCCGCATTCTAGAAATCAAGGACTATGGCTCTGCAGTTGCAGACTTTGCTGCTGTAATGCATGCCGCTAATTCAACAAACATCAATCCTCAATCAATTCTTATTTGTCACCATGGATCACATCAACCAGAATTCATCAACATACTTTCCCATCACTATGAACCCCTGCATTATGTTCTGTTCTTTCCTCACACTGACATTGGATGGGGATCATCACAAGTGCCCAACGTACCTCAAATGTCTCAGATGGAATGGTATCGAAACCGTCTGTTAGTAAATCAAGATAACCGTTTCTCAGTTCTAGGCAGATTGTGCTGTGAGTACTTAGTGGACATGTATTCTCGATGGGAGGAACAATGTTTGCAGTACATCACGAGAGAACGTGCATTTTGGGAGCGCGAAGTACATGATGATAGTGACGAAGAAGAAGAATTCAACCCTGATATCAAGCTACCAACATCCTTCATTGGATCTCATGCTTGGACGTCCGAACAAGCTGCAGATGCAATGGCTCTCAGACATAGATATGGAAAGCCAACATTCTTTTGCACAATGTCCTTCAATCCCGACTGGCCTGAAGCTCACACTTGCTTACTTCCAGGTCAGACTGTATATGACATTCCCGTTGTTGTTTCACGAGTCTTCAAAAGTCACCTTGAAAAGGTTCTTCATTTCATATGGACATGGTTTGGAGATACCAAGTATCTCATTAGGGTGATCGAATTTCAAAAGCAGGGATTTCCTCATGCTCATATCATTGTCAAGGTGGGAGATTTGTTCTTCTAACGTTCTTCTCTAAAGAAATGTAATTCATAGGTTCACCCTGAGCCTGAATTCAAAGAGCTTGATTTGATTGTCCAGGCTCATCTGCCTGTTGATAATCCCTCCCTCTATGGGAATGTATGAAAATGCATGATGCATAATCATGATCATCTCCAAAATCCACATGGTCATTGCAACCGACGTGGGCAATGCATTTATGAGTTCCCGCAACTGTTGCAACAAGCAACAACCATAGATGAATCTGGTCGCATTCATTGGTACCACTTTTGTGCTGATGATGCTTGGGTTGTTTCGTACAATCTCACACTGCTTGAGTTCACCAATTGTCACTTTCATTTTGACATTGTTTTCACTTCAAAGGTGTTCACCTACCTCTATAAATATTTGTACAAAGGAGAAGACATCACACAGTTCACCATCGCTGGCGAACCTTCCATTCCCGAGGCACCATCTGCAATCAATGAAGTGGCTGACTATCAGAAAGCGCACTACTTATCTGCACCTGAGAGTGCTTGGCATCTGCTTGGCTTTCATATGACATGAAAGGAGCCTGCTGTTGAATGTCTTCCTGTTCATCTACCCAGTCAAAACACACCACAATTCCGGCACAATGATGGTCAACGTTCCTCCACTTCTCTCCTGCATTGTTACTTTCTCCGATCCCCACTGTTGCACGATCTTACCTATGAGCAGTATTTCAAACAATTTGTTCTTTATTCGTACATTGATGGACAGCCTGTTAATGCTAACGAATATCCCGAATGTCATATGGATAGCATCAAATGAAAAAAGGCTGCTCGCAGATGTTGAACAGAAAAGATCACACGCATCGACACTGTTCCTCTACACACAGGCGCTACATTTTTACAATTGTTTAAATGCTCAGGTTCTCATCATATCTTTGAATAGGAGAGCTGTTTTATGCTAGAATGCTCCTCCTCCATTGAGCCACTCAATCATTTCATGATTTGCGAACCATTGATGGCATAGAATTCCCCACCTTTCACGAAGCTGCATGTCAACTTGGGCTATTTGATGATCAACACAAAGGACAACAAGCATTGCAAGAAGCTGTTGAATGCCTTCGAACTCCCTCTTAGCTTTGGTTTTTGTTTGCACAGATTATACTAGAAGGTTACCCAGCAATGCCTCTATGGATGGAATTTTGCCCACACCTTATCTTCAACAACCTGATTGATTACCATGACGACAATGAGATGGCTTCCAATGCAACATTAAATGAAGTAGCACAATATCTCTCTCATGTCGGATGACAGCTTGCTGACTTCAGCTTACCTGACACCCCTCCACACTCTGCAGAACTTCAACACGAATTCACATATTTAAGAGAAAATCATGCTTTCTTCGAAGAGAAAAGTGCTTGCATGCAAGAGAATCTCAATGATGAACAATAACAAATATTCAATTTCATCAAAACTACGTTGGAGCGTCAACATGCAGGAACATTTTTCATAGAAGGTCAACCTGGTCGTGGCAAGAGCTTCCTTATAAATGCTCTCTCCTCCATGTGGCATGCAAACAATCGCATTGTACTCATCATGGCATCCAGTGCTCTCAGTGCAATTTGCTATCCTCGAGGATGAACAGCTCACTACCTCTTTGGCATTCCCGTCACTGATGATAACATTAACTTAAAATCTACCATCAATCCATTTTCCTGTCGAGCTCATCTCATCCAAGCAGCACATGTCATCATTTGGGATGAACTTCCGATGGCGAACAAGGCAGCCTGGGAGTGTGTGCACAACCTGTGCTGCTCAATCACCAGCAAACAACAGCTGTTTGGAGGCATTCCTTTCATAGGGGCTGGCAACTTTTGACAAGTTGCACCCGTCATTCGTGGTGGTGATGAGAGTGCCACATTGATGGCATCTGTCAAATCTTCCTTTCTCTGGCATTCAATTGAACTGCTTTCGTTGACCATTCCTGTTTGTTCTATTGATGATATTCAGTACACGCATTTCATGGACAAAATTGGGGAAGATGTCAGTGGCAACCGACGAACTCTTCTGTTGCTCCACAGTACTTTCAATGTCAATGATGCCGTTAATTTCCTCTTCCCTCCCGATGTTCTTCATCAACCACATCTCTGCTTACAACGTGCCTTCTTATCGCCGCGAAACATCTTCATTGACAAATTCAATGAAACCATCATGCTCTCCATGCCAGATGATTATGGTTCGTACTCGCGCATGCTGAACATCCTACATATACTCATTTTCAATCAGACTCTTACTTTAGCTCAGATTCTGTCTTAGAAGCTGATCAATGTTCTCCTCTGCCACCCGACCATACGCCTGACTTTCTCACCATATTGACACATCCGGGAATTCCAGCACATCGCCTCGACCTCAAAGTAAATGTCATATGCGCCATTCAACGAAATCTCTCCATCGAAAAAGGATTAGTACATAATGCTCACATTCAAATCATTGCATTGCACCATCACTTCATTGAAGTGCAAATGCTTGATCGCCCCGATGTCATTTGCATTCCTCGCATCACATTCAACTTTCATCCCTTTAACTCCAATTGGACTGTGCAGCACAAACAATTCCCACTTCGAGCCGCATACACAACCACTTTCAATAGCTGCCAAGGTCTCACCCTTGATCGCTCATGCCTCAACCTATGCATTGATCCATTTGCACATGGGCAATTATATATGGCTCTTTCATGTGTTCGTTGTAGACAACATTCATTGGCAATTTTCTCTCATTCGAACGCCCAAAAAGATGTGGCCAATCTTGTTTATCGTTCACTCCTACTATAGTTATGTCACACACGTCCATAGGTAGAGTGCTTGTATGTTATATGAATATATAAGACCATAAATGGATCCTCAAATGTTTGTGTCAGAGGCTCTGGATGGTTGGAAAAATAGTTAGGAGTAAAAACCAAAAAGGCTTCGCATTTTTGATACATTGGACATACAGTTGAGGACAACCAAACACATCCAAAATGTTGACTGATTTTTGCTGGCTCACTAACTCGATGGATGTGTTTCTAAATCACATAAATAGGTTATTTAGGCTTAGGATGTCAGGTTTGCACAAGCCGATTCCCCCCAAAATGTATATATGATGCCAGGCTATGTCCAAAAATTGGCCAACCCATAAAAAAATAGCTAAAAATACTGAAAAATGTGCATTCAACTCCTTTCACTGAGGTGAATGTGTTCCTGGAATGGAGAGCAAACAGGGTCAGTCGTTGAGGTGTCAAAAATATGGGATTTCAGAGGTTTGAACTCACACTCTACTATCCAATATGCTTCGTGGACACCCAAAGAAACGACCGAGGACACAGAACATCTCTGGACTTCGTGGCCAGCATCAAGCACCTGATTCTTCTGTGTCACATGCTTTGGAGGATGTGAGAAGTGATAACATGGAGGAACGAGACCAATACTTCACTTTGGTTTCGAAATTCAGTGGTGTTGAAGAAGGAAATGAGTGGCTAAGTGATACAGAGTCAGAAGATGATGAGGAATGTGAGTGGGACATCCTGGAGAGTGAGGAATTCTGCCAGAAGCTGGTAGAGATGGTCCAGAGGGAAAATGATAAGGATCAAGACTGGATTCCCGCATGGCTGTGGAGCAAAAAGCAAAAGGCACGCAAATGTAAGTTTCTCTTCTATGCAAGCCGCAGAAGACCCACCTGTTGTGATACAGCATGACCAAAGACCTATAAAAAAGGTCCTGATGTTATGAGTAAATCTGCACAAGTGCAGAGACACTATAAAGAGCAATGGAAGGATCAATCATCCTTGGATTCATTTGGATTCACTTGAACTCCTATACCTCAAGTTCAGCACATTGAACTGGTGTGTTGACACAAGTCCTATTGAGCTGTTGAGGGTGCTGATGATTGCCAATTCGCAATAGTTGTCTTCAACTCACCCCAGTGCACCGGTAATACCATGTGTGCGGAGTGCTTCCATGATTTCCATCGAGTCCGAATCAAATAATAGCATTACCAATCTGGGCGATAATGTCAGCAATGTGGACAATTGCACTGGCATTTCAGCACACCACTTCGAACCGTCGTCGACTGGTGAATGTTGCCTGTCAGCTCTGGAGTCTGACTGCCAGATGGAGCTCACCACGGATTCAGACGCAGGTGCTAATCCAGATGATCTGGAGGATATCAATTCGGAGTCAGAAGCAGAAAATGAAGAGTGGGAGGATGAACTTACAACGACATTGATGAGCTGCACAGATATCTGTGACTGGGGGACTCTTCGTGATCAGATAAAGGATGATCTGAAGAAACACAAGACATTACCACTATCTCAGGTCAATCAGCTCATGATCCTCTTGCATTTTGCAACATTACAACTTAAAGGCTCATCTTGCATTACTGCCAGTATGGAGATTGCACGGCTGTGGTATGATGGAAAAGGCATGGGTGCATGGTTTTCTCGCTGTGTCCGTGCACTTGCACGTCACTATCAAGTGTTTGAACAGCTTCCGAAGGAGAAAAGAGGCAGTTCAAGGAATTCACCATCATTCCTGGATGATGAATCTGTACAGACCCATTGTCGTACCTGGCTATCCAGCCTACCCAGTGGCCAAGTCACTCCTCGCACATTCTGAAATGCCCTTGAATCAACCATTTTCCCGGAACTTGGAATCACACCAAAGCACCTCATCAGTGAGCGCACAGCCAGTTGGTGGCTGATCAAACTTGGTTGGCAGCACATGGCTGTTTGTAAAGGTGTATACATGGACGGGCACAAGCATGAAGATGTTGTGAAGTATCGTCGTGAGGTTTATCTGCCAAAAATGCTGGAATTCGAGTGTCGTATGGTCTGCTTTGAAGGCAAGGAGCTCACTCAAGTGGAGCCATCACCACTTGTCCCCACATGCCAACTCAAGGCCTATTATCATGATGAAAGTTGCTTTCATGCAAATGATAACACAAGTAATGCCTGGTATGCCAGGTTGTATTGCTTTTGGGAATATTACTGAGTCTGTTGCAGGCTTCATCAAGGTGAACACATTTTGTGGAAGAAGGGAAGAGGCCGAATTATCCATGTCTCAGATTTTATTAATGAAGAAGATGGCTGGCTTATCTCATGTGACGCTGATGGGAATATTGTCAAAGATGCATGGAAGATTATCTTTCCAGGTGCCAATGGTGATGCATGATGGACACATGATGACCTGCTCAACCAAGTACAGTTTGCTATCCAGATTCACGAAGAGATTAATGGGCCTGGAATTCAAGCACTATTTATTTTCGACAACTCTTCCGCACATGCAACACTGCCCCCAGACGTGTTGCGTGCATTCGACATGAACAAGTCCAACGGTGGAAAACAACACAAACAACATGATACAATTATCCCACAGTCCAACCCAGATCCTTCGAAACGTGGTCTTCCACAGAAGATGACAAATGATAGGAAGCCAAAGGGCCTTAAGTCAGTGCTTGAGGAGCAGGGCTTTGATCTTACAGGGTTGCACAACAAGTGTTCACCCATCTGTCCATTCGAAAGCCAAGGTTGTTGCATGGCAAGATTGCTGAGTCAACACGATGACTTCCACAACCAGTTGTCAATGCTCGAGCAGCTCATCCATGATGCCAGACCTGAATGCCTGTTCTTACCAAAGTTTCATTGCAAGCTAAATCCAATAGAAATGGTATGTTTACTATCTCTTTCCTGTTATTACATTTCTTATATTACATTCTTGTATAGTATTGGGGATGGTGCAAATACCGCTATCGACAAGCAATGAAACTGAATTTTGCAGCAGCAAAGGAAGTTGCAGTCAAGATCCTCAATGAATGCCCTGTTGAAGTCATCCAGTGATTTGTCAACTGTTCACACCAATTCTTGAGTGCATACCGGCTGGGGCTCACAGGAAAAGCAGCAGAATGGGCTGTGTGGAAGCAGAAACAGCACCGCCAGGTATCTCAACGAGCAATGATGGCGATTGAGGCCATGCTCAACCCATAGTGTATATACTAAATTTGGCAACCTACCCCCCTTAGGGGCATACAAAGTTACTTCAACACCCCCAAAAAATTGGCCACCTGAAAAACACTGTGGGAACGTTCACTGGTTCCAAATCTGACCTTTGTTTAGCTCAAAACTTACTCATCTTGCCAATATCAAATTTGATGTGTTTGGCTGTCCTCAACTGTACACACTTCTAAATTACATCCCCTCCAAGGGGCCATATGTACTTACAAAATATACCAAGCACATTTGATGGGGTGGAGCCTCTGAAGTGCTGTGTCACATTCTCCTCCTCCTGGTATGACACCCTGGGAGGCTCTTACTGCAAGTGTTGGTACTTTTGGGATGGTTTGTAACTGTAGTAGTATACTATTACCACTTGTCTATCACATAAACTGGGAGACTGACCGCTCTAAAGGTGAGCAGGAAGGCAAACACTATTTTTATGGAAATAGGGGCTTTATCAGTCCCCAGAGCAACTATGTATATTCTGAGTATCTAGGAGGCTCTGTAATACTATATAGTAGTCACTATAACCATCTGTTACGACCATGTCTAACTCCGGGCCTTATCCGGTTACTCCGGTCGCATCGCAGCTCTACAGCTCAACTCCGGTTGCACATCACTTACTCCGGTCACGGTCGCGCAGATATACCTCCATTAAGTATGACCCTTGGTCTAGTCCCTACTCAGTCCTTACTACACCTCACCGTCTACCCTGCCTTGACGTGAGTTCTCCGTGTACCTGTTATATCCACCACCTTGTATCATTTTCACCAGACCTGGTTTATTTTACTCGGACCTGACTTTATTTTACCCAGACCTGACTTAGTACTTTCTCCGGTTATCCCTTGTCCGCTTTTTAGGCTGTTCACTTGTCACCGGAAGTACTCGTCCCTAGCTCTTACTTAGTATAAGTACTCTGTAGAATATCCTGTACTCTTCAGTCTGAAATCAACCATAGTCATCTACTCCTGGTCCTGTCCGTCTCCGTCTCTGTCTCCGTCTCCTCTTCTTGACCGGAACCTACGCAAGGGATCAACGCTCGTTGTCCTTAGTCGTTGAATCCAAGCGGTCACCAACTCCGGCCGGACTAATCTCTTGTCCAGCCCTCTGCCCTTGTCCTTCGTCTGTTTCCGTCCGGACTTGACCGGACCCCTTACCGGAGTAGACCCGGACTTGACACCATCACCAAGTCCATAACCTGATGTGGAAGAGCAGGGGAAGTGAAATGATATGATAGAGGGCATGGGAAAATGTCCGAAAAAATGCGGAGACTTTGAAAACATATCAAAAAAGTGAAATAGCACACCACACACAACATCTGGTGGTACATTGATAATAGTATTGAGAATGTGAGCTCTGATAGGACATTACCATACATGATAAACCATTAGTTAGCCTAGCAGAGCCTCTGGACTCCAGACTTAGTGTACAGATTGTGCAACCTGCAGCACTGAAATGCAGTCATTGCACAAGGTGTCCCCTTGTGCCAAATTTTCGCTTTCTGAAAAGTTTATGGTTTATACAAATACTGTGACACATGAAAAGAGTTTGTAATGACACTAGAAAGTCAGTAGCACAATCCATAGACCACCAGATGTTGTGTGTGGTGTGCTATGTCACTTTTTTGATATGTTTTCAAAGTCTCCGCATTTTTTCGGACATCTTCCCATGCACTCCATCATATCATTTCACTTCCCCTGCTCTTCCACATCAGGTTATGGACTCAGTGATGGTATAGCGACTACTATATAGTATTACAGAGCCTCCTAGATACTCAGAATATACATAGTTGCTCTGGGGACTGATACAGCTCCTATTTTCATAAAAGTAGTGTTTGCCTTCCTGCTCACCTTTAGAGCGGTCAGTCTCCCAGTTTATGTGATAGACAAGTGGTAATAGTATACTACTACAGTTACAAACCATCCCAAAAGTACCAACACTTGCAGTAAGAGCCTCCCAGGGTGTCATACCAGGAGGAGGAGAATGTGACACAGCACTTCAGAGGCTCCACCCCATCAAATGTGCTTGGTATATTTTGTAAGTACATATGGCCCCTTGGAGGGGATGTAATTTAGAAGTGTGTATGTCCAATGTATCAAAAATGCGAAGCCTTTTTTATCTTTACCCCTAACTATTTTTCCAACCATCCAGAGCCTCTGACACATTCATTTGAGGATCCAGTTATGGTCTTATATACTTATATGACATATCTGATACTATGTACAGTACATGGGGACAAGGGATGGGGTACAGGAAGCCAGAGGAGGCCCACAGGAAGGGTGGGAATATTGCAGTTCAGGTATTGACCAAATGCGGTCGTGTTTTGGGAGTAGCAACACTTATTGCGAGCCTTTGGCAGTGGCGGTGTCGGAAAAGTGCCATACGGGGAAGGCTGCGCCGCACCCGGAAAGTGCAATGACATCACCGGTCACAGCCGTCACTCTCGTCACCGCCAGCGTCTCCGCGAACGCGTTGCCGTCAGGCTGCTTACAGTAACTCGATCGATCGGGTCAGGGGGGGGGGCACGATATGCAATAGGCGTGACGAGGTGACTGCTACTACTGCGGTTGTCATTGCTACTAGGGCGGACGGTCGATAATACTAAATAGCGGCGGTACTAGTAGAGTAGTGATGCGAGCAAACAAAAGGGTATCGGGAGGCAATGTCCACAATATGGAGAACGTGGACACAGCACAGCGGGCTCTACACAAATGACAATGAAGTCTTAACTCACTTGAGTAGAAGGTTCAAGCTTGAAGTAATAAACCGAAGGTGGT
>Ga0307518_10003755_pt1 | contig 10911 bp, 12 predicted proteins | sample 25_EM_MG_FD_203889 | JGI IMG/M metagenome (GOLD analysis project Ga0307518, IMG submission 203889) | Populus trichocarpa ectomycorrhiza microbial communities from riparian zone in the Pacific Northwest, United States - 25_EM | ecosystem: Host-associated > Plants > Roots > Unclassified | place... | reverse complement strand
ATATATATATATATATAGTTGACCTCCTTGTGGATTGACTCCGGTCTTACCGGGTTATTTATTACTTTGACACTCCTGCACTTGAGATAAGACATTAACTCTTTGATCGTGTCACTTTACATTCAAACCATTTGATATGCCTAGTATCAACCTGGAAGTGGCTTGTCACCATTTGAATGTATGTTTGTTACTCTCTCCAGTACACTAGAAGAAGAGAAACTTTGGCGGAGGAAGAAATAAAGTCATTTCAAAAGAAATAGACAAGTTATTAGTAGTTGGGTTCATTCATGAAGTAATGTACCTTGAATGAATTATAAATGTTGTGATGGTATCAGTGTAAACTTTACCAACCTCAATACAACATGCCCTAATAACAACTTTCCACTACCTAAGATTTATAGGTTGGCTGACTCAATGATTGGTTTTGAATACTTAAGTTTCTTATATTCTTACTTAGGGTATCACCAAATACCCATGCATCCATATGATAAAGAGAAAACAACATTCATCACTAACAAAGAAATATTTTGCTATCGATCTATGCCTTTTGGTTTGAAAAATTCTGGAACTACCTATCAACGAATGGTGAATAAGGTTTTCAAATGCTACCTAAAAAATACAAGAAAGCATATATTGATAATATGTTGGTTAAGAGCATGACTTTTGAAAAACATATCCAAGATCTACATGAAGTCTTTTCTATCTTACACATAAGGCCAATGTATTGGTTACCTAGAGAACATAAATAGATTTTTATTTACCCACTATCTTAAAAGATGCCACTGACATGGTGAGGAAATATGACAAATGTTAGATATTTGCTCTTATATGTCACCAACCTTTAATATAGTTGACCATCATCGCATCTCCATGGCCTTTCTCTCAATAAGGAATGTATATACTATAACCATTCCCGAGGCCTCATAAAGGAGAATTCATTCTGATATTTGTTGACTATTTCACTAAGTAGGTGAAAACAAAAGCTCTAGTAGAGATAATTACCATCAAAGTTATCTTATTTTTATGGAAAAACATCATTTATAGGTTTGGGCTACCTAAAATGTTTGATTATAGTTAATAACATGCAGTTCAACATCATGAAAATGAGAGAACAATACTAAAAGCTCCATATAGAACACATGTTCCTTTTGGTTTCACATCCATAAACTAATAGACAAACATAACTCACCAACAAGTTATTACTAAATGGATCGAAGAAAAAGATAGAATGAGTCAAAGAAGAATGGATTGAACTCCTCGATGAAATTTTATGGTCATCATTTCTTCTCATTTATAGGATCGACGTTGTTATTCGAGTTGAAATATGGTGTCCTAGTAATTGGGTGCTATATTTCTCTCCTAATGAAAATTGGAAAACATCAAAGGGCAACCTGGACCTAGTAGAAGAGGTAAGTTTGTCTCCTGCAGTAGAGAATGAAACTTATTGACATAAAGCAACTCAGTACCATAATTTGGGGTGAAGAATAAACAATTTAAAAAAGACTATAATTTAATATTACTCTATATTTTCTTAAATGACGTGTTATGAAAATTTCACAATACTCCCCATATTACAACATTGAGAAAGTTTGTTTTATTACCATGAAAAGTTCAAAGATACATATTATACATAGATAAATCCCACAAGACTAGGGTAGAAATACAAGTAAAAGCTAAGCAACACCATCATGTTTTCCTTCATCATCGTTTAGCTCCTATGAGAGAATTTCACCATGCGCGTAAGCTTGGGCAGGATGAGGAAAAATCTCATCAAATTAGGGAATTCATTAGGACAAAATGCATGAGTAAGATCTATAAAGATATTTTTTTAGAATGATTATCAAAATGAATATCCTATATCATATCCATCAGCTCGTTATCAAGAACAATCCCATGAGCATGAGTACTAGCATAAATAGCCTAAAATCCCTCTACATCATTACCAAACCTCTTTAGTTAAGCCAACTCCATCTGACAATGAGTAAGCTCTGCCCAACAACAAGCCAACTCTTTTTGTGAATGATCCAACTCAACTTGGGAATGGAAAAACATGGGTTCTAGTTGATGAAATCTTTGTTGATAAAAGGTTATTTGTTGTTTAAGTCCCTCAATATCATTACAAAATCTAGTAATATCATCAGAATAAGCATCTCTCTCCCGGATCGGGGATTGACACAACGTTTTCACGTCGCAAACCTTAGCCTTTATAGTGGCACGGGAGGTCTTCAGATCCAATCTCCTTTAACTGCTTTCGCGTTTCCTTTATTATTTGACTGATATGTTGCTTCTTAGACACCCATCTCCTAACAGTCAAGGTTTGCAATTTAAAAGCTTAAAAAAAGCATTCAAAAAAATTAATTGTGATAGGTCCCAACAAATGTTCAAATGATAAGTGAACTGTTTCTCTTCGGGTGAGAAAGTACTGCAAGGTTTAGATAACAATTGATTAGTTGCTTTCATTGATAACTTTCAACTGCTTTAAATAAGCAAAGCCACGTACAAGAAACCCGAAATAAAAAAAAGTTGGTAACTAACAATTGGAGATTAAACACATGTAAAAACAAAACATACCACATACATAAACACAAAGCATAACTAACAGAATAAAAGTAACATAATGAATGAAAATAAAAGTGATGAAAAGTTCGCAACTACAAGTGACCCAGTCCTGCAGGTGACCCAGTCCACTCCAGTGTACCCTTCTCATTCTTCACGTGACCATAACCTCTCCTCTGTATGTATGCCACATGCAGCTAGCTTTTCACATCCAACTTCATCCCAAGTATTTGGGGTTTGGTCTAAGGGGCCTTACTAGCCATCGTGGCTTATCAATACCTCCCCTATTATATGGATGCTTGTCCTCAAGGTCCACGCCCGAGAACATCTTCAACAGTTGTTTAGTGGGTTCCCACATCGTCTCTTCTATTAGTAGATTATTGCAATGGACCAAACTCCCTTTGATAATTTGGGCTCCTTGTTTAATCCAGCGGTGATCTAGAATAGTCTGTGGTGTTAGTATGGCTACCTCATCATCGGTGAATGGTGGCAACTCTGTGGTGTGCACCGCCTCATTCTCCTTGTTAGTTTGTACCATTTGAGTAGGGATACGTGAAATATAGGATGAATGCGCCACTCTGCTGGTAAGTGGAGCTTGTATGTGACAAAACTAATTTTCTCTAGAATTTTATAGGGCCCATAGAAGCCGCCGGCTAATTTTTGGTGTACTCTTTTGAAAACTGTTTGCTGGCAATAATGATGTAGTTTCAAAAGCACTAACTCGCTAACCTCAAATGACACATCTCTTCACTTTTGATATGCTAATTGTTTCATCCGATTAACTAAGCGTGCAAGGTTGGCCTTGAGTTATTGAAGTAATTCATCTCGGTTCTGTAGTTGCTGATTGACTTCATGCACTAGTGATAGTCCCTCATTGTATGATGGAATGGTGGGTGGCAGTTTACCATACAGTGCTTGAAAATGGGTCATTCTCGTAGAGATATGGTAAATTGTATTGTACCAGTATTCCGCCTAAGACAAGTAGAAGCTCCATTCGCGTGGCCACTAGTGGACAAAGCATCTGAGATATTATTCGACGCAGTGATTGTTGACTTCCATTTGGCCATCGATCTGTGGGTGATACGCGAAGCTGAGTTACAGTTTAGTGCCTGACATCTTAAAGAACTCTTGCCAAAAGTTGCTTATAAAAACTGGATCAAGGACACTAATGATGGATTTGGTCATGCTATATAGCTTAAGAACACCCTTCATAAATTTTTCTGCTACATCTTTAGCCGTAAAGGGATGAGTTAAGGTAAGAAAGTGAGCTGACTTACTAAGTCTGTAGATGACAACCATGATGGTATTTTTGCCCTGCTAAGTGGGTAACCTTTTAATAAAATCCATTGTGATGTTGTCCCATACTTGACGAGGAATGGACAGCGGTTGTAGGAGACCTGTTGGCGCTAAAGTTTTTGTCTTTGTCTTCTAGCACACCATGCAACCCTTGATATATTCTTGGACTAATCTGAGCATCCCCGACCAATAAAATTGTTGCCCTAATTTTTTATATGTGCGTAGTATGCTTGAGTGGCACCCACCTTGGTGTCATGCATCTCATGCAGCAGCTTGGAATGTAAGGCAGGATCGGTTGGTACGATGACCCATTCCTTGTAACGAAGTAGGCCATTGCACCACATATAGTGGCTATTGGGTTGGTCCATCGCTACCCGGCTCATGGACTGGATATACGAGTCCTTCTTTGCAACTTGCTTAATTTCTTCCCATAAGTTAACCTGAGGAATAAAAATATGGTGAAAAATAGGGTTACCTTGCTTACGTGAGAGAGCATTGACTATGAAATTTTCACGTCCAGGACAGTAAGTGATCTCATAGTCATAGCCTAAGAGTTTGGCTACCTATTTTTGTTCTTCTAACGTGGCAATATGTTGCTCTAGAAAATACTTTAGGCTTTGTTGATTCGTCTCAATATAGAATTTTCGGCCTAGGAGATATGGTCGCCATAGGCGTATTGCTTTTACGATGGCTAACATCTCTTTGGCGTAAGTGGACCAAGACTTTTTACCACCCCAAAGGCTCGACTCATGAATGCCACTGGTTTGCCTTGCTAAGAAAACACTGCTCCAATTCCTTCTCCTGATGCATTGGTTTCAATAGTGAAGACATCGTTGAAGTTGGGCATTGCTAGTGTTGGTGTGGTTGTCATGGCTTTTTTAAGAGCAAGAAAAGCAGCTTCGGCTTCCTCATGCCATCCGAATTGGCCCTTTATAGGGACATTAGTGAGGGCCCGCGCAACAATGCCATAATTTTTGACAAACTTCCTATAATATCCTGTCAACCCTAAAAAACCACGTAGCTAAAAAATGTTAGTAGGCCGAGGCCATGCCACCATTGTTGCAATTTTGCTTTCGTCTACTTTCACTCCTTGACTACTGATAATGTGCCCTAGGTACTCCAACTCTTGTTGGCCAAAAGCACATCTGCTAGCATTGACAAAGAACTGTTGTAGCTTCAATATCGCCAGAGTCTGTTTTACATGCATCAAATGCTTGTCCCAAGTAAGACTATAAACCAATATCTCATCGAAGAAAACTAGTATGAATTTTCTAATATGAAGACGGAATATAGAGTTCATGATAGCTTGAAATGTAAAAGGTGCATTACACAGGCCAAATGACATAACCACATATTCATAATGTCCGTTATGAGTATGGAAAGTAGTTTTTGAAATATCTGGTATTCATAATGTCCGTTATGAGTATGGAAAGTAGTTTTTGAAATATCTGGAAGATTAACTTGTACTTAATGGTACCCAACTCTCAGATCTAGCTTGGTGAAATATAAAGCACCATAGAGCTCATCTAACATATCATCAACCGTGGGAATGGGGAAGCGGTCCTTCACGATGGTAGCGTTGAGTGCATGATAATTCATGCAAAAATGCCAACTTCCATCTTTTTTCTTCACTAATAGCACCGATGATGAAAAAGGCCTCGTACTAGGTTGAATGAGGCTAGAGTTTAACATACCATGGACTTGTTTCTCGATCTTCTTTTTTTGATAGTACATATAACAGTATGGTCAGGCATAGATTGGTTTGATTCCTTTTTTGAGGGAGATGTTGTGATAAACTTCTCTGATGGGCGGTAGACCAAAAGGCCTCTTCAATAATTCTGAGAACTCTTGCAAGATTTTCTACATGTTAGGATGCATTTTTTTGTGTGGCTCCGTAACACTGACCTGTATGCATATTGCAAAAATGGCATAGTTCTAGAAAACCTCTTTTGATAGTTCTTTGACTGATGTGGCTTGAATGACTCATCGTTAACCCCTTGCAACCGCCTGATCTGGTTCTTCCAAAAAAATTCCATGATTACCTGCTTCCAGTTGCCAACCATGAAACCCAACACTTCAGGCATGGTTCTGGCGAACCTCTTTTGATAGTTCTTTGACTGATGTGGCTTGAATGACTCATCATTAACCCCTTGCAACTGCCTGATCTGGTTGTTCCAAAGAAATTCCATAATTACCTGCTTCTAGTTGCAAACCATGAAACCCAACATTTCAAGCCATTGGATTCCCAGGACTAAATCCAACCCTGTAAGAGGAAGCGAATAGAGAGTTAAAGAGAAATGAGTGCCTTGTAGGTCCATTCATACCTCTTCAAAACACCCATAACACTTCAGTTTCTTGCCATTGGCTATTTGCACGGTGAAAGTCTTGGTTGGTATCACTGGTAATTGCAACCCGTTGTCTAACCTCTCACTAATGAAGTTGTTAACCCATTGTTGATGAGTACAATGACATCATGAAACCGATCCTAATAGCTATTTGTATGGTCTTGGGCGAAGTCCATCCCGTTAACACATGCAACGTGATTTATTACTTTATTTTATCAGAGATTTAAGCTAATTTACTGGAGGGGTTTTTCACCCCTAATCATTAAAATTTTTCCTCTTAATTTAATATTTTTTAGTTATGGATTACCTTATTCACATGACACGGCACAGAAAATACAAAATAAACTCGGATCATAAAAACGGGTCGTAAAATCGTAAGGAATTTTAAAATACATTAAAAAAATACATGCTTCAAATAAAAATTTATACATAGTTCAAGCATCTTAAAATACATGCTTCAAATAAAATTTTATAATTGTAATTAAATTTTTGTTAAAAACAAAGTACCAAATATTTTTGTTGAATTCAATAATGCCAATAGATTACTTGAGATAAAACAGCGTCCCAAATAAACCAGGATATTTCTCAGACATATCACATTTATATGAAGAAAAAACAATTAACATTAACTTTAACAAAATAAAAAAACTAAAAGGGGCTCAGGATTATACTGTAGATTGAGAGCTATTACTATGGATTCAAAAAGTGATTTCATTTTAGATCTCCTAATTTCTCGTTTTGCTTTTCATTATGGATTCATCTTCTCTTCTGCAACATCTTTTTTTTTTTTTTTACTTTTTTCACCTCAAACCACGTTTTTCATTCTTTCTTCTAGTTTTCGTATACCAGATCAATAGATGAGAATGGATAAACCAAATCAACAATCCATACCGGATCTCGACGCTAATCCAAATTATGACCAAAAGCATCATGAAAAGAGAGATTCCTACAACATGGAAGCCAGACTTTTGAAACCAACTGAGGAGGGGGTTAACTACTGTAGCCAGACTTTTCACCAGGCACCAGTGAAAAAAGCCTTGCAAATCTTTTAACTACTGTAGCCATGTATTTTCCCTGGTGCTTTACAAAAGATGAAAAACAGAGTAAGAAATAATTAACAGTGTGCACTCTAGATCATGATGCTTTTTGCAGGAGGTGAAAAAAATATAAACAGAATAACTTACCTGGTGGAAACTTGAGAGACGCCTGTCACGTCACTATTGGTGCTCCGGTCACTTCCTTGGTGCTCCGTAAGAGGTGATAAACGGTGGCTGGTTTTCTAGACGCCGTCAATGATGGAAAAACAAAAAAGAAAAGGGTTGTTGGAGCTTGATGGTGGTTAATTGTTGGAACTTGGAAGGCTGAGAGAAAGAGACTAAGGTTTAGAAATTTAGGGATTTCAATTTGTTCTGTGTGTGTGGGAGTGGGATAGTGGGAGGGAAAGTGAAAGTAGTAAAGAACGACAAAACATGATTTTGCTTTTGTTCGGTAATAGCAATAGGCCAATAGTCGCTGGACACCTGGAGTAATAGGACAACATTAATGACATTTTATGTTCTATGATAAAATCGTTCAATCGGTAGTGAAATCGTGATTTCACTCGATTTTAACGATTTTACCCAATTTTAATTCGATTTTACCCATTTCCGAGTTTTATGAACGATTTAGCACGTAAAGCCTACATTGACTCGTAAAATCGTACGATTTTACGAGTTGAATCGCGATTTTAAAAACTTTGTCTGAGACTATCTAAGTATTAGTTGTGTGAGTTGAATGCGGTTTGGGTTGTTGTTGTTGTTATGTTGCAGGTATTAATACGAGATGAAATTTTAGGTTGGGGGAAATCCCTTACATGGTTGATATGCATACGTAGTGTGCAATTTATGTTTTGCATGTTAATTGGGGGGGCCTCCGTATAGGGGAGACTATTAAAAAGAAATTTACTTTATTTTACACATATATGATTAATGAAAAAGATGAAGTTGCATTAAAAATTATAGGGAATCTTGCCTCTTAGGTCCTTTAACCAATTTTGTTTTTTAAAAAAACTTTAAAATATTTTTTTTCCAAGCTTATGAATGCCTAAAAAGTGGGAAAGAAGCCTTGACTAAGGTATTAGGGCCATTGCTAGCGAATCCTATAACTAATTATCAAGAATGGCATTTAAGCTTTTTTGCGCCTTCAATATGTTACTACAAGCTATTATGTTTGATTCTTTTGTTATGATCTCAATCATGTTGTTTGATGATGTTGATTGTTTTTATTTGCAGTTTTTTTTATTGTTCTTATTATTGGAAGCTTTGACCGATTTTACCGGTTGTTGGTTTGATTATACTATTTGAATGATATTCATTTTATTTCGATGTTATATACAAACAATTTTTTTCCTTATTTTATCGGTTCATTAGGGATTTCCTTTTTTTTTTCCCTCAACTAGAATATTTTTTCATATGACTTTCTTTCAACTGTTAACTTTGTCTCTAAACAATTTTGTTTGGGTGATTAACATGGTCATCATGTTATATGCATCATACTCTAACTCATTGATTTCATCTTTCTAGGATTATTGTGTTACCCTTTGTTTGGATGGATTGTTCTTTTTTATTGAATCATTAATTGCATCCCTGCTTAGACAATTAGTTATCTTCTTCAAGATCCTTAAGCATCATCAACTTTTAGATGCTCTCCCACTGTTTCAAACAGATCTTATTTTTTTATATTAATCTTTTTTCTTTTTTAATTCTATTATCTTTGATTTAACTTGAGGAATTTGATTTAACTAAAGGTATTGGGATTCATGGATTGACATCACAAGGTCAAATATACCTTGATAAATCAGGTTTTCTTCTTTGTCACAGCAAAAACAACGTTTTCTTCAAGCAAAACACAATAATATTATTAATCTGAAGGCTGCTGAAATTCACAGCAAGGAAAACATTATATAATCCTAAGATAATTAACCACAATGAACTCATATTGGGTTGCAAACCATTGGGCTTTTAGCTAACACAAGCCTAAAGCCTAAAAAAACACTTAATTTGGGCCAAAACAAACCCAATTGAACTTAAAAACCTAAACTAAAATATTATAGTTCAAATAATTTTTAAAACAACATAAAAACTAAATAAAATATTTAGAATAATACAAGGAAACAATCAGCTCCCAAAACCATCCCTAGCTTGATTAATTTTCTTGTGTAGTCGGGTATGACTTGCGTAGAAATAATGTGTGGTTGTTGTCCCTTTTAGACCTTTTTTTTTTTTTTGCTTGGAACATGTTGCCTTGAATGCTTAATCTTCTTCCCTTGTATTGTCAAATTAATGCTCTCAAAAATAGAAATAAAATTTGTTGAATTCTTTCCTTTTAAAAGGTTTCCACAATCTCCCTTTAAAGTAAGGAAATCCTACAAGAGAAAGAAAATAAAACAACAAGGAAAGTCCTTCAAATCTAGTCGCCTCTTATTCTCCTTGTAAGGAAAGGAATCCTTGCTTGTAATAGACAAATAAATAGGGAAATTTACTCTCACATGTTGTCGCCCCTTAGTTTCCATGTTAGATATGGAATCTTTATCCAATATGGAGACACAATAATCTGTCTCTAATTCAGTCTTGTAATCGCCCATCATGAACTTAAACTTAGTTAGGATTTTTGACAAATCCTTGTAGGAAAAGGACCCCAACACCCTAATTAATCCTAGCCACTTTTGAACCTCATGTAGCCCAAGCCTATGCACATCCACAAGGCCCAAATCAGATCTAGTCGTAACCAATTCATCCATAATTAGGATGAACCTATCAACCCCAACAAACTCAATCTAGTTGAATGCATTCCAAGGTAAAAACCCAACATGACTGAATGGAATACAAGCTAAAACCCAAGGAAAAAACCTCATTTGGCTAAATCCCCATCACGAGTAACCCAAGATTGAATTATAGGCTAAACTATATCATCCTCCCTTTCTTTTAAAGGATTCGACCTTAAATCTAAAACATGAGAATCATCAACTAAAAGCGCATCATCATTACACGGCCCAAACAATGTGTAATCATCGAAACCTTGTTAACAAATAATATGTTCTGAATAACACTTTCATTCAAATACAAACTCTTTAAGTTTTAACTAATCATCATAAACCTATTTAGGAGATAAAGAAACAAGAACCTGATGCGAACCTCTTGATCATGTGATTAGGCAACCCCTAACAAAGATGATATTTCCCTAAAAAAGCTAAAAATCAAGTTTGAGAACCTTGTGTAAACCCCCAATAAAAAATAGATAAATCTGGGTTAAATAGTGTAACTATCAAGTGAAAAATGATAAATTAGAGAAAAAATCTTATTAATTGAATGAATATTTCTGGGAGATTAATTTAAAATTTAGAGAAGTTAAAGTAATAAAATAGTATGTGGAATATTAGTTAAAGATATAACATATGCTGGTGAGAATTAAAAGTTTTGCCACAACCATATACTCGAAACTACATTAAACCATATACTAACATCTATAAAGAACAGAAATTGTAAAATCTCAAGGAACACAATTTCTGTATTAAAATTCAAGTTTCATCTCCACAATCATATTCCTCTCCAGTGCGTGATTTATCTTTAAGCTTGTTGACGCATAAATCTTGAGTGGCTAACTTAATTTTAAAAAATCCATCAATTAGTCTTTTTGAACAATTCTATCCTTAATTCCCAAATTGATTTGGGAGCTC
>Ga0307518_10003753_pt1 | contig 10915 bp, 13 predicted proteins | sample 25_EM_MG_FD_203889 | JGI IMG/M metagenome (GOLD analysis project Ga0307518, IMG submission 203889) | Populus trichocarpa ectomycorrhiza microbial communities from riparian zone in the Pacific Northwest, United States - 25_EM | ecosystem: Host-associated > Plants > Roots > Unclassified | place... | reverse complement strand
TCTTTGCTTGTTCTGGTATGGGAGTTGGACTGCAGTAGATTGCATTCCTTTCTCATACCATAATGGACGTTATTCCTTCAGTTTCTTCTGCTTCTTGGCGGTTCTTGTGCGATAGATGACTGTCAGCATCAGCAGTCGTCTCTTGCATCAGGATAGTCTTCTTGTGCGATAGATGGCTACGATGAGGCTCCGTCATGCTCATCCTTCGCATCAGGATCATTTGATATTGACATTATCTTCCATGTTCACTGTACCAAACCTGTTTGGTGCGTGACAGCGCTGGTTCCATCTTGACCCGAACTGGGTATGGTGACCTAGAAAAAATAATTGCCCTTGTTGTGCCTGCTAAGCCATTCTTTGGAGCGCTCGGAGGGAAATCAATTATTCTTGCACTTGTTAAGCCATGGGACACAGATGGGAAAGTAGCCTCAGAAGAAAATGTGTTCTTCAAGGATCGAAAGGTGAAGATAATCATGGATATCAGGAGCTTAAAAACTGTTGTAGGACTAGTGAAGACATGAGGAAGATGGGGGATTATTGACCAGGTGCCTGGGGACGCAATGACAACCTTTGCAGATGCAGGTGGAGGGGAATGTTTACATGATGAACTTAGCGATGACAACGACTTCATCCTGTGAAGCATAGTAATTGATTCACGATGTATCTACAGTAATATACATGCATTCAATATCATACTGCTAGTGGAGTGGAGATCAGTGTTGTGGCACTGCTGGTCCGTTGTGGCTGTCATCGTCATGCGGGTGGTTGATGATGCTGGTGGTGGTGGTGGTCTGTGCCGTTGCACTGGTGGTGGTGGTCCATGTTGTCGGCCGTGGCCATTGTGGCCGTCGTCACTAACAGTGGCCATGGTGATTGGTGTCGTCACTGGTGGGTATGGTGGCTGTTGGCACGTCAGTGATGGTTGATGCGAGAGGGTGGAGATGGCGGTGATTGATTGTGCGTGGTGAGGACGTGTGTGTGCGGTGAGTGTGAGTGTGGGTAAAGGAAGTGAGGGGCTTACCGTGTGCGTGCTATGGTGGTGGTCAACGCATTGATCAGAGGGCAGAGGTGGAGAGGTGGTTGTCAATGCGAGAAGGTGGCTGCAGGCGGACGTCGTGTCATTGTCACCGTCGTGCACCTGGCAGCAGATCCTCGTCGTCATCATTGTCGTTTGCGCAAGTGGATGTCATTGTTGTCATAGTCAGTGCACCCTTGCAGGCTGTAGGTGGGGTCATCATTGTCAATAGTGAAGTGGGGGTGGCTGTATGCAGGCGCCGGTGTTGTCGCCATCATCAATAGCGGGGTGGGGGTGGCTGTAAGCAGGCACCATCGTCACTGTACCTCTGTGGGCTGCAGAGCAGCAGGGAAGTCATTGTCGTCGATAGTAGGGTGGGGTGGCTGTAAGCAGGTGTTGTCGTTGTCGATAGTGAGGTTGGCTGTAAGTGGCGCTGTCGTCATCATGCCTGAGTGGAGGTTGACCATCTTGTGGGTGTCGCTAGAGTCCCCGTGCCCTTCCCTAGTCGTCGTCATTGCATTGCGGCCACGGTGGTGGGTCGAGGTGACAACTGTGGTGAATGGTGTGGTGGTGTGGTGGTGTGGTGGTGTGGTGGTGTGGTGGTGTGGTGGTGTGGTGGTGTGGTGGTGTGGTGGTAGGACGAACATCGTTGCGGCTCCTGAGATCAGATGGATGGGATCCAATCCAATTTCATATACCTGAAAATCAATGTCAGTTAACTCGATGTGCTGAAAATCAGTGTCGCAAAAAAGTGGTACCAGAATTCAGTGCCAGCAAACTCGATGGACTGAAAATCAGTGTCTGCATAAAAAGTGGTACTGGAAATCAGTGCCAGCAAACTCGATGTACTGAAAATCAGTGTTGAAAAAAAGTGGTACTGAAAATCAGTGCCATGAAGGTGACACCAAAAAGAAGTGCCCACCAGATCAGTGCCAAAGGCACTGATTTTCAGCGCGTTTACTTCCCACAGTGAAGAGGAACTCTCTCTCATTCTTTCCCAGAAGAGAGCTGGTCAAGGGAGCCCATGGTTGTGCTTCAGTGGCACTAGAACACATGCATTACACCTTAGTGCATGGTGACCCCCCAAAGACCTCTGGACCCCTGATACCCTTCTTGTGGATGTTCTGTCTCAGATCAATCCCCCTATTAATCCCAGATCTTCCTTATTGTTGTCCCATCAAACTTCTTGGGCTGTGCATCAATGACTCCCTTCTGCTGTGCAGTGACTCATCCCTTGATTACTGATTACCTTGCTTGTCAAGGTTTTTGCCACCCCCATAATTTGTGGGAATTGTAGCCCCTGTGGTCTGTGCCACACAGATACAAACAAGAGCGATTTTCCTAGTAATGCTAGTGGCCACTACTATACTGTGCTGTCAATGCTATCACTATCTGAGTCAAGGCGTTCTCGTGTCCCGTCATATCTTTCCACCATGTCATTGTTTTGGCATTCAATTCCTCAAGCCTGTCATCCTCTGCCAAAAGCTCAGGTTTGTGTGCTGCTCGAAAGAGTTGATCATTGAAATCGTGCAGGAGACGAATTGTCGAACGCCCCGAACTCCATGACAGTGTGACATACAAATTGAATAAATTCAGCCCACCTGTTGGTGGCGTTGCGATGTCCACCAACACAGTTGGGATCATTTGGCCTTGTGAGTGGTAATCCGTAAATGCATATGTGGCTGTCATTGGAAACTGATGTCACTTGACCGTACATGTGATCGCCTTGCCCTTTGGTGGTGTGCATTTGATTTGGTATGATCTGGTGGCAGGTTCTACTGGTATGGTGGATCCTTCCAACCCATCTAACTGTGTTGCCCATGTCCAATTCAGCTTGACAAGAATGCACACCAGAAGTTGTTGAAGCTTGATGGTAGCATGAAGATCCGAAACCACAGGCTCGTCCAGGCTCAGCATGATGTCAATAATGGTGCCATGTGCACTGTTTGTGATGTCAAGGTCTGTTTCGATGTTCTCAGTGACCATGACCTTCATACCAATAGTGATTTCGATGACATCGGGCAAGTCCTGGTTCCGGTGTTTCTGTTCCCCTTGTGCACTGCAACCAATTGCAGCAGCATAGCGTTCAGCCAATGTCAGTGGCTGTCTGTTACGACGATGTCCAACTCCGGGTCCTATCCGGTCACTCCGGTCGCATCACAGCTCTACAGCTCAACTCCAGTCACAGTCGTGCAGTTAGACTTCCGTTAAGTACGACCCTTGGTCTATACTCTATCCACTTGTTACCACACCTCGCCATCTGCCCTGCCTTGACATGAGTTCTCTGTGAACTCGATATATCCTATACCTTGTAGCATTTTCACCGGACCTGACCTAGTCCTAACTCCGGTCATTCCTTGTCTGCTATTAGGTTGTTTACTTGTCACTGTATGTACTCGACCCTAGTTTCTACTTAGTATAAGTACCCTCTAGTTTATCTTGTACACCTTAGTCTGAAATCAACCATAGTCATCTACTCCTGTTCTTGTCCGTCTCTGTCTCTGTCTCTGTCTTCCCCTCTTGACCAGAACCTATGCAAGGGATCAATGCTTGTTGTCCTTAGTCATTGAATCCATGTGGTCACCAACTCCAGCTGGACTAACCTCTTGTCCAGCCCTCTGCTCTCTTCCTTCGTCCGACTTTGTCCGGACTTGACCGGACCCCCTACCGGAGTAGACCCAGACTTGACAGTATTTCAGACTCACACTTGTGTGGGTTCACTATCCCAATCTCGTATGCAAAACTAGTTTTCTATCTCTTATGATCATGACTACCCACTCTTGTGCTGGTACTGCTGCTGCACTCGCTGAAGAAGCAGGTGCAGTAAATGACCACCATCTTTCTGCCGCACAGCAAGCCCTGTCTAACCACAGGCAACCTCCGGCTTCTGTTAGCCAATTCCGGAGCTTCACAGCTCAAAACCCCACAGCGTCTGTGACTCTGCATCGAGATGCTGCATCTCAGAGCCTTCGTGGTTCTGCAGACTTAGGTCACCATGAATCCGTTTCTGGTGATCAGTTTCCCTACCATCGCGACCCCACTCCGGAGCGTCATGAACCCGGTCATTTCCAATGGTTTGGCCCTGAGGACAGTCCCGGAGATGATCCGGACGACCCCAGAGATGACAACAACAACAACAAATTTCTCGATGCCATGGAAGAGCTAGACCCTAGTCTGGCTGTCTTCCACAATCTTGCCGTTGCCGTCAACTGCCTCTCCTGCTCCTCTTGTCGTACCAACGACTCCTCTTCCTCCTGTGCCAAAGTCCATGAACCGGACACCTTCGATGGTATGGACCCCAAAAAGCTCAGGACCTTTTTGGTCCAGTGTGAACTCTGCTTCCAGGATTGAGCCAAGGCATTCCACCTTGACAGGGCAAAGGTAACTTTTGCCCAGTCATACCTAAAAGGAATGACACTAGAATGGTTCGAACCGGACCTCCTCAACTCCGGTGATCCGACTGACCGTCCATGCTGGATGGACAGCTGGGTCCATTTTGTCGCTGAGCTCCAGAGTACCTTTGGACCTCACAACCCCATCGCTGATGCTGAGCATCAACTTGAGCACCTCCGGATGAAGGATGCTCACCACGTTACGTGGTATATTGTAGACTTCAACCGACTTGCCTTGCAGGTCCAGGACTACGGAGATGGCATGCTCCACCACCTATTCTACTCCGGTCTCCCGGACCGCCTTAAAGATGAGATAGCTCGAGTTGGGAAACCCCTGACTCTGCATGGGCTTAGGGCTCTTTGTCAAGAGATCGACGCGCGCTATTGGGAGCGCAAAGACAAGATCTCTCGTACCACGAAGAGCCAACCTACCTCGTCCCCCACCAAGCCCTCCAACTCCAGAGGCAACTCATCCAACTCCAGTCAGGAGAAATCCAAGACCGGTAACTCCTCCAGCTCCACCAACTCTGGCTTGTCTAAGGCAACCAGCAACCAGTCCTCCTCTGGTTCCAGACTGGACCTAACCAACAAGCTTGGTAAGGATGGGAAGCTAAGCAGTTTAACTTTCCGGACCCCTGCACCAAGTTTGCTAGCACCCCCATCGACTCCCTCTCCGGTTCAGTCCGGTAACCCTGTCTCCGGCCTCTCCGGCCAATCTGACCCCGGCCTCGCGCCATCTGTTGACACTCCGGTTTGCACCCCTCCACACATCTCTCTGATTAATGCAGCCGCATTCGTGCATGCATGGAAATTAGAAGGATCCACCAAATACCAACTTCAGCTGCGTCCCTCTGACTCAGTGAAGGCTCGCTCTTCCTCCACCTCTACTCCGCTGGACTTGGACATTGTCCCTCCGGAGTATCGCGATTATGCAGACGTGTTCAGCAAGGCGAAAGCCTCTGAACTGCCCCTGCATTGTGACTACGACTTGAAGATCGACCTTGAAGAAGGTACCTCTCCACCTCTGGGAACTCTCTACTCACTTTCTCCGGTTGAGCTCTCTGCTCTCCGGACCTTCATTGATGAGAATCTTAATACAGGGTTCATCCGTCCCACTGCTTCCTCCCATGCTGCTCCGGTCCTCTTCATAAAGAAAAAGGACGGCTCACTCCGCCTCTGCGTTGACTTCCGAGGCCTAAACAAAATTACCAAAAAGGATCACTACCCACTCCCCCTCATTTCTGATCTACTGGACTCACCCAGCCGTGCTAAAATCTATTCTAAGGTTAATCTCCGGCACGCGTACCATTTAGTCTGGATTGCTCCGGGCGATGAATGGAAGACCGCCTTCTGTACGCGCTATGGGTCCTACGAGTGGTTAGTAATGCCCTTTGGCCTCACTAACACCCCTGCAGCCTTCCAGCGCTTTGTCAACACCATCTTTGCTGACATGCTAGACGTCTGCGTTGTCATGTACCTCAATGACATCCTTATTTACTCCAAGGATATGGAGTCCCACCAGCAGCACGTCCGGGAAGTGCTCCGCCGTCTCCAGTTGCATGGCCTCTTCGCCAAACCAGAGAAATGTGAGTTCCACTCAGACTCGGTAGAGTACCTTGGCTATTGCCTCTCTCCGGACGGTTTGACTATGTCTCTGGACAAGATCCAAACCATCTCTGACTGGCCTGAACCTCGAAAGGTGAAGGACATCCAGTCCTTCCTGGGCTTTGCCAATTTCTACCACCGGTTTATATTCAACTACTCGGATATTGTGGTTCCACTTACCCGGCTCACCCGGAAGGATGCTCCTTGGAACTTCTCTGAGGACTGTCGACACTCTTTCAATGCTCTCAAGCACACCTTCACTACCGTGCCCATACTCACTCACTTCATTCCGGACACCCCTATTATTGTGGAAACTGATGCCTCCAACTACACTGTTGCTGGTATCCTGTCTATCACCTGCACCGACGGAGAGATTCGTCCGGTCGCCTACTACTCCTGGACCTTGACTGCTCCGGAGTTAAACTACGACACCCACGATAAGGAACTACTTGCTATCTTCGAAGCTTTCCGGAACTGGCGCCATTACCTTGAAGGCTCCGCCTCTCCTATAGATGTCGTCACGGACCACAAGAATCTCGAGTACTTCTCAACCTCAAAAGTACTCTCCCGCTGGCAAGCCCGGTGGTCTGAATTTTTATCACAGTTTAATCTTGTCATTCGTTTCCATCCTGGAAAACTTGGTGCCAAGCCGGATGCCCTCACTAGACGATGGGACATCTACCCCAAAGAGGGGGATAGTGGCTACACCCAGGTTAACCCCCAAAATCTTAGGCCAGTGTTCACTCAAGAACAGCTTTCTAACTCTCTTCACGCTACTTATTTAGAGTTTCCGGTTCTCCGTGCAGTCGCAATCATGGACATGGAAACACTCCATAGTGACATCCTCTCTGCACTACCCTCTGATCCGATTGCCCAGGTCCACCTCGCAGATCCACCAACGAGGCTGGATTCCTTCAACTAGACGGTCGTATATACATACCGGACTTGGATGACCTCCATCTCCGGGTACTCCGGTATCGACACGACCACCCACTTGCTGGTCACTTTGGGCAAAACCGGACTCTAGAACTAATCTTGTGTGAGTATACTTGGCCTGGTCTCAGGACCTTCGTCAAGGACTACATCTGGTCCTGTACCTCCTGCGCAAGAGCTAAGACACCGTGCCATAGACCCTACGGACTGCTGAAACAGCTCCCCGTACCAGAGAAGCCTTGGAACTCCATCTTGATGGATTTCATCGAGCAACTCCCTTCATCTACTGGCTTCACAGCCATCCTGGTCATGGTAGACCGGCTTTCTAAACAAGCCATATTCATTCCTACTCACAACACCATCACTAGCCCAGAGCTTGCAAAGCTCTTCTTACTCCACATATTCTCCAAGCACGGTGTTCCCGCCCATGTCACTTCGGATCGTGGTACAGAGTTCATCTCACACTTCTTCCGGTCACTCGGAAAGGCTCTCGACATGCACCTCCACTTCACCTCTGGTTACCACCCGGAGGGCAATGGCCAGACTGAGCAGTCTAACCAGACACTCAAACAGTACCTCTGGATCTACTGCAACTACCAGCAGGACAACTGGGCGGACCTACTCCCATTGGCGGAGTTTGCGTACAACAACGCACCTAGTGCTACTACAGGAGTCTCACCATTCTTCGCTAACAAAGGTTATCATCCTAACATCTCCGTCTATCCGGAACACGATATGACCTCTGCACGGGCTTGTGACTATGCAGTCGACCTTGAGTCGCTGCATCAATATCTTTGAGAAGAAATGGCCAACGCACAGCTTCGCTACCAAGGTCCGGCTGATGCCAAACACACTCCAGCACTGGACTTCAAAGTGGGCGATCAAGTATACATTAAAGCCAAATATTTCCGGTCAACTCAACCATCCAAAAAGCTATCAGAAAAGAATCTTGGGCCTTACACTATCATAGCACAAGTAGGCTCTCTCTCTTTTACGCTCCACCTTCCAGATTCCATGCATGCTGTTCACCCCGTCTTCCACATCTCCCAACTCGAACCGGCCATACCCAATACCATACCAGACCAGATACAACCTCCTCCACCACTGGTCGAAGTAGATGGTGAACCGGAGTTTGAGATCTCTGAGATCCTCGAGTCCAAGGTTGACTGTCGACGCAGATTGTGCAAGCTACTTTACTTGGTACAATGGTCCGGTTACGAAGGAACTGACGAAGAAACGTCATGGCTTCTTGCCACTGAACTTGGCAACGCAACGGAACTCTTGGAAAATTACCATGTCCGGTACCCGGACAAACCCGGACCACTCACGTCCATGTAACAATACTCTCGTTCTCCATTTCCTTTATCTGTTTCCCCTATCTGTTTCACTCTGTCTCAAGTAATATCACTCACTCTCAATTCCAGTCCATTCTTCTTTATGAAACAAAAATCAAACTAATTTACATTTTCTATTTACAAGAAGTCCAGACCGGACCACTTACTCTGGCACAGCACTGTCAGGGTTCTCCTGCTCCTCATGGAGCCCCTGGACTTCCTGTTCAACCTCCTCCGGGTCAACCTCCGCCTCACTGTCCTCCTCGTCCTCGTCCTCATCCCAGGGCGCCATAAAGAATCGGCACTCCTTGAGAAAGGTCTCGAGGCCTGCTGTCAGCCGCTCGTTCCCTCTGGCCACCAAGCAGGTGGCATCCACGACCTGGTGCATCTGACCAGTCATCTCCTCCACCGCTCTGGTCAACCGGTCCAATCGTTCCAAGAATGGCCCAGGGTCAAACCCGGACTGTTTCCCAGATGGCCCCAGTACTTCGACGATGTCGTCGTCATCGGCAACCTTCGCCACTGTCTTCTTCTTCTTGCGCTTCTCGCCTCCTCATGGTGACGTCGCCACCTCCTTCTCCTTCGCTTTGCCCTTCCCCTTGTCCACTACCGGACCCGGACCACCCACCTCCAGCCACTCACACTGCTCCTTGAGCCCTGCGCATTTCATACACGTGCGCTGCTTGGGCTTTTCTGGGTCTCGTTCGCACTTGGCCTTGTGCTTCACACAGTGAACGCACCTGCCAGGAAGTTAATAAAGTAACAAGGGAATAAAATAAAAAAATACTTACCGGACATTGTCGCTCCAGTCTCCACTTGGGCCCGCCTCCGGCTCTTCCCTTGCTCTTTTCTTTGACGCCTCCTGCGCCAGCGCCCTCTGTCTCGCAGCGACCTCTGCAGCCCTCCACTGCACTTCCGCCCTGTCCTTCTCAGCCTGCTCGCACGCTTGGCGCTCCACCTCCTCTTTGGCCTTGCATTCTGCCTCCACCTTGGCTCTCTCTGCCTCCTCTCATGCTCTGGCCTCCGCCTCTTCACACGCTCGTCGCTCCGCCTCTTCCCAGCATTGCTTCTCCTCCTTCTTGACCTGCTTGCATCGACGCCTCTCCTTCGTTTTGGCATTGAGGATGGATGCCTCGTCTTCGCCACTGGACTGAAGCTCCAGTGTTGACACCTTGGTCCAGTCCTTGGACTCGACCACAGAGGGGGCAGTGGGGGTGGTGGACTTAGCAATGTTTGACATGTTAGAATCAATGGCAAAAAACTGGGGGGTAAAGGCAAACCCGGTCTGATCTTTATAGATCCAAAATTCATACTCAGACATTCACTCTGGACTCCGCATTGTTCTGGGTGACCACACTTCAGCCTCATTGGGGCCTCATGGGTTTGGCCCCTAAAGGGGGGATACTGTTATGACCATGTCCAACTCCAGGTCCTATCCAGTCACTCCGGTCGCATCGCAGCTCTACAGCTCAACTTCAGTCGCCCATCACTTACTCCGGTCATGGTCGCACAGTTAGACTTCTGTTAAGTACGACCCTTGGTCTATACTCTATCCACTTGTTACCACACCTCACCGTCTGCTGCCTTGACGTGAGTTCTCCGTGAACTCGATATATCCTATACCTTGTAGCATTTTCACCAGACCTGACTTTATTTTCACCGGACCTGACCTAGTCCTAACTCCGGTCATTCCTTGTCCGCTATTAGGTTGTTTACTTGTCACCGTATGTACTCAACCCTAGTTTCTACTTAGTATAAGTACCCTCTAGTTTATCTTGTACACCTTAGTCTGAAATCAACCATAGTCATCTACTCCTGTTCTTGTCCGTCTCCGTCTTCCCCTCTTGACCGGTGTCACGCACCAAACAGGTTTGGTACAGTGAACATGGAAGATAATGTCAATATCAAATGATCCTGATGCGAAGGATGAGCACGACGGAGCCTCATCGTAGCCATCTATCACACAAGAAGACTATCCTGATGCAAGAGACGACTGCCGACGCTGACAGTCATCTATCGCACAAGAACTGCCAAGAAGCAGAAGAAACTGAAGGAATAACGTCCAGTATGGTATGAGAAAGGAATGCACACTTCTTATTTTGAATAGCTCCACCGTTTCCAAAGCTATCAGGCACGTGACTATACCGTCAGAGAGCCTAGAGTGTGGTCTATCTGCCTGTCAAGTTCTGACATGGATCCCTTCATTTCCCACGGAGATATTCCCCCTGCAATCCAGACGTTCGTCTCATCAGTCACTATGGAGTCCGTATTTTCTCTGGATCATTTCTCCGCTATTGCTGCAGATCTCCACTATGTCCTGCTCTTAGGACAGCCTCTCCCAGAGTTCCCATGCACTGCCTGGCACATATCTTCCCAGCCTGCTCCCTCAGTCCCCCTCGTTCTCGGTCAGCGCGTTCTCCTTGTCAGTCCTGCATCAAGGACGTACTTTGGTCATCTTAGGTCTATTGTCAAGATTGAGAAGTCTTCTCTGGTTGTCTCTGTGTCCCCTGAGCCCTCAGCCTATGGTCCCTTCCTCCCAGATACTTGCCATGTCCATCTTCCTCTGTCGTTTGTCTCACTTCCCTGGATGCGTTGAATTCAGTACTCTATCCGCTTCCCTACTTTCAGACGGCGTC
>Ga0307518_10003751_pt1 | contig 10920 bp, 6 predicted proteins | sample 25_EM_MG_FD_203889 | JGI IMG/M metagenome (GOLD analysis project Ga0307518, IMG submission 203889) | Populus trichocarpa ectomycorrhiza microbial communities from riparian zone in the Pacific Northwest, United States - 25_EM | ecosystem: Host-associated > Plants > Roots > Unclassified | place... | reverse complement strand
CCAATTTTCTATGGTTGATCTTGGATCCCCTATTCTTTGGTGTAGTCTTAGACTGACACATTCTCTAGGTAATGTCTAAAGACCTCTTACCAATTTGCTAGGGGTTGATCTCGGATCCTCTATTCTCCAGTACAGTCTCAGACAAACACATTCTTTAGGTGATGCTTGAAATCTTCTCACCAATTCACCATGGAATGATTTGGGATATCTTATTCTTTAGTGCAATATCAAACTAACATATTCTCCAGGTGATGCTTAAGAACCTCTCACCATTTCGCTAGGGGTTGATCTTGGATCTTCTATTCTCTAGTGTAGTATCAGACTGGCACATTCTCCAGGTAATGCCTAAGGGCTTTTCACCAATTCACCAAGGGTTAATCTCGGATTCCCCATTCTCTAGTTTAGTCTCGGATTGACATATTTTTCAATTGATGTCTAAGAGCTTCTCATCAATTCACCATGGGTTGATCTATGATCCCCCATTATCCAATGCAATTTTAGACTGACATATTCTCTAATCGATGCCAAAAAACCTCTCACTAATTTGTTAATGATTGATCTTTGATCTCCATCTTTCCAATACAGTCTCGGATTGGCACGAATCTCTAGTGGGGCTCATAAGCTTTATATTATCTTCATAGATGATCTTGGGTCTCCCACTCTTAGGTACAATCTCTCTCTAGTAGGGGGCTCTCACATTTAATTTCATCAATAAAGATGATTATATATCTTTTACCTCCATTATAAAGTGGAGTTATTGGTCCATAAATATTGGAATGAACAAGCTCTAATGGCCTTCTTATTCTCTATAATTTTAATTATGGGAATTGATTTTGGTGTTGTTGCTAAAAATACATTCTTCACAAACTTGAGAAGAAGTATAAATTTTAGGAAGACCCGTCACCATATTCTTTTGATGTAGAATTTTCAATCTATCAAAATTAAGATGTCCATAGCGAAGATGCCATGCTTTCGAAGATGATGCTTTCTCTTTTAATCTCATAAAAAACATGAATAAGTAATATTCTGCAGATATAGAGAAAATAATCAATTCTCTGTCATATTAACTTTAACAATTAATCCCAATTTGTCGTCTTCAGTTTTATACACTTTGTTTTTGATATAAACTTCATACCTTTTTTTTCTTAAAGTTGGCCAATGTTAAACAAATTTATTTTCAATTTTGGAACAAAGAAAACATTGAAAATGGTATGAGCACTATTCTTCTTGGTTTGGATTACTGTCATTCCTTTTTCTATAGTGATAATTTTTTACTCGTTACCAAACTTTATAAAATCTTGATAAGATTAATCTAAATTAGAGAAGATTGATTTATCTCCACTCAAGTGATTGCTACACTCAATGTCTAAGTACCATAAATTTTGGTGATTTTTCTCATTCATATGGTTAGCCATCGATAAAGACATTTCCCCTTTCTTCTCTATAAAATTAGATTTTTTTACCACCATTCCTATTCAAATTAGTTTAATATTTAGATTTGTAATGTCATACTTGTGACACTTAAAGCATTTAACTTTTGATTTGTCCACCAGCATTGGCTTGTAAAAGGTTGAGTAATTGTTGTCATATCATTTTCCTCTTCTTTAAAAATTAGAAAAGTAATTATCTTTAAATTTCTGGTGTGAAAATCTAACATTATTATTGTTTGTGCTTCTTCCACTTCCCTGTCCACCTCTTTGTAGATAGAAAAATGATTATTAGATGAAAACTGTAAAGCTTACTCTTTCTTGTCTTGTCAATTCAATTTTTGCTCGTGAATTAGGAAGGAACTTTGCAATTTATCAAAGAAAAGTTTATCAATATCCTTAGCTTCAACACATTACAACACTGAATTTTGGTGTCAACGATCAAAGAGTTTTCTCAATGATAGTAATATCCTCTGTTTTATTTATATGGATTCACATCTTGTTAATGATTGCCATTGTTCGAGAAAATTAATGTGATTGACTCTCCCATATTCATACTAAGCAACTTGAATTATTTTTGAAGTGTTTAAAGTTGCTGTCTTTTTACTTTAGTTGTTATATGATACTTTTTTTTCACCGAATCCTAAATATTCTTAGAAGTTTCCATACAAAGAATGGTTTCCAATATTGATAGGTCAATTAATTAGAAATGATAATTCTTTTCTTTAAAATTTTTCAATCGTTGCGTTTTTATCTCTGTTGTATCCACATCCAATATTGTTGATCTAGATGACGATTCAATTATTTTTTAAGAAATGATTTGTCAATACTCCTTTGACCATAAAACATTCTCCATTAGCATACTCCAATAATTATAATGATCATCAAAGCATGGAATGGCAGGTTGAACAAAATTATTAGAAGCCATGATAAAAACATTTATTGGAACTCTTGCATTAAAGAAATTATTGTCAATGCTATTTGTTTTTGTGGAAGAAGTCAATATATTGAAGGGGCTGATCAGAAGGTAGCCAAAAGCAAGGGATAAGAAAAAAGAAAAATAGAGAAGAAAATAGAATAAGACAAAAACAGAAAGCAAACAACGAAAAATAAAAAGCCAACAAATACAAATAAAAAAAGGGGCATCAGGACTGAAGGAGCTAATGCGTCAAGCTTAAAACTTTTATTTGGTGTTGTTAGACCAATCTATAATACCTTGAAGCCCTATAAGTAAATTAGTTCCAGTAACCATGAAGAACTCATCTTTAGACTTGAGTCAATTCAAGAAATGATATAGAATCAAGGGGAAGTTGTCTTCGAAGGTCACATTTCTATCATTGAAGATAACCTTGTTCCTCATAAGCCATATACTCTAGCTAACACAACAAGAAATCATAGACCAAGCCTTACATTTAAATTTTCCAAATACTAGATTGGGCCACTAATGTAATAGATCATCCACACAGCTAGGAAGACAACCACTAATACCCCCCCACCAATCCAAGAATTCCATCCATACGTACTGTCAATGCTACTTGTTCAACTTATAAGCTTTTGTTCAACCTGGAAGTTATTGCTGCTGGTGTTGGTTTTTGTTTTGAACTTAGGATGAATTGTTTTACGAATTTTATCCCAAGTTTCTGCTACTGCTGTTCAACTGAACAACTGTTGTTTCAATTGTACTATGTTGCTGCTGAGAAACTGCAACCAATTATACTGTTGCTTGTTGTTGCCTGATCAAGGAGGCTATTGTTTACTTTGAAAAGAGACTGGCGCTGCTGTGCTCGAGATCTGCTGGATGCTGCGTTGAAATTAGTTTGCTACTATAATTTGTTGGATGACCAAACCTATTCAAATTTAAAAAGGTTTGCAGCTATGATGGAGGCCTGCTGTCACATGAATTGAAGCTGGAATCGCTGACTGCTACAACTGATTTATCTGCTGCTGCTTGCTGGAGAAACTATTGTTGTGTCTTGTTCCAAGCTGCTGATATTAGAGAGTGATTTTTATGCTGCTGGTGGTTCATTCTTGGAGTTCTGTTGCCTCGTTTGTGCTGTTGGAATTGATAAAAAACTGATGCCGTGGAAGGGGTTGTTGTTGTTACGTAACTTCGACTGCTGCTACGTACGTCTTGTTTTTCTTACTTCCTTGCTCTTCTAAATTCTAATTAACCTTGTTAAATAATATTTATGTAGTCTTATTTATTAAGGGTAGAATAGTACTTTCAGTTTAACCTATATATACTTTATTTGTATTTAGGTTAAGACAATGCATTCATAATAAACAGATTATTCAGAATTCTAGCCTCCTTTTTGTATTTGATCTCAATTATTTTAACATGGTATCAGAGCTGGTTTTATGAAACGAGGCTTAATCCCGAACACAACTTCGCGGATCCAAAAAATTTTGGAGTGAGATTTTGTCTTCCGTTTCTGCAAAATTTGGTATTTCGTCAGTTTCTGCAATTATTTTGATATTTCGTCTTCCCTTCAGCTTTTTTAATTTGGTATTTCCGTTCAGTTTCTGCAAATTTGTTTTGTGTTTCAGAGTAATCGTATAAGTTTGAGAAGATATTTGTTTAGTTTCTGCAATCTCTATTCAGTTTCTGCAATTTAGTATTTTGTTTTCCGCTGCTTTTGCATTCTGGTTCTCTGTGATTGTTGATTATGGCTACTGAAAGAGATGATTCGCTTCAGTCTGTGAGTGTGAGGTTGGATGGGAAGAACTATTCGTATTGGAGCTATGTAATGAGAAATTTTCTTAAGGGAAAGAAGATGTGGGGGTATGTTAGTGGAGCTTATATGATACCTAAGAATATTGAGGAGGGGGATTCTGCTTTGATAGATACATGGGAAGCAAATAATGCAAAGATCATTACTTGGATCAACAATTCTGTTGAGCATTCGATAGGTACGCAGTTGGCGAAGTATGAGACAGCAAAAGAGGTTTGGGATCATCTGCAAAGGTTATTCACGCAATCAAATTTTGCAAAACAGTATCAGTTAGAGAATGACATACGAGCTCTTCACCAGGAGAATATGAGTATTCAGGAGTTCTATTCTGCCATGACAGATCTTTGGGATCAATTGGCTCTTACAGAATCGGTAGAATTAAAAGCATGTGATGCTTATATTGAACGTAGAGAGCAGCAACGATTGGTACAATTTTTAACAGCACTTCGCAGTGATTTCGAAGGACTTAGAGGTTCAATTCTGCATCGTTCTCCACTGCCTTCTGTTGTCAGTGAGTTATTGGCTAAAGAAATACGTCTTCAGTCTTATTCTGAAAAGGGAATTCTTTCTGCTTCAAATCCTTTTGTACTAGCAATACCTTCTAAGTCATTCTCTAATCATCAGAACAAGCCTTACACAAGGATTGGCTTCAATGAGTGCAGTTTCTGTAAGCAGAAAGGTCATTGGAATGCTCAGTGTCCTAAGTTGAGACAGCAGAATCAAGCTTGGAAGTCTGACAGTCAGTTTTTTTATTCTCTAATACCATGTTAGAATCAAAACACACAACAAGTATTTATAATCTTCTAAGCATTAATGATTGATTCACCACTCTTAAAATTATGAATATATTGGCTTGAGATTATATATACCACTAACAATTATAATCTAATAAAAAATCTAATTAAATAAATAGAGATTTTTAACACAAATCATTTTTCATCAAGCATTTTTACATGCACTAGGAAACTAGGAAAAAGAAGGGAAACAAGACAGCTCGTGCAGCTTGGGTAGAAGAAGAATTAATTAAATAAACCAGGTATTTAGCTCAATTATTTACCCTACCCTTCTTGATTTTTCCTATGAAACACATATTTTCAAATCTCTCTCGATCTATCTCTTCACTGCTTTCAGCGACCGAAGCCAGTGGGACTCGGCAAATCGGTCTAATTAGAATCTTCCTTTAGGCTAATTACCATGCTACACACACCGAACAGCTATATATATCTATTCATGGAATAACTATACACACAAAGACATCACATGCATGTACCCAAAAATAAACATATAGCCAAATGAAGTGTAAGTACGTAGGGCCATTACACAAAGTAACATAAAATTCTTAACTAGATTCTAGTTCAGTGGGAGTATCCGAGGTAGAGAACCTTTTTTATCATAGGTCCTCACTCATTTTTTTTTCTTTTTTTCTTTTTTTAATCGATCCTACTCATCTATATATAAACTATTGTGTATTATAAGGTCTCAAGTATATTATATATCTTTCTATCCTTTTCAGTTAAATTTTCAGGTTTTTTTATGAAAAAATTTCGGTCAGCTTTTATTCAAACATGGGTTGTTCTAGAGTGCTTTAATTTCCGAGAGATAAAAAGAAGTTACAAGGGCATCGGTTTTTACATGCATCAGGGGTCGTGTGTATGTGTGTGTGTCTGTTAATGAGGGTAAAATATGAAGATTAAGTAGGGTAGAGTAGACACACTCTAAAGAGGAATGACGCAACAGTGAAAACAATGAGATGCCAATATTGTTCACTGACCTTCACAAACGACTGGCCTTGGCTTTTCCCTCCTCTGCCTTCTAACTTCCTATTAAACTCTACTTACCTCTATCCTCTCTCAATGATCCACGATCTCCTCTCAATTTCTCTCATCAACTAAACAAGAGATAAGTCCTTCTAGTTCCGATAATATATATTTTTCTGAAGTACGTGGAAATTGAAATATACACACATATATATGTGCGTGTGTGTGTGTGTGTGTTTATCATGATATGCCGTTGATTGTTTCGCTACAAACATGGTAATGCCTCCTACTCTTCCTCCTCCTCGACAGCCATTAGTATTTGATGCTTCAATTCTTCAACACCAAGCCAATATACCCTCTCAGTTCATTTGGCCTGACCACGAAAAACCATGCCTTGAATCCCCAAAACTTGCAATCCCCCCTATTGATTTTGGAAGCTTCCTCACTGGAGATCCTTTGGCAGTCTCAAAAGCTACTCAGCTAGTAAATGAGGCATGCAAGAAGCATGGATTCTTTCTAGTTGTTAACCATGGAGTTGATTCAAAGCTTATAACTAAAGCTCATGAGTATATGAACATGTTTTTTGGCATACAACTCTCAGAGAAGCAAAGAGCTCAAAGAAAGATAGGAGAGCAATATGGGTATGCTAGTAGCTTCACTGGAAGATTCTCCTCCAAACTTCCATGGAAAGAAACACTTTCTTTCCGATATTGTGCTGACAATCAGTCTTCTGACATCGTCCAAGAATACTTCTTGAATGTAATGGGAGAAAATTTCAAACAATTCGGGTAAGAAACCATAATATCTTTCATTCCAATTAATGAAAATATTACACAATGTTGTCTATTATAATATTAGCCAGTGAAGACTACAATAATTTGTGATTTTGTTATGAATAGGAAGGTTTACCAAGAATATTGTGAAGCCATGAACACTCTTTCTCTTGGAATTATGGAGCTATTAGGAGTAAGTCTAGGAGTTGGAAGAGAATATTTTAGAGATTTCTTCGAAGGAAACGATTCGATAATGAGACTGAATTACTACCCTCCTTGCCAAAAGCCGGATTTAACTCTTGGCACTGGGCCTCATTGTGATCCCACATCCTTAACAATCCTCCATCAAGATCATGTCGGTGGCCTTCAAGTGTTCGTCGATGAAAAATGGCACTCCGTCAGTCCTGATCCGGAAGCTTTCGTCGTCAACATCGGTGACACATTCACGGTAAATCATCAAAAAATTAACAACTAGGGTAGTCAAAATCCTTTCTAATTGTTTCTTCCTACGTCACATAAAGAGAGTCAATCTTACTATTTTGAGGCTATCCCAAAACAGTACGTGTCTAATCAAAGAATTACTGTACGATTAATATGACAAACTAATAAACTTTGTGTTGTTTCAGGCTCTATCAAATGGCATTTTCAAGAGTTGCTTGCATAGAGCGGTGGTAAATAATGTAACAGTAAGGAAATCCCTTGCTTTCTTTCTCTGCCCAAAACTGGATAAGGTGGTGAAGCCACCAAATACCTTGATCGACTCTAAGAATCCGAGGGTATATCCGGACTTCACATGGCCAACTTTGTCAGAATTCACACAGAAACATTATAGGGCCGACATGAAAACCCTAGATGTCTTCACAACCTGGCTTCAACAAAAAAACAATTAGAGGGTACCAAAATTTTTTTTTTCCCTGTTAATTAGGCCGAGGAAAGTGAGATTATAGGAGTGGACAATGCTAGGTGCAGTGAAGGAGGGACTTGGTTCTTCATGGTGTGTATTTAGAAGAAAAAGGCAACAGAAGAACCAAAAAAAGAGGCCAGCCCTGTAATTTGCTGGTCGTGTGTTAGTGTTGGCGAGAATCATATCAATGCATGTAAGAAGCAATTGTAGGAATAAAGATTTGAAATGGGCTCCATGCATTTCTTCGTATTGTTATGCTATTTTCATTTTGTTAACACGACATAGATTCTGTGTACTTATGTGCTTGGCCACCGCCAAATTCTGGTAGCCTTGATTATCTTTCTATATATATGAAAGATAACAATATTCAGTAATTAGATTCCCAGACGAAAATCTGTCGCTGATAGTACAAATCTGAAGTACTGTATTTTTTTTTTGTTTGATAAGCAGTGATCTGAAGTACTGTATTAATTGATGACAAGGTTATAGTGCACAGCAATATTCAAATTTGATGCTTTAAACCATAATCTTAGTGGTAATGGGGCTTGCATTCAATAAAAACCAATGCTTTGAAGGCCTATTTTCATAACATTCCTATATGTTTCTTTGAAAAAATGTTATGCGTTGAGGTTCCATTTGCTAAATTTATTTTAATTTAGGGAAATAAATGGCTGCTAATGCACTCTTAGTTATACAGTAACATACTAACATCCCAGTTCGGTTTTCCATCTCACAGCTGCTTCAAATTTTGGAAAAGATGGAAGTAGAGATATAGGCAATGGTAGAAGGTTACTCTCAATAACATAAGTAATTCAAGACACATTAGATCTTCAATGCAACAGTAGAACTAGAAACTGATACGGCCATTATTAGTAGGATCCAAGGCATGCATTAATTACATTCAACCTCTCATCATGAGTGCTTGGGTCATGGTTTTAAATCGTGGAATTTTTTCATCAAAAGGCCGACCGTTATTTAAAACTATGGCTTGGATATATTTGAGCTATCCCTCTGATCAACAATGATATTTAGGACTCAACTTGATAGTCATTCGACTGATAATTATCTCTTTTAAACTTGATGTATATAAAAATATTTCCTCATTTTAGATATTGAAGGTAAAACTATTGTGGCCATATATACATTTCATTATTCACTTCTACAGTGTTTTTTTATTTTTTTTGCCCTTTAAAAAAAACAATGGCCTTGATATAGAGATTTTCAACATTGATTATCACGATTGAATTCAAAATGGGATATGTCAAGGCCCTTACCGTCACCAACATGCAAATAATCATTACCAAGATAGAGTGCAGAATCGGTCAAAGTTGCAAGATCAGGTATGACGTGTTGATTTGCGCCGGTGTCGGGAAACCAAGTCGCAACAGAAGCATTTCCAACAGCAAGGTGAGCAGAGGATTGCTGGGTATTACTGCGAAACTGGGGACAATAGGGAGTTGTGTGACCGAAACTGGAGCACAATTGACAGCGGACATGCTGCTGTCCAGACCACTGCCCAGCCCTGAGTTGCGCCTGGTCTGCTGCCTCATATTATCGTTCAAAATTGTTTTTTTAACAAAAAAAAAAAAAACTTTGTGATTTTCTTTGATTTTATTTCTATCGGGTTATCTATTGGTTTGAATTTAAAATTGAAATTTCTGTTCAATAAGGTGAGGAGTGAAAGCTAATCTCATTATAAAGCTCAATTATTGACATATTAATTAATACACGAAAACTAATAGTTTTTTACTACTATCGTTGTGTGATCTAAATTAGCTGACGAGTCTTAGTGTAACTGAAAGAACATAAACTTTTCTCTTTTTGGCAAGATATGTTAAATGCTGTCTTTGTTCTTCTTCTTAATTTTTTTAATGCGTACGACAAAAGAACCTTACAAACCGGACGAAAATTCTCATTATTCAAGTTTACTTTCATCCAAGGTTTCATTTAAAAGAGGAAAGTTGGGTACAGCCAGTTAATTCTCACATGCAAAATTGAGGGCTTGAAATTTGGAAGAAGAAAAAAAAAGTTTTTAACTTATCGAAGTTGTCCTTTTGCCCTATCTATCATTATAGCTTTATTCGTTTTTTGTCATTATTTAATCATAGATGACTTAATAAGGAGGTCAGCTAAATTAACAGGGTTTTGGTGAAGGAAGCAACTGGTGGAACCTAGCCAGCTATTCTTCACTCCATGGAAGACAATATATATATATATATATATTTGCCAAATAATTGAGAGTTTCAAAGGCCAGTTCTGGGCTATAATTCGCTCTTCATTTTCAACCTCAAGGATGCCAACTGTGAATTGAACTTTAAAAAATGAATCAAAACAAAACTAGTACTAGCACTACACTCAATAAGCTCGCAATCAATGTTTTTTAGTGCACAATATTGTAGGAGCACTAGAGCTGTACACCTAACATGTGTGTGTTAGTGTGTTTATATAGAAAGTTGGTTGGATTGCTCTCCTATATATATATATATATAGCTTGTTTGAAAGCGACTTTAGTTTTATCCTCACTCAGTTTTGTCATCTAGGGCTCTTAATTAGTATCCACTTGATCACCCCACCTTAGTATAAGCAAGTGGGAGCCTATCTTGCTTGTCATTAGTATAAGCAAATGTTATGCTGGTGTCCATACCAGATGTGTTGCTGTTTTTTTCTTTTTATGTGTGGAATCCAATAATTCAAACAACGAGAATCTGTCATATTTGAAGTGTATATATGGTTTAATTAATATTGATGTAAATCCTATCATGGTTCCTTTGTTGATATTAGGGGTGTTCACGGTTCGGTTCGGTTCGGTTTAGACCCAAAAAACCAACCGAACCGAATTACAGTATTTTTCTAAAAAATTAACCGAACCGGACCGGAAACCGGTTCAAACCGAACCGGTCTGGTTCGGTAAAATCCGGTTTTTTTAGGAAAAAACCGGGAAACCTAATCCCATCATATATGAGTTTTTTTTTTTTTTGTTAAATTGACTTAGCCTTTCATTAAATTAAGCTTTAAAATTTAAAGCAAACTGATGTTCAGCTTTTAAAAATTTACAATGTTCAGCTGAAGAAACCAATCAAGCAGAGAGCAAATCACAGCTGAAGAACTCTCTCATAGATACCACAGAAACAAACCAAGAACCCCAGAAAAGCCTGCACAGTCAACACCAGTAACGCAAATAACAGAATCAAAGCCCACACCAGTAACATAATCAAAGCACACAGAAATGAGAAAACACTGAATTTATTACCAAGAATGGACAACCATAAAATCCCAAATTAACTTGAATGAAACAAGATTTTAACCAGATAACACAGAAATGAGAAA
>Ga0307518_10003750_pt1 | contig 10922 bp, 7 predicted proteins | sample 25_EM_MG_FD_203889 | JGI IMG/M metagenome (GOLD analysis project Ga0307518, IMG submission 203889) | Populus trichocarpa ectomycorrhiza microbial communities from riparian zone in the Pacific Northwest, United States - 25_EM | ecosystem: Host-associated > Plants > Roots > Unclassified | place... | reverse complement strand
CATAATTATAATTTTTTATACAAGTGAGACGAACTATACATTTAAAAAAAATTATTATGAAAGAGTTTTTTAAGAAACTAAAGAAAAAAGAAACCAATCAAATGATAATTTTTAGAATATATCACGGGGATTATATAAATACCATAAATAAATATGAATTGTTTTTAAAAATAAATAATAAATGTGAACTTATTGATTTTAAGAGATGATCCTCGCAACCCATTTTTTACCCTCACTTCTCAATATATTCTAAAAAATTGTATAAAGAATTTTTTTTTCCCCCGATGCAATTCAGTCAATTTACGATCGTTTTGTACATTTTATTTTGAGTGACAAGTTTTTATAAAAGTAAATAAAACAAAGCTTACTAAGCAAAATGATAATCAAGGAAAAAAGAACTAAGATAATGGAAGATCAAATAAGATAAGGAAAATTCAAAGTTTAAAACAATAAAAAGAGGAGCCCCACCCTCATCAACGAGTGGATTCATTATCTTAGTTCTGATATAAGCTATTTCTAAGCTTATGTTCCCATGAAGCTTAAATCCAGGCATACGGTGGCTTCTGTGTTAAAAGCAATATGAAGTTGAATCAGACGTACAGAACTTTGAAGTATTAACTGATGATTTTCTTCAAGGCAACTTTTCCTGGGCCACCTGTTCTAACTTGTTAATCAACTGAGCTCTGATATTTGCGTTCCACAATTAGTTCTGGTCCATCATTCCATACTGTTGTTGTGCTAAAACAAATTACGCTCTACATGAGCAGTCTTAAGATGATAAGTGCAATCTGAAGATGTACAGTGCAGCCACTACGCAATCCCTTTCCTTTTAAGAACAAGTAATGATGCAGAAACCATTCCTCTTGCACCCAACAAAGTATAAAACCAGCAAAAGATATTCTCATAGCACAACTCCGACCAAACTATCTGACTTCATCCAAAGTTTTAAACACTGTTGTTGCTTATATTAAGGCAGAGTTGAAGACACAGATTTAATGAAAGTGTCCACTAGTAAATCTTTACTGTATGGATAGGATCTCCATTTGAGACTATGGGCCCCGAGTGGATATATATCAATCTCCATCATCACAACCTGTGTAGTAGAAAGGAAAACAAACACTGAAAAAGACTAATAAAGAAGCATTATTTGGGCCCTCTTGTGCTTAGAGTAGATGTAGTGGAGAAATTATATACTTAGCACTAGCATTTGTACCCTAGCTCGTAGGCAGTATCATCCAGAAAGTCCTAGGAAATCCATCTAAATGGCCCTTGATTCTGTATCCCAAGGTAAATGATGCATCAGGGCAGATGGACGTGAGTGCTAAAATCTAGTGACATCCAAAGAGACATACGCTACAGAAGTCTTAATAATAAAGCACCATACATTAAAGGATGAAGAGAACTCATTACAGCTAACTAGAACTGATTAGAGATGATGGCTGGCAATTAAGAAAGTAACTAATTAGGGCAGAAAAACTCAGTTGATTTATTAGAGTCACATAATAGTTCCACGATGATAGCACCTAAGACTTGCACAAGTCGAAAGCAAAAGAATACCTAATCGAAAAGAAATGGTCAAAGAGGAAAATATGATAATATGGAAATGATCAATTCCAAGATTATAAAATGTTATCAGTTAGAAAAGATGGAAAGGGATGGAAAAGGTAGCTCACACCTAGTTATATATAGGCTTGAGCCATTACAAGTTGTAAATGTTAACGCAAAGTTGCATGATGCAAAAGTCGATTCTCCCCTCTATAGCTAGAGAGAATATATTGGATGAGATTCCCCCAAACAAATTCTTGAACCATTGGTGGAAGCTTGATAAACATGAACATAATCCGTATAGCTGTCAGAACTTACTCTGAGAAGACTATTTTCTAGCAAAAAGGGGAGGGAGCACTTTAAAAAGACTACTCAGTAAAGCAGTTAGTCTCAACACAACTACGCACCTGTTTTCCATTCCGAAGCTGTAAAATGAACACCCGGGCCACAACTGTTCATCTGAATCACAAACTCATACTGCATGGCTTTTTAAACTAGTCTACGATTTTAACACCCTAGATGACAATCTGGAAAAGGAAGTAAAAAAGAGAGCACACAAACAAAAGAATCCAACACCTGTCTATTTGCGTTGCCCTATTACATGAACATGCTCCCTTCTCTATGGTTCTGCTGTCAAACGATGCTAATCAGGATGCTCATTTGAAACTAGATCATAAAAGTTTTTAGTTAAGACCCTCAAAGCAATCAAATCTCACGTTTACCAATTCAATATTAACTGATGTGGTTAAGGGGTCGTCGGGTTGGAAAAGATAAAACATTCAAATCTAATAATGGAGTCACTTCCATAAAGAAAATAAAGAAGGATTCCCAGTAATTAGATGAAGGATGCTGGTACTAGAAGAGCCTTTTTTTTTCCCTTATTGGTGCAGAAGTTGTCTCCTTACTAAGAATACTAAGAAAGTATATGATGCAAAGCAAGGAGTGCGTAATTTCTAACAACCATTGCAATCTTAAAAGAGAAAGCAGGACAGTCTTTTTTGTGCTCAAGTTTTACTTTCACATGCATAACTTAAGTGCTTTCTCTCAAGTGTAGTGCTTTTGACCACAAAGTTGAAAGTTCAAATTCGTAGATAAGTCACTTCATGCAAAAATGTTGAAAGAATTGTCTCTGAATTCCCCCTTGCAAGAACCCTCTTCTGCGGGCCTGCAACTGGGCAATGACCTTTTCTAATTCTTTTTCCGGCATTTTAGATCATGGTTGAAGCATTTACCCACAAATTATTGATGAATACCAAGGCTCTTTTGATAGATAATTTCCTTTATTTTCCACTTCTACATCGTCTAAATGCTTTCCCGGCCAACATAAATAACAGTAAACAACACTGAAAATAAAAGGGAGGAAGAGGAAGAGGAAGATTCTAGCCAAGAAACAAAAGTGCAAATGACATTTTTTAATTATCATATGTGTCTTCTGCCCAGCCTATTGGGAGATAGAGAACAATGAACACTGACAGACATACTATGGTTAGAACCAAGAAGACAAACACAAACCTATAAGATAAAACTTAATTACATAAATTTGACAAAGGACCTCTCGAGCGACATACCGACAACTAGACTCACCAGAAATATGAATTTAGCATGATGACGAACCAGGATTGCTTTGACCAAGGTTAGAAAACCCAGGACTAGGAGTTTGCTTTAATTCAGCTCCCTTACCAGTAAATCTAGGGTTCCGGTCAACCCTTGGTTCACTAACACGTGGGCTGTATGCCCTTTGTGAAAGCCGTGGACTATATGAAGATTTCATATTCTCTACTGAACCTGGAGTGGAACTTGTTACTTTAGGGCTTTGCGTGCGGCGGATCTCGCCACGGCTTCGTGTGATAATTTCATCAAGAATTTCCCCATCATCAATATTAGTAGTTCTGGCTTGTGGATCCTGATCCTGTCAGATACATAAAGCTTTGTATATTAGAACCCAAAACTTCAGGACTATTTGAACTCCAATTTATATCATTGTAGTCGGACACCAAGAAGAGTGGATCCTGGAAGACAAATACTTGAATGCACAGAATAATTTGTGTCTGATAAGCTCTGTGATAATTTAGACCTAGTGAATTGCTAGCAAATTGCAAAATCCAAATGGATTTGGCATGGCGCAGATCCAGAACAATTTATCATTAAAGAGAATCAGGAAACTAGCTTTTGCGCAAACCTGAGCTGTAAGCATGCCTAGCTGAAAAATGAAATGAAGAACGAATGAGATGAACTTACTTCAAATGTCATGTTGTAAGATACAGCAGGAGCTTCCTCATATTCTGCAGCATCCAAGTCTTGAAGATGGGCTCCTTTGAAAAACTTAGGGAGGACATACTGCCGCACTGGAACAAGAAGCATGATCAACAGTGGGAAAAGGACACCAGCAATTGGAATCCATGTTAAGCCAAAGCATAAAAGCAGGTAAGATGTCTGGAACAAAGTGAAGGTGGCAATTGTTTTGAAGGGAACCGTCTCAATGAAGGTAGCATGATAGTCCTCCAACACCCTGGAAAACAGAAACCTGGATTAGATGTCGGATTCTTCTGAGGGTTGCCATGGCATATAAATCATCATCATCATCATCATAATATGGTTTCTTATTAAATATGGTTTTATTAGTTATAGAATTATCTTCTTCCAGTAGATTTTAAAACACAAAATCAATATATGCAAAAGCTAAAAGTCAAAACCTAGTGACAAAACAAATAAAAAATGGGAGATGCAGATGAGGATAATTAACAGAATATAGAAGAGTGCCTAGTTAACAGGATATGGCTGAACGAGCATGCACTCACTTGTATCTTCTGCTTGGAGCAGTAAAAAGCAACAATATCCTCTCCCAAAATTGATTTCCTGGCAAGCTTTCGATGGCCATAAAAGCAAAGTAACCCCAAAGAACTGAGGACGGGATCTTTTTCAGAACAGGCATAGCAGCAACACAACCACCAACCATCAATGCCTGAAGCAGATTGCTGAGACGTTGTTCTTTGACCTCAACTGGTAAAAGATCATCTATATCTTTATCCACATCAAAAACAGTCTCATCAACAGGGGCATCAATGTAGCCAGTACTTGAGGACAGCTGTATTGTAGATTCTTTCAGCTCTTTTAGTCCCTGTTTCAAGTAAAGGTAAGGAAAGAAGAAAAGGAAAACTAAACAAATATTTTGTAAATAAAAAGTCATAGGCAGGCTAATCTACCAGGGCAGATGGCAGTTGATAGACTAATGGAGTCTGTATTTCATTGTATGCTTCTTGCATGCTTTGGTATAACTGACCCAGGTTTGAATTTTTACCCATACTTTTTCTGGCAGTTGAAACAAGTTTATTTCGCAGAAGCTGTGTGAAAGCAAAGAAACAAAGATGATGAGAATCAACAGCCTGTATAATACATAGATAGAGACATTTATCAGTGTCAAGGAAAAATAGGGAAGCATTTAAATGCACATCCAGTGTTGAACAAAAAGGAATTTGAAAACAAGCAGGGAAGCCAATAACACGTAAGTAGTGTTTCTCATAAACTTCCTCCTCTAGAAATACCGATTATTTAAGCCCCTCGCCCATGATTCAGATCATAAAGGGAAAAATGGTTGGACACTCATCTTGTATGTACACGTTAATGCAAAGGAACAGGTGTGATATGTTCTTCAGTCATGTTATTTTTGAGCATTAAACACCAAACTCAGAAATTTAGAGTAAAGAACTTGGATCACTCCTATTCTCAAAACCAGATATGTATTATACAAATTTAGAACTTGAAAGGCTATTACCTGATGTTTCAGGGTAGCTAAGCTTTTCGTATGCATTGGAGATTGTGGAATTACACCATTTGAAGGAGGAATGCCAATAAGACCACACAATATAACCTGTCCAAAACAAATTCAGGAGAAATGTAAATAAGAAGTGCCTACATTTCTTCCTGCTTGCTGTGATTCAACCATTTTAGTAGAATCATGATGAGAAAAAACGATGTCTCTGAATAACACACTACCAAAAACCCGAGAAGAAGAAGATCATAGTGATAGGAAGATGGTTTCTTCAAATTGAACTCCTTTTGCTGTGCAAGTTGTGATGCAACACTATGATCAAAGTAGTAAAGCACAGCAATCATAGTTGCAGGAATAAATGCTCCAACTATATATAAAGGAGGCACATTCACCATTTCCTGCACCAGTAAACAAAGTATCAGTACCATTCCAGGACTTGGAGGAATTATTGCACAGGTGAAGCTCTGAATCAAGTTATTGCAAATCTAATATTCAAGGAAGTTTTGTTCAAGGATTCACCTTGATAACTGTCCAATTTGAGTATGCACCAGCAGACCATGGATTTGGACTAAAAAGCCGCCTTGGGATCCCTCTTGGAACATTATTAACTGGTATGTATGATATGGCTGTCCAGACAAGCACCATAAGTGGAACTCCATAATCTGCAATGAATCCTCGTAGCCAACCTTTGAATAAAAATAAATGAAGAAGGGCTGTTAGTAAAGTTTATGAGACACGTGCAGTGACCTTTGAGAGTATATGGGGACAGTGGAAACTTTTTCTTCATGGACATGTTAAATTCACCACAGGGAAAAAATAATCAGACGCATAGAAAGATAGACACGAATCCCTCCCCTTTTAAACTATTTTCAAGAGGCCTTGGTTTGAGAGAGAAAGAGGGCAGGGCTTATGGCTATTATGGGTACCACTAGTACAGATACTTATGGAAAAGAGGTAAACTAACCATAGAACTACAAGTTCTTAATTGAGGATGACTGCTGTAAAACACAACCTACAAGATGCAACAAAAGTTTATTTGCCTTTGGACCTCTATTTCATACCTGTACCATAGCGCCAGGCTCTAGCCTTACGGCTCCTTAATGCAGTCAGAAGAAGGCCGAAGGACAGAACCAATGCAAACATTCCATTGCCAAATCGCCAAGAAGGTTGAAGTGCAGTCTGCTTAAGATTTTCCCTCTGGGGTATGCGGAACTCCTCAACAACTCCCTATAGTATGAAACCCCAAAGTTATGATGAGAAGACAGTCTATGCAAACTCTACTACATTTTTGAATTATCTAATATAAGAACTTCCAAAAAATCATTTTTTCTTGAAAAATCCGATATACAGTGATTTGGAAACATTTAATTCAGAAGTTAAATAAATGGATTTATGATAAAACGAAGTGAATTCATTAAGAGCGTTCACCTTTATGGCCTGCTGCATAAAGAGCATTGCAATAAGCAGGCCAAACAATTCACCAGCAACACGCGTAAACCTGTTGATTATAGAGCATGCACCCAACACTGCCAGCAAGAAGAGCAACAAAGCTGTCCACACACAAACCCTGAGAACACATAAAGTGAAGGAAATTCTTGAATATCACCAGAAATCCCACCACGCATATCAGCTAAGAAAGTTTGTTTTGGTCATATACCATCCAGTCCAGGCTAAAAAGAGATTAGGCCCCAAATCCTTTCTGTCCTTTGCAAAGTCGAACATAAATGTATACATCAACACTGTTGGCTCAGCGACCCCCAGTATGAGTAGGGGCTGTCCTCCGACAATCGAATGGATGATGCCACAAAGCGCTGTCGATACAAGAGTTTGCACTGCAGTCAATGTTCCATCTGTAAAATGTAACCAAAAATAAAGTCTCAGCAGATGACTACTGAAATACTCATGGAAGAGGAAAGTGGCAATATAAAAAAGCCAGCCAACCTGTATCTCTTTCTAGCTGCTCCCCAAAAGATATCACAGGAATTGCCGAAGCAAAGAATATATATGTTGTTGGAGCAAGGATCCTAAATGGAAGGACATAATATTGTTGACTTTGATTAAAAAAGGATTCAAGATTTCATCTGTTACATTGATCATAGACAAAAGCTTCTGTTGTGCTCATATTGACATAAATACTCTATTAGTAAATATCACAACCATAGCATCTGATGTGTGTGATTAAATATGTGTAATAAGAGTCACAAACCTGATGCCCGCACGTAAACCACCTTTCCAGTCTTGCTTGTAGCACAAAAGCCTTCCTCTAAGATCATTTTTTATTCCACGTAAAGGAACAAATGTCTCCTCCATGAGAACTCAGAGTTTTGGTGAATATAAAAGCAGTGAGATAGATTGAGATTTGGTTCAACAAACTAATCTATGATAAAACACGAAACACAAGACTCCATCTGGATTTACTACTCGAGAGGCCACTATGAGTAGCTAAACTTGCATAGAAGAAGGTAAAAATGAGAACCTATGGGCAGAAAGACAAGTAACAAAAGCAGGAACATAATCCTGAACTAAACATTTTGGAGATATATATGTATACAGTATACATACAATTCTGTAAGTAAAATATACAGTTACAGATTCTTACATTTCTAGGAATATATAAAGAATGATATTGGTATATTTTCTATCAAGAACAAAAGAATCGTTTAGCAAGGAGTCAAATCACCTAATTAGTTAGTTAAGAATCAATGATACTAGCGGACAGAATCCATAGTGAAATAAAAGGACTCTGAATTAGCGGAAAGAACAGATACTCTCCATATGCACAGATCTTCTTAGCGTTTGATTTTAATGAGATTTGGATGCATTAACACTGATTTCTTTACTTCATTATCAAGAAAAGCTTCCTGTTCATCAACTAAGTCCCACCAAAAAGCACACTAACATAACAGAATGCAGTTGAAAGATTCAAATTACATGTTACAATTATGAAAAACTAAAGAAATTTTAGAGTGGTGAGGGGCTTAGACAACAAGAGCAACCAAACTAACGAAAACCCATGACCAAATACTGCATCTTTCAACTTTTTAAAACAAATTTAAGGCAAATGGGCATTAACAGAAGGGGACATCAACCTTAAGAATCCAAGAAAATGGACTAGACAAGAAAAGATTGTACTAACGAGAACCCATGATTAAAATCACAAGAAAACTGATTTAGAGCAGCGGTAAGCAAATGGACATCAACAAAAGAAAGGAAAGAACCAAGAACAAGACTTTAATCAAGATCACATTATTAAAAAAGGACCCTTTAAAGCAACAATGGAAACTCTTTCAAAGATTGCAGTTTCAGGGTACAGTTACATGACCTGAGAGAGCAAAAGAAGAAAATGACGACGGAGGGAACAGCTACAGAGAAATGAGGGCTGTAAAATGAACAGAAGTGTGTGTGAGAGAGAGCTGAGAGAGTTTTAGCAAGCAGAGACGGTGAAGAAGCAATGGAAGGACTCTGGGGTGAATGAGTTGGGATAATGTGTGGTGACTAAGCATAAATATAGAAGCCTCTTTTTCCTGGTCCTCCACAATAAAACAAAAACATACGAGAGACTTATGTAAGAGGGAGAGAGACTGTGTGTGCGCGCGAGAGAGAGAGAGAGAGAGAGAGAGAGAGAGAGAGAGAGAGAGTGAAAATAAATAAATAATACTCTTAACGGTTGGCCTAATTTTCAAATAAAAAGAATTATAAAGAGATAAATATTTGGAATAATAAAGAAACAACATCGACCTGAATAATGCCAATTTTCTAAATCTCAATCATGAGTTAATTAAACTAAATCAGTCACTCTCAAATCATAGAGGTGAGGACTACAATTTCCTATCAACAAATAAATAAATTCTAAATGATAACTATGCTTTTGGGTTAATGATAAAGTTCTTTTTCATTATAATTAAGAAATTATTATTATGGTAATTCGAAATTTTTTACCAGATATACAACTACTAAATTAAACTTACTTGTTAATGGAATATATTTACTAATATAAAAGAAGCAACTCAATTTAATAGCTTAAACTGTTAGGTGAGGTCTCGAGATATGATTTCTATTGTTCTCTAACACATCTCTTTAAATGAAAGCTCTTTAAACTTGAAACTTGCACAGATCTATATTATTTTGTGCTTAATTTTTATCAAAAAATAAGGATAGTTAGATTCGAACTTGTAACTGTTTGGTCATCAAGGCTCTGATACCATGTTAAAGAACCAACTCAACCCAATAGCTTAAACTGTTAGGTGAGATATCAAAATATGATTTATATTATTTTCTAACAACTAAGAATGTAGATTTCTTTACTATAGAAATTGGAGAAAGGATGGATTAAGGGGTGTTTAAGAGTATAGTAGATGTTGTTTTTCAAAGTGTTTTTTTTATTTTGAAATGTATTAAAATAATATATATTTTTTATTTTTTAAATTTTATTTTTGATATCAGCACTTCAAAACGATCTAAAAACACTAAAAAATAATTTAAAGCAAAAAAATTTTAAATTTTAATTAAAAAAAACAGGTTCAATCTCAATACCAAATAAGCACGAAAAAATTAAAATAACCCTTCATTGTGTTTAGAAAATTAAAAAACAGGTTCAATCTCAATACCAAACGATCTGTAGGGGCTAAAAATAGCATCAATTCCATCATTTTTTTTCCAAAACTACAATTATCCTAACATCACGCATTGCTTTTTCCCTAATGAGACAAGTGAAAAGCTAAACACCAACGCAAGGTTATACCTTGTTAATTACCACTGGGTTGAAGAAAAGCAATATATATATATATATATATATTATTGTCTGCCATCATGCATAAGAGGTGAGAATTGAATCTTGGGTGTGAAATTTCGAGAGGTTAAAGAACGACAAAACAGTGATGCATCTGCCAGCAAGAAAAAGGAATGAAAACACCAAGATTAAGGATCAACTTGGTCAAGATGATATACCAAAACTAGCCTTGCTGCCGGGAGAAAGAGAATCTTGTTAGAGAGATTGTTTTTTAAAGTATTTTTTATTTGTAAATATATTAAAATATTATTATTTTTTTATGTTTTAAAAATTACTTTTAACATTAACACGTTAAAATTATAAACAAACTTAAAAAATTAATTTTAATTAAAAAATTAAAATTTAAAAAAATATCATTTGAAACGCAGTATCGTAATTCCGGAACATTTTAATGAAAGAGGAAAGGAACCTTTACTGAAAAAGGAAGGAAATCCTTTCAGGTAAAAAGTTGCAACATCCTCACTCCTCGCTGTATCAGCATAATACATACTCCTAGCTTTATTTAGTATTATCACCATGCCCATTCATCAACTGCAGAGCTCAATTTAGATTCTTTAATTAGCTTTACCTACTTCATTATGTTCATGACCAAGGATACTCAATATATATTTTTATACATCCATCATCTTTAAATTTTTAAGGTGTTTTTTTCCGATTATCTTAATAGTTGGTTTTAAAAGTGTTTTTTGCTTATAAATATATTAAAATAATATTTTTTTTACTTTTTAAAATTTCAGCCGCAATCCCAGACAAAGATTTATCATGAGATGACCGGTTGTTCTAACTTTAATGTGGAATAATTAAGCTATCATCACAATA
>Ga0307518_10003748_pt1 | contig 10927 bp, 5 predicted proteins | sample 25_EM_MG_FD_203889 | JGI IMG/M metagenome (GOLD analysis project Ga0307518, IMG submission 203889) | Populus trichocarpa ectomycorrhiza microbial communities from riparian zone in the Pacific Northwest, United States - 25_EM | ecosystem: Host-associated > Plants > Roots > Unclassified | place... | reverse complement strand
GACTAAAGTGATCTTTTAATTGTTTGGGACCAAGTACTTAGAAGGTTTATTTTGCCTATAATTATTGTACACACAAGAAGGAGGAGATTTTGGAAGAACATTAACAAAAGAGAAAAAGAAAAAAAAAGGAATTAGTTAGAGAGAAAAAAAAGAAGCCAAAAACCGTTTTCTTTTTCACACCCTCTTTAGTACACCCGACCATTCTAAAACAAGAAAAAACCATGAGCTCCTTTCTTCATCACCTTCCCAAGAGACCTTGCGGACATCCAAAACTCAAGCCGCCATCATTAAACACCAAGCTCCCCTCTCCTTTTCACGGTCTCCACAAACTTTTCTCCACTCAACCCACCGTCCATACACCATTTCAAACAACACTGAACGAACAACCACCATTCTAAGAAGCATCTCTCATCCATTGCAAACAAAAAGTGCTTTCTCTCGGAAAACTAAAGAAGAAAAGGAAAGGGACTGTTGGCAATAAGTGGTCGGGAACAGAGGGGTACTTCATATACACTGAAGGTACATCACGGTCATCAAAGATCATTAAGCCACCGAAGAAGAGAGACCCTGAGACGACAGCGAAAGCCCTATCTTCTTTCCACCAGCATTTGATCTTGGTTGATGCAACAGGTCACGACAGGTATGTATAAAAGTCTTCTCTTTTCTTCGCGTTCCAAATCTTATCTCTGCATGTGTTTTCTCCGTCCATTGAGCCATTTGTGTTGATGTTATGGTATGTGTGGAAGCAATAGAGTAAAACAGTCTTTACGCTGGCGTTTAATGACCACTGATAACTCTGGTCCTGTTGATCTTGAAACATAAAAGATCAGTGTAGCAATAAACATACATGCCTACTGTGTTGATCTTCGAGGACTAAACTTGCATCCATCTCTCTGGCTTTGTTGGTCAACGTTAGCATTCTTTGTTTTTGTTTTTACGAAAAGATTTTTTTAATAATGCTGCCTTAGATTGATCTTTGTTTGAGAGAAGTATGTCTTTGTTACTGGAAAATATGAAGGACACTGAGTTTTTTATTACGTCCATGTCAGTTTGACTTCCTAGAAATAAATCATCTGCTTCCTAAGGTTTTTCTTTTTTGAGAGGGCCGACGGTTCTCTAGGCCCGTCGTGTTTTCCATCAAGGCCAGGGAGTTCTTCAGAGAAAGGGCCTATATATTTTCTGTTCCTGGACAAGCCTGCACAGGTTTTGTGCTAGGTTGGTTAGTCCAGTCCCCGGGACTCGACTGAACCTTTAAGAGCTTAAGGCTACGTTGGGCTGGTCAAAATTTTACCTCCAAAAAATGCTTTTTTTTTTTTTTTTTGACAAACATGTCATAACAATTTTTTTTTTTGCATTGATTTGTTTTTTTCTAAATAAACCTCAAATAATTTTCAAAAATTCTGAAAAACTTTAAGGACTATTTTAATATTATTTATGGGTCCCTCATATGTTTTTCAACCTTTTCATTAAATATTTGGGTTGTAAACATTTTTACCTCTATTTTTTTTTAATCTTAAAACGTGTTTGCCAGTCATGGCCTTAATAAGTTTTCTTTTGTCTCTGATTTTTGAATAATAGCGTATTTGACAAACACGTTATACCGTTTTCTTTTAGCATTGACCCATTATCTAGCCATGGTAACCCTCTCAATCATTCTAGGACCATAAACCACAATGACAACCTTAAAAAGCCTCAACAATGGCTCGACTTGATAGTAGCAACTCTATAAGGTGTTAAAGATCTTAGTTTGGATATAAATTGCAAAAGCAAAAGCCTACAACAATAACTTCTGGTTTAGATTAATCTTTTAGGTTATGTGGTTAGTATGGGCCATTATGGGACAATAATAACATCTCTATGGAGTGATAAAAACTATCATTGGTGCTAGCATCACATCCAAACCATGGTGGCAACTTATTTTTGCAAAGAAACCATGAAGAAATAGAAGCAACAACTACAATAGAACCAAATGAGTTTATGACCTTTTTCTTGGTGTTAAATTCCCTTTGTTTAATCTTTTTTATTATTTTTGTTACATGCTAGTGTAATCTAAGTTAATAATTTGTGAGTATATGGAATACAAACCATAAGATTTTCTAGGAAAAGACCAACCAAAATGAACTTTGTTTGAAGAATAATGCATGATGATGGTTTTGTTGGTTTTTAGTTCATGTTTTACATTGATATAGATGAAACAAATCTTAAATGTAAGTGTTGTGAACTAAAAGTCATGAAAAATGAATGATCTTTAGCTTTTATTTATGAAGAAAACTTTATTAAAAAGGACAATTAGGGTTTTATTGCTATGTTTAAATCAAGCTTGGCCATTTGAAGTAAACAAAAAAGATCTTTCCATGATTTTGATTGCTACAAAAGATTAACAAATAAGGTGCAAGGTCTAAGCTAATCCAAACAACTCTTTTAGAAATCATTTGTGGCTTTTTAAATTATGCAAGTTGACACCTTTTAAGCGTGTAGTATTGATGTCTTGATTCATGGGAAAATATGGTAAGAAAGGTTTATATTCTTTCTTTGAACTAAGGTTGAATATAAAATGTGGTGTATAAGGATGCTTTTGAATCCTAAGATTTTTAATTATCTAGGGTTCCAATCCATTGTTGTGGTTTAAAGCATGTGTGTCATTTTATTCAAAGAATATACAAATTTAAAGTTTTTTACAATTTAGGGTTTTTATTCATTGGATGTCATGTTTAACTTGTAAACACATGTTTGGAGACTTAAAGTTCACTTCTTTAGAGTGTCTTTGTGATTTAATTTTGATGGTCTATGCTATTTTTGCTTAATTCATTAGGGTTTAGGCTAAATATCCTTAATTGCAATGAATGTGAAATTATGGACTATGTGCATGTTTTGATAATACATGAATGAATAATAAGAAGTTTGAAATCTTTTATTTTTCTCAAAATTTTTCATTTAAGTCAAAAATAAATTTTTTTTTTTCATATTTTTAGGAATTAACGTCAAATTTGTTTTGTTAAAATTCCCACATCAATGAAATCTCTTATTTTAGAGATTAACATTAAATTTTTATTGACGAGTTTTCAAAGTCCTTTTAAAATATATATCATAAAAATAAACTTAGAAATAAACTTAGATGATTAATAGCATGAATGAAATGAATTTAGAAAAACACATAGAAAATGTAACCTTTGTTTAAAAGGATATTACGTGCATCAATATTTTCTTAGGCATAACAAACTTAATACTTGAATATCTGATACTAGTGTCTATTTTAGAATTTTTAGTTTCTTTTAATTACTGTGTGACAATTCTATTATTTTTATTTTTCATTTTAATTCTGGATAGTCTCGTCTTGGTCATGGTGTGGCACACTTATTTGGCTTAATGATGATTCTAGATAATTGAATGGTGTTAAAGATTTTTTAATGTTTTTGTTGGCCACCAAAATATTACTGCATCCTACCCGGCCATCTAATATAATATGCAGAGGCAACAATAGGTCACATTAAAAAAGATTTCTTCTATATTTTGAGGTTTACATAGTAATCTTGAAAAAGAAGTCTCTCTTTTTTAACGTCTAAAACAAGTCGGCTATCTTCTTATAGAATTTTTTTTTTTTTAATGGTAAGACACTCTCCAATTATTATTTTTAGTCATTATAGACAATGGTAAAGCCAAGATTTTTTAAATGAGAGGGCAAATTACTAACAAATACTTGATATTTTATATTATGTAGACGTGCGTTATATAGAAAAATCAATTCAAAACATATGTACTAACTCATATCAAGCAAAATTAATTTAAAAATACTTTTAAAATTAGAAAACTTACATTATAATTGTTCTCTTCGAGTTTTTATATTTTGAAACTGCTTCATAATGATTTCATTATCAATCTTATTGAATATATATTTCTCATTTGTATACAACCAAATTGTCATTCATCCACTTATTTCTCATCCTATTCCGTAATCTACTCTTGATAATATGTATAGCAGAAAAAACTCTCTCAACTGTAGCAGTTGCAACTGGTAGAAGTAATGAAAATTTGATAAGCATATACACCAATGAAAATATCAAATTCTTCTTTATTTTTATCATTTTCTCCACAAGATTAATAATACCTTCAATACCAGAGAACTCATTATCACCGCATAGATCAATAATATACGTATCAAGTTAGTCATCAAGTACCATAAGGTCCACTATAGAGAATTCATTGGGATAAAAAAGAGCAAGGCGAATAAGCTTCCTTTATTGAAAATAGAGAAAGAGTCAGTTAGGTTTAAATATGCCACATAAAGAAGTAACTCCGTACTCGTCTCAGTGAAACAATCATCCAATTCATAACGGAAATAGTGTAGGTTTATAATCATTTGAGATTTCCGCCTTGAACGCTCACGGAGCTTGTACTCATCATCCATATTTAGAATATCAATATTATGTTTGGTGCAAAAAGATGACACTTCTTCCCATAAAGATTCATAATCATTCTCTCTCATCATTTTGAATCGTTCCTTTGATGTTTTCAATAAACTCATAGTATTTTCTTTGTCTTGATCTTTTCTTTGTAATGCTTATGAGAACTCATTAGTAATTGCTAGTATCTTTCTCAAACAATGAAGCATGAACATAAAATTAAATTGATTCCATAATATCTGCTAAAACGACTGCTTCAATTCTATGTTCTGAGTTCATCCCATTCTCCCTTATAATCTCAAGCACATCAAGAACTAAAGAAAACATCCAAGTAGATGAATAATTGTAACATAGTGGGAGCCCCAACAAGTATGACCATATCTTCTAAGAGAAGTTTCTTGATTTAGGCCTCGTTCACTTGAAATTTCTCCATTTTCAAGTCCTTCAATAATTCTAGCATATTGTTTTTATCTAATCACCTCCATCCTTTTACATGATGCTCTAATTACATTTATAATGTCAGAAATGAAATTGAAGACATCTCCAACTTTATTAGGCTTCTTTATAACAACCACAAGAGTCAATTGAAGTTTGTGAGCAAAACAACGTACATAGTAATTTAGAATAAGTGCTTTCAAATCATTGAATTCACCTCGCATGTTATTAGCTCCGTCATATCCTTGGCTACACAATCTTGATATGCTTAACCCATATTTAGAAATCAAAGCTTTAATAGCTGCCTTGTGTGAACTAACAGTTGTATCTGACACATGTTGAATGCCAAGAAAATGCTCAATTATCTGTTCATTATTGTCTACATATTATAGAATAACTGTCATTTGTTCCTTGATCGATATGTCACATGACTCATTAATTAAAATTGAAAATAATGAGTCACCTAGATATTTGATAATCACATTTGTGATCTCCTCTGCAACAGCTTGAGTAATGTCTTTTTGAATATCTAGATAAGTCAATTTGTTATATCTAGGAGTTTTACTGAAAGTAACTCTTTTAATAGCTTCATTATTTTTGGAAAGGAAATACAAGAGCTCTAGATAATTTCTTTGGTTGGTTGAACATTCATATTCATCATGGCTATGAAATGGAAGTCCTTGGTGAAACAAAAAACTGGCACACTCTATTGAAGCATTCAATCGAGTTTAATAATCACTTTGACTCTTTGTTGTCTGCTCAGATAACAAAGTCATGATACTTTGTTTTTTATTCATCAAATTCTCACATTTTATCCAAGCTGTATTGTAACTATTATTAGACTTTTCAATATGAAGATCAAATCTTTCATTTTTTTTTTCAATTTGAAAATCCATCACCCATAAACAAATCAACACCCCCTTTTGACTTGAAGAGGTAACAGTACAAACAAAAAGCAACATCTTTGGTTATGTTGTACTCTAACCAAGTTGGGTATGCACCAAACCAAGTTATATTAAAGCGTCGTAGTGTTGATATATTCCTAAATTATTTTTGAGAAAAATCACAGTGTGAAGGTTGACAAGGACCTTTTTGTAGATATGCTCTTCAGATTGCATCCTTAACATTTACATGATATTCAAGGGTCAACAAAGAGAGTGTCGGGGTTGATTTCAATATGACTTTTTTTTGAACTTGATTGAGTTACATGACTTTAATAGTTGAATGACTCTTATTCCTCAAGAGATTTACGCTTGAAATACTTGTTTAGTGACATGTTAATTTAATTGATGAACATGCTGGTTTTTTTTTTTTTATCATCATTAGTGTCTGCATAATAATTAACACAACTACACAATAATCCGTTGTTAAACAAAAGTCAGTTGAGTTACACAATAATTCTAAATCTTTCATATGAAATTCATAAAAAAATACACATTAATTCATCAAAACCCATTTCAATTCATATCTATATGCATATAATAAGTATGTTGATTAAATTATACTTAATCATATCTAGACATTTAAATTATATCTAGACACACACAAAAAAGCTTTATCAACTCACCATGTCAAATGTGTGAAACAAGTTTTAATACTATACTCTAGTTTCAAATAAGAAAAAATAGCGAGAGGGAAAAAGTGTAGCTTGTGGTATTTAAACACATGCCCTCTTCTAACTCCAAACATCTTATTAACAACTAATTACAAACAAATATGTGATATAAAATGACAATCAATAAATTATAGCTCGATTTATCACCATGATTAATCCATGATTATAGTAAATTAAAAGACCTCGGTTAAATTTAAACCAAGCTCTTATCCAGGTTCGACTACCATGCTAAAAACAAAATGAAAAACCATATTGTTTGTCTAGTGTCTGTATAAGAGGAACAATGCTTGAAAAACATGTTTTCTACATGATATTTTACTTGTAAACAAATCATGTGAAATTGTTAAATTTCAATAAACTAGTCAATGATGAAGCCTAAAAGACAGTCTTGCAAAGTTTTGGGAAATTTCTTTAATACATGTATGGTTGCTAATGCAATAGTTGATTGAATAGTGGTTTTGCGTGAACATTAATTTATTCATTTACAATAAAAAAAACATTTAATTGATTAAATTAGTAGATTCAAACATCTATTTTGAACATATTCATATCAAAACCCCTAAATTATCATAAACCCTAACATTTTCAATAAGTAATTATAAAGAATAAAACTAAAATTAGACAATGAAACAAATAGAAAAGATTAAGAAAATTTACCTAAAACATAAAGCATAAGAGGTTACTTGCTTAACTGAACTTAAAGAGATATTTACAAAAGAGAGAGAGGCAGGGAAGAAGAACTCAAAAGGAAGAAGAAGGACTCTTAGTTAGTTAGTGAAAGAAAATGAAAGAAAAGGGAAAAGTTTGGTTGAATGAGTTGGACATATATATATATATAAAAGGCTATAAGTCAACAATAATAACTTTGTGTGTATCAACACCCACCAGACTATTATATTAATATTTTAATATAAAAAGTATTTAAAAAAAATTAAGGGGGCAATTACCCTTTTTCGCCCCCATGCGGCTCTACCACTGATTGAACTATGAACCAATTAACATGAAGAATGCAATCCACATAATCATAAAAATGGGTAATACACATAAATTTATATGGAATAGAGTTTTAGGATGCCATTTTGATATTTGAGAAGAAGAATGTGGTTTAGAGTTCTTTATTCTCTTCTTTTTTTAGAAATTTTTATGTTTTTGAAAGAAGAATTTGAGATTTTACATTGAATGTGAAGAATTATGTTATGATTGAAAAATTAATTCTAAGAATTGTAACAAGAGCTATTAGAATTCTATAAGATATGCCTAAAACATCTTGAGCATGCTTTTTGAAATGATATAACTAGTTAATATGTTTGACAAATAAAAGATGTTGATGATATATATATATATATATATATATATATATATATATTAGATAACAAAGTTTATATGTCATGTCATATTAATTTTAATATTTAAATGATAGAGAATAAAGAAATATGAGGCATTGTTTATATATAAAAAAAAAGTGTTCTTTTATCAATTAAGAGTCCGTTTGGCTAAGAGTTTGTGGCTGCGTTTAGCATGTCACACTGACAACATAGTATTTGGTTAAGAAATGAGCCGTGATTTTTATACGTGGGACCTACCATTATCTGCGTTGAAAACACGGTTTTATTGAAGCAGAATTTACATGCTTTCTGTCGTGTTTTTCCCTCTCTGCTGCATGCTTTCGCACATCAAGCAAATTAATTGGCATGAACAGTGCAACATACTACATTGTTCATGCCAATTAATTCGCGTGAACAGTGCAGCATGCTGCACTGTTGATGCTAATTAAACAGTGCAGTGCTGCACTGTTCACGCAAATTAATTAGCGTGAATAGTGCAGCATGCTGCACTGTTCACGTCAACAGTGTAGCATGCTGTATTATTCTGGCCCAAACGGTTCCGGTTCAAAACTTAAAATATATTAAAATGGTTCGATCCAGTAAAATAAAAATGATTTTTTATTATTTTAATTGTATTTTATTTGAAAAACTAGTATTTAATATTATTCAATATTTAATTACATAAATTAGACAAAAATCGCTTGATGACGTAGCATTTGCAAAATTGTAGATATTTTATGATGTAATATCAATAGTTAAATCTACAAAATTTTAAATTAAAAACCATCAATATTAATATATATATTTTTAAATTATTTTATAACCTCAATTTCAAAAGTATTCTTAACCAAACACATTAAACTACTTTTTGCTCAACCTCAATTTCAACAATAGTTTTAACCAAACACCTATTTTTTCAAATCAACCTCAACTAAAAGTACTTTTTATAAAACAAATTTTTTCAAACCACAACCACAACAGCTACCGCAATACCAAACACACTCATATATAGGTCCTAGATCCAATTGAGAATGATTATATAAAGTTTGGGACTGAAAGGGTGTTTGTTTATATTGTTACGCGTGTTTTTTTAAATTTTTATTTATTCTTGTTGTTTTAGATTATTTTAATACGTTGATTTTAAAAAAAAATTTAAAATTTAAAATATTTTTTAAATAAAAAATATTTAAAAAAACAACATAAAAAAATGGCAGGCTTGAGATTTCCATAAATATTAATACATTGAAAATGACCTGTAATGTGAGCCCACAAATGTCAATGTCAACTTTATCCTCTGTCCGTTCACAACGTTCATAAGTGTAACTTTTTTAGTATCAATCATATGTTTTGAATGAAGGAGAATCTCACTATGATAAATCTAGTTAAAGTTCCACCATTAACTTTTGTGTTGAGATTAAGATAATATATTAAAATAATATATATATATATATATATTATTTTTGGGGGTTTGCCCTAGCAGGTTCTTCGACAGGCCAAGGCTAAAATGAAAAGAAAAGAAAAGAAAAGAAAAAGCACCCCACGATATGTGCTTTGGAGAACATGGATGCTCTGGAAAACTGAAAATTTTCCTTAGGGAACGTTTGGGAACGCGGCTGCGGCTGTGTTTCCAAAAAATTTAATTTTTTTTTATTTTTACTAAAATTTAATATGGTTTATACGTTTTGGATCGTTTTGATGTGCTGATGTCAAAAATAATTTTTAAAAAATAAAAAAACATCATTGGCATGCATTTTAGCACGAAAAGTTATTTGAAAAGCAGCCGCAACCACACTGCCAAACACGCTCTTAGTGGGGAAAGAAAACTCCTAGGCAACCACCAACAAATAAAAAATGGAGATTAAAGAATTTTTTTTATTGAAATTTAAATAAAATCTCAACAAAAACATCTCTTCCATTCAATTCTATGTTTCAGCTTTATTACCCCGTTAGAGTGCTACAGAGTATTTTTTTTTTAAACATGTGTTTATCCTAAAAAAATAATTTAATGTACTGATATTAAAAATAAAAAATTATTTAAAAATATTTTTAAACAATTTTTTTTTATTAAAACATACTAAATTACAATACCACACATAAATAAGTGGTTTGATTTACTTTTATGTTATAAAAGAGAGATGAATATAAAATATCAAATAATAAGAAAATCATGGAGTTTTATGTGATTTTTTCATATTTATATATTTTGTTTCTTGATACATCTAAGAAGTAATTATTGATAATTATTTTTAAATTAATATAAAATATCTTCAAATTAACACAAAAATATGAGTAAGACATGACTAAGTGCACATGATTATTACACAAACTTGGGATGAAAAAAGAAAGACAAATCCCCAGGACTTGAATACCAAGCAAGTTCAGTTTTTTCAGAAAAGGGCGGTTAATTTTCCTTTTTCCCAAGATTTCCTCTTTGCTAACATACGCGCTGTGCGCCTAGCATCTTATCCATTTTCCAAATTTCCTTTTCACACGTGGCTTCATAGTGCAGTTTTGTCTCAAAAGCCCAAACAGGACCCGAATACGAACTAATTTTCATAGTAGTCCCTAAAGCTATGAATTGCGATAGCGGAGTCTCTGAAGTTTAAATATTCTACTGTAGCATAAAAAATATTCCTATTTTATAAACTAATAACGTCAAATATTTTACAAAATATCATGAAAAAACTAATAGGAAATTACACAATGGACCAGTCAAAAACAATCTAGCATAAGTTATAATTTATAAGACTCCACCTAAGGGTAGATTTGGACTAAGATCTAATTTGTGGGTTAGATAATTTAAAATGCTACTCCACGAGTCAATTTAATTTATGAAATTTTTTTAAGAATCTCTAAAATAATATTATTTTGATAAATAAAACAAACTAATTCAAAGTAAAATCTAGCCCGATCCATGCCTTGGATCAACAAGTCCATGGGTTAATCTACAAAGCCATACATGGTTTTATAACTATGTAATCAAACATTTCATCAAATCTATTGAGAAAATTAATAGTTCATGGACTTATATTTTCTATCTAATGATATTTAGTATGTGTGTTGACTTGGAGGTGTGATTGGCTTTTTTCAAAGAACAATATTTTTGAAGCATAGACCACATCTCACAAAAGCAAACAATACATGTTTTTTTT
>Ga0307518_10003747_pt1 | contig 10929 bp, 9 predicted proteins | sample 25_EM_MG_FD_203889 | JGI IMG/M metagenome (GOLD analysis project Ga0307518, IMG submission 203889) | Populus trichocarpa ectomycorrhiza microbial communities from riparian zone in the Pacific Northwest, United States - 25_EM | ecosystem: Host-associated > Plants > Roots > Unclassified | place... | reverse complement strand
TGACTGTGGACATGTATGTATGTATGTGTTCATCCCTGAGTATCCAACCCTTGCAGTTTTCCCAATAAAATCAGCCATTGATGGGTCCCACCAGACGAAAACCCTTAAAGGGGCTGGCATTTTATTCGAGCAAGGGATGTTTTGGGTTTATGTCTTTATGATAATGATTATGAATTAAAATAATAGAGCTTGAGTTGTTGCAATTTGATTAATTTGATCTTTAGCTGCAAGGCACCTATTATAATATAATAGTAGTTAGTAGTATTATTGGGTGTGATGGATGGTGGTCATTGTGAAGGTGAGGATTTTAGGACATTGGTCTCCTAATTTACCAAAAGAAAAGATAGGATCTGCTGGTGCTCTTATTTTTAAAGGAAAGGGAAGTATGGATTGCATTGTCTAAAACCCATTCGGGCTAACTTTCTGGTTATTTCAGGAAAGATGTTTGAGAGAAAGATATCAGGGAATGGTTTTGATGAAGAACAAGGAGAACCTTCAAATTATCCGGTGGACAAGGTATGCTTATATATAATGTAAACGGGGTTTTCTCTCTGCTTGGTTGGAAGGGTTGAATTGTGTTTGTTAGACTTCAGCAGGTTTTTAGTTGAGTTCTTCAGTATTTGGACAATTTTTCCTCTGCGTTCTGTAACAGCTGTTCTTTAAGTTTATTGTCATCCTTTTGCCCAATGTCTGGCGGTTTTTTTTTTTGGAACTTTTAATGTTGTCATCTGGAAGAGTATAGTTGTTTGATAATTAAACCTTTCAATGCTAGTCTTGTATCTAAGTTCTTTCTTTCCCTTTGAATGTCTGGATTAAGGTTGATGCTGGGAAACCTGCACCACTGACCTGGCAGCGGAAATTAGACGGGGATGAAACTGTCCTTTCGCAGTTCACTTTAAGTTTGCAAGAGAAACTTTTAATGGTACGTGTTCCAATTTAGATAATAAATGGGTTCTTCCTTCTGCCTTACAGATGCTAGTCTTCCTTATTATTATGTCTATTTCAAAAACAAACTCAAACCACTGTCATGGAAAGGCCTTGTTGTGGAGTGAAATTCTCTACAGATTTGAAATACTGTGCGTGAAACATTAGCAGATGACACAATGGTAAATTCGGGATGTATATCTCGGAAGAGAAAGATGTGCTAACTCATGAAAAATTATAGTGAACATGCTATGTTTGTAGTTTTGAATCGTGCACATCTGAATGATTCTCCTTTGTTCTTTAAGTGGGTTGTTTATTGAAAAAGATGATGCGAGATGAGTCAAATGAAGCATACCAAAGTACCAAATGGACTCTGTTTTATGTAATGAGACCTTTCCACACTTCTGAGACTTCATAACATCCCTTGTTTTCTATCACCAACATCTTTTAGGTGGATAATCTGTCCTTGTTATCTATATCCACGAAATGGTTTCTTTGCTTTGGCAGGCCCCTATAGGTATTCGGCTATGGCGTCATATCCGAGAAGAAAATGCCAGAAAAAGGGTAATAACTTTTATCATAATTGCCCATTGTACCTTGATATGTTTAGTTTTGGCGAGGAACCACAAAGAACAAACAAATCATTGCATTTACTCTTTGCAGGGGGGTTTTTATATGGATCCATTTGCTAAGCGCAATGTGACATCTTGTCTTGGCATTCCAGTAGGCGGTATTGGGTAAGTGCTTACTCATAAAAAAAAAAATTACATTTATATTTGTTCATTGTATGGCCAGGAAAGCCAAACTTTAACTCATTCCATTCACTATTTATTTTGGACATCAGATTCATTCTAGCAAGGTGGATGCGAGCTTGTCATCTTATATATTTAGAACACCTAGTCATCTATAAACTAGAATAGAATAATGTGTTGAAATAATGATTTGCATGCATTTTATTTGAAAGTTTTGTGTAATAGGCAACATATGGTAGAATATTCATATGCTCATATGCAAGTTTGTACTCATGATAAACTATATTGATATCATGTTTGCCTATGGCTGACAGGAGTTTATCAGATGCGATGTGAAATTAATGCATCATCTGCTACATTGTTGCTGTAAAAGTTCATTGATCTTCTTAATGAGTTCCCTTCTAATACCTGTTTTCTTTTTCTTGTTTTAAATAAAATTAACAATTTACAGTTCAGGAAGCATTGGAAGAAGTTACAAAGGTGAATTTCAGCGTTGGCAACTGTTCCCTAGAATATGCGAAGAAAAACCTGTTTTAGCAAATCAATTTTCTGTAAGTTTAACTCAAATTCCTGGAAAAAAGAATTGTCAATGCATGTGTTTTACACCCCATTTCTTTGGGAAGCTGTGACTAGTTAAATGGAAATTATCCATGTCTAATGGGGGACCTGTAATGACACAAAATCAACGAGGAGAAATATGTTTGTTTTGCGATCTATGGAACTGTTAGTATTTTGTCCAAGCAATACTTTGCTAGAAGTCAACATAGAGTTGTTAGTTTTCCTGTGTTTGATAATGTCTAGCCACGCAGAACACAACAGTCATGTTTGTGGCCCTATGTCAGACTGAGTTGTTTTCGTTACCGGCTCTCTATCTGCTTAAGATCGACTCTGGATACCTTTCCTTTCTGTTTCTTGCTTTCAGCAAATACACGATCTTCTCACTCGCACTGTTGCATTTCTTTGCTAGAGGCAATTATAAAAGAAAAATGAGTCGCTACCATCATCAATATAACTTGACTTATAAGATAATCCTGTAGCCTCCACAAATGTTTTTCGGTGGTTGTGACTGTATTTCGCTTATCCCGTTTAAATTTTCACTTATTTCTGTTTCCTACTCAATCATCCTCTGGTTGATGCTGCCTTTAGTCGATGATTTTTGTTGAATTAAGACAAAAGATATGAATGGGAAATGAAGATGCTACAAATTAATATTCACGAGGCAAATAATATTTTGGAATTTGTGAACCTTTTTTCATTTGCAAAATGATGTGTGATTTCTTTATTTGAATGCTACTGCATGCAGATTTTTGTTTCGCGCTCAAATGGTAAAAAATATTCCAGTGTACTGTGCTCGAGGAGTCCAGATGTGCTTGAGTAAGTGATTGCATTATTTCCTGATTAGTTTACAACATGAATGTTGTTTCTTATTCAACTCGGAAATCAGTTAATATTGAGCTTGACCTCGATAGAAATATAGACAAAGAAACGAAAAACAGTAAAATATAAACTTACTGAATGTCATCTATGTAATCAGAGAAGCTGCAGGCTCAGGGATTGAATCTTGGGACTGGAATCTGAAGGGAAATAATTCCACATATCATGCTTTATACCCCAGGGCTTGGACTGTATATGAGGGTAATGTACATTTCAAGTTGTATACATCTCAAATTATTATGCCTGCCATTTTGGATATACTATCTTATATCTGGATGCCCTCCTCTTTAAGCGCAGGCGAACCTGATCCAGAACTCAGGGTTGTTTGTCGTCAAATTTCACCTATTATTCCTCATAATTACAAAGAGAGCAGCTTCCCTGCATCAGTTTTTACCTTCAAGGTTGGAATGCGTCTCTACAAAGTTTGATTCTTCGAGATTCAGTACAGTCTACCCTGTTACTAAGAGTGAAATGTTTTTTCCAGCTCTACAATTCTGGGAAGACTTCTGCAGATGTCACCTTGCTTTTCACATGGGCAGTAAGTACTTGCATTTTTTTAACCTTTACACCGATGCTTTTGTATCGTGTGTGCTATTTTGTGGCTCATTTATTTGTTTATTTCTTCAAATGAGTGCTAAACATATGTCTCAAGATCCAACAAAGTAGTCTGACAACTAAGAAGCCACCAACACTCATGCAACTTTATTGTTTGTGCCCATTCCAGAATTCTGTTGGAGGGGTTTCTGAATTTTCTGGTCAGCACCTCAACTCAACAAAAATGTAAGGCATATGGTGCATTTTTTTTTTAAAAAAAATATATTAAAAAATTATGTTGCTGTAATTTCCAGTATCACTGTTAATATAAGACTGTCATGAATGTTCTTTTATTTTGTATCTGTGTATAAAGCATGTGGATGTGCATGTAATGCTTGTAACTGACGCTAATCAACAAGATTATTGATTTTCTAGGATGGAGGATGGTGTACATTGTGCACTTCTGAATCACAAGTAAGTTCCTTTCTTTGGAAATTTATATTATTTCGAGATTTGATGGGATTTGTTTGTCAGTTTATGGCATGTGTTGAAATTTTCTTATAATGAACCCATCTTGCTTACTAATACAGGACAGCAAACGGGCTTCCCTCGGTATCCTTTGCAATCGCTGCACAAGAGACTCCTGTTGTTCATGTCTCAAAATGTCCTTGCTTCGTGATATCTGGAAACTCACAAGGTGTCACAGCCAAAGAAATGTGGAATGAAGTAAAAGAGGTTGGCAGACTTATACTTTGTTCATTTTGTGAAAATGTTCTCAAGTGCTTAATTCTGTGTCTTCTGCTAACAACGCCAACTTAAAATCCCACTGGTTTTTTATCTTCAAATCGTAATGAGGGATTCAGGAAAATTACAGCCTTATGTTATACAATATATGGATGTTGTCTGTTCATATTTGCATGTACTTTCACCAGGTTTTAGCTATCTTCTTTCACTAAAAAAGAAGCGATGCTTTCCCGACTAGGAACTAGTTGTTTGTCAAATGTTTCGGGTCCTTTTTTATCTACAACTAACATTTAGTTTCCACTGGGAAAGTGATGATCAGACAAGATATTCTGCTTAATGAGAACTTATATACCAGGTATTTCTTCCCCTGGGCATTAGTTCATGTGGTATAGGGGCTGGTTGTAATCAGGTAGCCTCCGTTTCAAATCTTATTGAATGGAAAAGTCAAGAAGATGATGAGAGTACGTGTTGAAAACCAGTGTGATCGAGAACGGTTGGGGCGTTTTGGCTTTCATTACAGCTGGATTTGATTCTCTACAAGTGAATGCATACTTTATTACTGATGGTTTTTCAGGCTTCTCTAAACACAAACGATTTTCTCATGCTTTCCATTTTCCACACCCCAAATATACCAAAGCTTCTGGAAGATATCCTTCCTTTAAAGAGGAAAGATAACACAATCCCTTATTTTAGCTCTAGTGGTGTATGTGATGATCCAGAAGGAATAACCCTGAGCCTGCTCATTAGTATTGTTTCTGTCATCATTTTCTACCAAACTTGACGTTCATTTTGTGTTTTAATAGCATGGGTCCTTCGACAACCTCAACTCACCTGGAAAGCTGGTGCCTTCGGAACCAGGATCATCTATTGGGGCAGCCGTTGCAGCGACTTCAACAGTCCCACCAGATGGTGTGTGTACAGTTACTTTTTCATTGGCATGGGACTGCCCTGACGTAAAATTTGGGAGTGGAAGGACTTACCACAGGTGGGTTGCCAAATGCTTTGTCTGAAGTGGCCTACAGATTGAAAGGTTATCTGTACACTAAAAAGTTTTCATAAACAGGCGTTACACAAAATTCTATGGTACTCATGGAGATGCTGCTGCAAATATTGCGCATGATGCTATTCTAGGTGAATTCCTATCCTGTCCTCTTTGATGATACCGCTTTGCTTAAAAAATATGCAATCGTGGACCAAAAATATTTTAAACCCAGACTGTGAATTGGAAGTCTGGAGATTGGTTTAACATTTGGCAACCACAATCTTGAATTGGCGAGAAAATAAATTCGTCTGAATTCCCTATTTTGTATGTTTCCTTGGAATACAGAGCATGGCCTTTGGGAGTCAGAGATAGAAGCCTGGCAAAGACCAATTCTTGAAGACAAGAGACTTCCTGAATGGTTAGCTTCAGTGTGCAGTGTTTTCTCATTTCATGTAAACCCAGAACCTGAAGTTATTTCGATGCTTCCTTGCAGGTATGCTGGCACTCTCTTTAATGAGCTCTATTATCTTAATTCAGGGGGGACAGTTTGGACAGGTATGTGGATGATGGAGCCTCTTCTCTTGTAGTCCTTCGAGCGTTTATGAATATCTTGCTTTCGAGTTTTCTATATCTTGAATTTTCAATTTATTGACTAGTTAACGTTTTAATTGCTTGTTTATTTATTTCAGATGGATCCCCTCCATTCCGTAGCTTAGCAACTATTGAAGGAAGTAAGTTTTCTCTCGACAGGGCAGGTTCCAACCTGGGCCATCAAGGTGATACTGCTGTTGACATTCTTGGAAGGATGACTTCTGCACTTGAGGAAATCCACACTCCTTTAACAACCAATTCTGCTTTTGGAACTAATTTACTACAAGAAGGAGAAGAAAATATTGGTCAATTCCTTTATCTAGAAGGGATCGAGTATCACATGTGGAACACCTATGATGTTCACTTTTATGCATCTTTCGCCTTCATTATGCTGTTTCCCAAACTTCAGCTCAGCATTCAAAGGGACTTTGCAGCGGCAGTTATGATGCATGATCCCAGTATGATGCCGCTGCTACACGATGGGCAGCGTGTCCCCAGAAAGGTTATTGGAGCTGTCCCCCATGACATTGGGATCCATGACCCATGGTTTGAAGTAAATGCCTATAACCTCCACAACACTGATCGCTGGAAAGACTTGAATCCAAAATTCGTTCTCCAGGTTTACAGGGATGTGATTGCCACTGGAGACAAGAAGTTTGCACGAGCTGTTTGGCCATCAGTTTATGTTGCAATGGCTTATATGGATCAGTTTGACAGGGATGGTGATGGGATGATTGAGAACGACGGCTTTCCTGATCAGACATATGATACGTGGTCTTTGTCAGGGGTTAGTGCATATTGTGGTGGGCTATGGGTGGCAGCCTTACAGGCTGCATCAGCCCTGGCATGGGAAGTAGGAGACAAGGATTCGGCAGAATATTTTTGGTGTAGGTTTCAGAAGGCAAAGATCGTGTATGGCAAGTTATGGAATGGTTCTTACTTCAATTATGACAACAGCGGTAGTATCAATAGCTCATCCATTCAAGCCGATCAATTGGCCGGACAATGGTATGTTGCAATTATGCCCTTTTTAGATCATTTAGCATGTAGACTTGCTTGCTTGAAGTTTCCAAAGCATACCACTTGCTTCTGAAAGCAGCAGAAACAGCTCTTATGTGTTCTTTCAAAGGCACAGAAGGCAGACATGAAATTACTTCCGTAGATTACTTGCAGGATAAAGAATAGTCCATGCTTGAGAGTTCTAGGGTTTCTAACTTCTCCACCAAATGGTTTTGTTGGCAGGTACGCACGAGCATGCGGACTTTCACCTATTGTTGACGAGGACAAAGCTCGATGTGCACTGGAGAAGATTTATAATTACAACGTCCTGAAGGTGCAGGATGGGAAACGAGGGGCCGTAAATGGGATGCTACCTGATGGAACAGTTGACTTGTCATGCCTACAGTCAAGAGAAATATGGTCCGGGGTCACATACGCAGTTGCTGCAACCATGATCCAGGAAGGCTTGACAGATATGGCATTTCATACTGCTAGTGGAGTCTACGAGGCTGTGTGGGCTGAACAAGGACTTGGGTAGGTTCGAGCTTGTTTGTCTATGCAGCCAACCGTATTTAAAACCGCTGCGCAAAAGCATCAAAATGATGCTTTTGCGCGGCCAGCCGTGGTTTGGAACACAATCGGCTGCTTAGACAAACACACATGAAACCCTAAACTTCAACTGTAACAATCATTCACATATAATGTAACCCATGGAATGCTGAGTAACAAGAGGTTGATGTTGTGTTATCTGCAGATATTCCTTTCAAACTCCTGAAGGTTGGAACACCACTGACCAGTATAGATCCTTATGCTACATGCGGCCTTTGGCCATCTGGGCAATGCAGTGGGCCTTATCAAGACCGGAACTTCACCGGCAGGAAATGAAATTACAAGCCGAGGAAGACTCTGTGCCTGTGCACCATGCTGGCTTCGCCAAAGTTGCTCGTTTTCTCAAGTTGCCTCATGCCGAATCATCTAAAAGCCATTTCCAATCCTTGTTTGAGTATGCTACCAACAAGTTTGGTTACAGTTAATCGATTACACACACACACACACACATATAGATTTCAGATTTCAGTTTGATGATTTCTTTCTTTCGTGATGGATTATTATGTGATTAGTTTTTTACGAAATTTACTATAATAAAGTAAATTATAAGTATATTTGATTAGAAACATTTTTTTAATCATAAATATATCAAATATGCTTTAAAATATTTATTTTTATCATAATTATTAATTTTCAGTTTTGACAAATCATGTCAAAAGAAACCTTAATTTATTTCTGGATAAAACACACAATCATGCATTTCATGTAAAGAGAAAAGAAAAGAAAAACTCAACTCCAAGAAAATAAATACAAACCAAATTGCGCTAAAGCACGCTATTAACTAGTAATTAATTCATATTTTATTTATTTACCCAAGAGCCCATCTTGAAGCCTGTCGCAGTCGACCAGATAAGCAAACCCGTAAGCCAAGTTCTTCAACGTGGCCTCGTGCAGCTCCAAATCCAACGTGGCAGTCGCGTCGGTGGAGAAAAACACTCTGAACCCTTTCACAAACGCCTCACGCGCCGTCGTTTCGCAGCACAAGTTAGTCATGACACCCGTCACAATAACCTCCTTCACACCCATCTCCACCAGCCGCTCCTGCAACCCCGTGTTCTCGAACGCGCTATAAGTGTTCTTCTCCACCACCTCGTTCTGTCCCGCGAGACGTCGGATCTCGGGCATGAGTTCTGCCTCCACCGTGCCATCAAGAACGAGGTCGTTGTCCCACCACTCCCCAAGCATGCCGTAGTCGGAGGGAGACTTGTGGTTGTGGCGAGTGAAGAGAACAGGGATGGAGGACCGTCTGCAGAGGTCTATGGTAGTAAGCAGTTGAGGTAGGATGGGATTGACCATGGAGGAGAAGTAGTTTTGAACGTCGATGACTAAAAGAAGAGAGGTTTTCGGGTCTGGGTTCCGGCTTCTTGTCTCATATTTCTTGTAAGCAGCAGCAGCAGCAGCCATTGAATTATTGAGGAGGAAGAAGAAGGGGTTTTCTCGTAATTACAGGACGAAAGAAAGAGGAGAAAGCATGGATGCTGCTCTTCTAGCCCTACGCCTTTCTGATATGATAAAAAAGAAAAACTTGATCGAGTTTGTTTTTGCACACAAAAGTTTTACTGTTAGAGCCAACAAATAAAGCCAAAGGAACAAATTAAACACCAACCATCATCGCACAAGTGTTATTAAACTAAACCCAGTTCTTTATATTTTCCAAAACAGTATCGTTTTAACATGAAAAAAAAACTAAAAATTTGAACTTGGATTCATCAACTCAACCTGAGCTTGGTTTAGGCTAGATTAAGTGTCGGGTCTGATTTTATAACTATTTCTGCAAAGATATATTTAATTAAAATTTATTATCAGAAAATAAGAATTATATTACCCACAATATACCACCATGAATCAAAATCTGAATTCTTTAGCCATCTTACAGTATAGTTCATGCCAGCATACAGAACACAACTCCAGTGCAAAACCAGCATCGTATGCTCCTGGTTCACATCATCATCATTACCAACAAAGACATGATCATGTCCCATGTGTGTCTGATCTTCAATCCAAGTAACGAAAGCAATCCTCACCCCATCTGCTGCATTTCATTTTCAAATTAAGAAAGCAGCATTCAATTTGTACGAAGAAGATGGATCCGCGGCCATTACTCAAACTGCCAAATCAAGCCCTCAAATTCTCTGCTAGCAACCTTTTCTCCTCCTCTAACACAATAATCAGACACCGGTATCAATGCCCCTTTTGTTGCCAAAGATGTAACTTGTAGCATACCTGTTCCACAAAGTGTGCGAGCTGTGTCTGAGCACTCAGAAACCTTTGGATGGAAGCGTTAATTGATTTCGAAGGCCCAGCTACGGGCATCCCCGCGAAGAAATGGCTTCTCAAGTATGGTAGAGCCCAAAGAGTGCGTATAAAGACATTCAAGTTGGTAACATGTCTGTCAGATGCAAAGTGCATGTTTCGTTCTAGGCATATCTCCTTAGCGATTGCTTCTTTCAGACACATATTCTGGTCTGATAAAGAAAGTTGTCTTTTACTAATTATTTAATTTTTTTTCTTTTTTTTTAATTAATATAAGTATTCGAGTCAGTTTGTGTACACCTTAATTAATCTCACAGCTTCTAAAATTAACAACCATGTAAATCTCAAGTAATGATTATATTAGCAACCAAGCCTAAAACTACAGGGTGAGTAAATAAGCTCTAATTATTAGAACATCTACTATATATATATATATATATATATATATATATATATATATATATATATATATATATAATCTAACTCGAATTGAAAACAATATATGCTAATGGAAAATAAATAAATCAGGTGTGTTTGTGTGTACTGTCGAGAAGAAGAAGAAATAGTTAAGCAAGTCTTAAAATTAAATCGGTATAGATTGGAGTATAAATGAGTAGAGAGAATTGAAATTAATTTTTTTATATTTGCAAAAAGATCTCAATATTATATTCAAACTTAATATCTTATGCATACATTTTATTCACACAATAAAAGAAAATCAGCATGGTTTTGAGAGTGGTTTTTCTCAATTTTAAATAAACACAAAATAATATTCAATTCTCTGTGAAGTTGTTTAGTTGTTTGACGTATATTTTAAGTTGTTTAACTTAAAAAAATTTTAAAGTGCTTTTTATGATTTTAATGTATTAATATTAAAAATAAAAAAATTATTTTAATATATTTTTAATTTAAAATTATTTTTAAAAACATTATATAACACAATAACAAAAACTAACTTCTATGTATATAAAACATTCATAGCTAAAATGTAGCTTCATGTGAATTCCATAGTGAATTTACATGTGTTTGAAAGTGTGGTTATGATTATTTTTAAAGTGTTTTTTACTTATAAATATATTAAAATAATATTTTTTATTTTTAAAAAAT